>Ga0302176_10000926_pt1 | contig 15319 bp, 17 predicted proteins | sample I_Palsa_E1_1_FD_198787 | JGI IMG/M metagenome (GOLD analysis project Ga0302176, IMG submission 198787) | Peat permafrost microbial communities from Stordalen Mire near Abisko, Sweden - I_Palsa_E1_1 | ecosystem: Environmental > Terrestrial > Soil > Palsa > Peat permafrost | place: Sweden...
AACTCGTTCGCATCCTGGTGAACTCAGCAGCGCATGAAGCGCAAGCGCGCAAAGTTTTGAAAAGCGCGAGCGTCAGCTCGGGCAGAGTGCAGTTTCTTCGATTCCCCACGAATAGAGGATGGACGCGCGACTTTGGCCCGATCTTTGTCAAACGCCCCAGGCCCCGCCCCGAAGTTGCCATCGCCCGGTTCCGTTTCAACGCCTGGGCTCACTATCCCGACTGGAAAAAGGACGATGTAATTCCGGAACAAGCCGCGCGCCGGTTGAAAATGAAAATATTTCCGGTCCAACTCGGCGAACGTGACGTAGTTCTCGAAGGCGGAAGCATCGACGTGAACGGCTCCGGCACGCTGCTCACCACCGAAGAGTGCCTTCTCGATCAAAAACGCCAGGTCCGAAATCCCGGTTTCACTCGTGGCCAGACCGAAACTGCGCTGCGAGGCGGGCTCGGCGTAAAAAATATTATATGGCTCGGCAAGGGAATCGCCGGCGACGACACGCACGGCCACATCGACGATTTGTGCCGCTTTGTGGATCGACGCACAGTCGTCCTTTGCCGCGAGAAGAATCCTCACGAGAAGAACTACCGCCCGCTCGAAGAAAATTGGGAACGCCTGCGCGCCGCAAGGTTGGAGAACGGAAGCAAACTAGACGTCATCGCATTACCGATGCCGTCCCCTCTTTTTTTCGATGGCGTGCGCCTCCCCGCCAGCTACGCGAATTTCTACATCTCGAATTCTGCGGTGTTGGTCCCCACGTTCAACGATCCCAACGACCGCGTAGCTCTTAGCATCCTCGCCGATTTATTCCCCACGCGCTCCGTGGTCGGAATCCATTCCGTCGATTTGGTCTGGGGATTCGGCACCATTCACTGCCTCACGCAACAGCAGCCCGCCCGCTCCTAATCCATCTACATACTGTCGCCAATCCGCTCGCTAAGTATTAATCTTGTACGCATGAGAAAATCACGCCCCCGCAAAGAATCAACCAAGCCGGATACAGCTAAGCGCGGCCCCGGAAAACTGGACACAGCTAAAGACGAACCTTGCCTCTTCTGCAAAATCGCCGCGCGCGAACTCGAAGCCAAAATCATCTTCGAAGCCGAAATCTCCATGGCCTTCCTCGACGTTCGCCCGCTTTTCCCCGGCCACGTTTTGCTCATTCCGAAAGCGCACTACCCCACTTTGACCGATCTCCCCGCCGCCCTAATCGGCCCGTTTTTCACCAACGCTCAAATGCTCACCCGAAAAGTGCAGCAGGTAATGAAAGCGGAAGGCACCTTCGTCGCCATGAACAACATCGTCAGCCAGAGCGTCCCTCATCTTCACGTCCACATCGTCCCGCGCAAACGCAGCGACGGCCTCCGCGGCTTCTTCTGGCCTCGCCGCCCCTACCAGGAAGGAGAAATGCTCGCCCTGCACGAAGTCTTGGCCCGTCAGTCAAAGTCCTAGCATCGGGGGCCAGTCAGGTATATCTTGCTCGACAGTCGGCAGATCAAAACGGAAATCCTGGAGGGTCTTACATGCGCTCGCGCCTGGGACTTTTTGCACTGAGCACTGTTTTGATTTTCGGGTTAGTCGGCTGCGGCGGAACAAGCGAGCCGAGCGAAGCACAAATGAAGGACGCCATGGACTATGCTATGAATCACCCGCCCGGCGAACCCGCCGGCGATCCAATCAAGATCGTCTTTTTCCAGAAGGAAGCTTGCGATGCGCCCACTCCGCAAGGTTACCGATGCACCTTCACCGTCAAGGTCACATCCACGAATATCGGCGCCTCCATGTATAACAACATACCCTTCGGCGAGTTTTACAAGGACAAGGAATCTGGCAAGTGGAAGATGCGCCCACCCTTCTGATTGATAGTGCGGGTTGAAACGACAGGTCCCCTGTCGGACTCCAGGCCTGCTCTGTTCATATGGGGTTTTGTTGACATATCTTTTGCGGGTGCCGCACTCTTCGGCTTTTGAAGGGTGCGGGTTTTGACGATCTAGAACTTTCACCTCGGTTCGACATCCAGCGTGCACGAATTCTTTTCTCCGTGCTGATAAAATCTGTAGCTACTCCATAACGACGCTCCAGTCGATTCTTCAAGGCCATCAGTCTAAACCCGCACCCTTTGCCAACCACGCAAAGAGTGCGGCACCCGCAAAGGAAGTTTCAAAGGCATAAACAACGGCAAATCACTTCAGCGTTAACTACCTCAGTGGTATCATCCGAATTCGTCATGGGTCAAGAAGAAGAAAAGTGCGCGGTGTGCCGCAAACTTCGCAATGGCGGCAATGCGAAAGGGTCGGCCACCCGCCGCGTGTTGACCAATAGCTGCCCGCAGAACTATAAATTCACCGGCAAGGAACGCGATGCGGAGAGCGGCAACGACGATTACGGCGCGCGCTATTACGCTTCCTCGCTCGGCCGCTTCTTGTCTCCCGACTGGTCGGCTATCCCCGTGCCGGTTCCCTATGCCAATCTTTCGAATCCGCAAACTCTGAATCTCTACGCCATGGTCAGCGATAACCCGGAAACCTTCGCCGACCTCGACGGCCACGGCCAATACGGCGGCTTCCATCTCGGCCTCACCGGCGATGCAGCCGTCCCTCAAGCAACTTCCGCCGACGCACTGGCCATGTTTGAAGATGCCTGGGATCCATCTACCTTTACTACCACTCCCGAGTCCGTTTTCGGACTCCCCAACTCCTCGGCGACTACCGACTCGGGGCAAGGCCAGCAAGAGCAGAACCAAGGCAATTCAGTGACTGTCTTCTATTATACCGGTCGGGGACCAAATCCATTCGGACACTCGGCCATGAGCGTTGATGGCGATAAGCCGATCGGCCTGGAGCCTAAGAATAATCTCTTCACGAAAATATTAGGCGCGATCGAGGGATTACTGACTGGAGTTCCTTACGGACATACGGCAGGAGAGGTAGCTCAGGTCGCTGCTGGACGAGTGCCGAAAGAAACTGCCACTATCGACATCACGGCCGACCAGGCAAGGAACATTCGAGCGTTTATCAAACAGGAATCGGAAAACCATAATCAGACCTACGGAGTTGCCGGTCACAATTGTACCCAGTTCTCTGAAGCGGCCCTGAAGGCTGGGGGCATGTCGCATGTTCCGAACGCCACAACACCGAGGGACCTGGTTGAACAACTCATCAAGAACGGGGCGTCACCTGGGCCGTAAAAATGGAGGAGGCATGACATTTCGAAAAACGAACACAGTTGCCGGCACAGTTGGGTTTCTGGCGGCCGTCTCTGCTGCGCTGTTTTGGACATATGCAAATGCCCATAACCTGCTTTCTCTTGGCGAACTTCGGATATTGCAAGACTTGACGTTGGTCATATGTCCCCCTTCAATAGGGCTCTTGGCAACGGAACAAACGGGGATATTCGGCGCAGCCATTATCGTAGCAATCGTGGCTGTCCAGAATTTTGCAATCTATTTCCTTGTTGCTGCGGGCTTCGGTCTTGTATGGAGGAAGCTCAAACAGACGAGATCGATTTCCGCGCATAGCCCCGATTTAATGCCTGATCGAGCGGAAGTCCAGAAAGGAAATCGACGCGAGAAGGGCTGGGGACAACATGCGCTGATCGCGACAGGAATAGTCCTTTTGGCAAGCGTTGTTGCGGGACTGGCGAGTTATGTCGCATCTTTTGGGTGGAGTTGGTACTACATACCCGGCCCCCTCGCTGTTCTTGGCGTCTGTTTGATATGCTTTCGTGCAGCAAGGAGAATTAAGGGAGCCTCGCCTTCATCTTGAGAGGGCTGATCAAAACTTCCAGCGCGGCGGTTTATTACTACCTGGAAGATCATCTCGGGACGTCGAGAGCGATCACCAACTCGTCAGGAAGCAAATGTTACGACGCCGATTTCTACCCCTTCGGCGGCGAGCGCGTGCTGACCAATAGCTGCCCGCAGAACTATAAATTCACCGGCAAAGAACGCGATGCGGAGAGCGGCAACGACGATTACGGCGCTCGCTATTACGCTTCCTCGCTCGGGCGCTTCTTGTCTCCCGACTGGTCGGCTATCCCCGTGCCGGTTCCCTATGCCAATCTATCGAATCCGCAAACTCTGAATCTCTACGCCATGGTCAGCGACAACCCGGAAACCTTCGCCGACCTCGACGGCCACGGCCAATACGGCGGCTTCCATCTCGGCATAATCGGCGATGCAGCCGTCCCCTCAGAAACTTCCGCCGACGCGCTAGCTATGTTTGAAGATGCCATGGATCCGTCTACCTTTGGTGCCACTCCAGACGCCGTTTCCGGAGTAGCCAATTCATCGGCGGCCAGCAACTCGGAACAAGAGCAGCAACCAGACCCGCAGCAACAGACGAACCAAGATAAGGATCAGAAATCGGACAAAGACAAAAACAAGGACCAGCAGCAAGTGCCGGCAGACGCGGGCAGCGGAGGCACAGGCGGTGGGGGGCAGGGGAAGGGAGAACGACGTTGGACCTCAAAGCCGGATGAACCAATAAAAGGCGCAAAGCCGATAAGAGACAAAGACGGCAAGATCATCGGATGGAGATTACCGACTCCTGATGGCAAAGGGAAAAACAAATCCCTAGAATGGGGAAGGGTCAACGGCCTTGATCCCAACAAGTTCCAAACGGCGGCAAAAGTCGGATTCTGGGCTACGGCTGGAGCGATCGCTATTCGGGCACTCACGCTTTTAGGCGAGGCTGCGTCAGACTTTTAAAGATCAGGGAAGCACGTACATTGCCCTGGAAGGATTGTATGACACCTACGAAACGCGACAAAACGTCGGATGCCGAACGCCTGTTTCTTGAGGCTGAGCAATACGAAGAAAAACGCGATTTTAACAACGCCTTCAACTGTCTCCTGGCCGCCGCACAATTAGGCCATCGCATGAGTCAGCTCAACCTAGGCAACTTCTACGCATCGGGGAGAGGGACAAGAAGGAATTTAGAGAAAGCTGCTCATTGGTATAAAAAGGCCTATAAAAGTGGTGATAACGACGGTGCGTTGAACCTGGCGATTGACAGGAGAAACCAGGGCAGGATCAGGTCCGCTGTGATCTGGTTTAAAAAGGCAATTGCAATGAACAGCGGGGAGGCCTGTATAGAGTTGGCAAAGATATACAAAGCTCGAAAGGGCGGGCAGAAAGCTGCAGCGGACTTGCTGAGACGAGCGTTGCGAATGAGCCGGGATGACATAGGTGACTATGCAAAGGAAGAGGCTAAATCTCTACTGAGGAAGATGGCGGGCGAGGCGGGTGGCGCAACCTTCGGCTCGGCACCGGAGTGACCCATGCACGATTGAAATTCGCGGGGTGCTGAATCTTTTCTGCGGTTTCTGCAGAAAAGGTTCGGGTTTTGACGTTGCGCTTCCAACCATCCATCCATCCACCTCTAGGCAGCTCCACCCGCGCGATGTCGTCGCCTTAGCAGGAAAACTTCAGCCTCGACCTCCGCGACGGATTACTACGTCTTTCACAAAATTGGAATAGAGCCGCTTCCCAGAGTTATGCTCACACACACGTGTCCTTGAATTTCACCGAATCGCGTGCTACCTTCGCTCGTGGTTAGAATAAAATATCGTCGAGCGCTTCACCAAAAAGTAATTCCCGCATACTGCCCGCCCGTGCTCCCAAGCTTCCCCGCCACAAATAAGCCCTCAATTTTGGGCGTCCCGGCTGCATTTCTACCCGGTTCTGCTCAATATGTAGAAATCGACGTAACTCACTCAAAACAAACGACCGCGACGTTTCTACCCGGTTCTAGAATTGCACATAAGCGATCCGGATTTCGCAACATTTTCAATCCAACAGTGAAACGGCCCGCATCTCCTGGCTCAGCTTTCCCGAGTAATTTCAACACATTGACGCGCCTCTGCGACTTTGCTATGTTCGCGCATGAAGTTTTTTGGAGGCTGCCAGTGAAGCGTCGCACGATTCGCACCTCAGCAGGGTCGCGAAATAGCCACAAGCTACTGAAAAAGAAGACGTTAAAGGCATCCTCGAAGAAGAGTGCTCTGCCTCCCGATCCCGACGCACCCGCCAAGCAAGCGCAAATGAAGTTTTACGAAGAAGCATTAAAGTTTTTTCAGCAGCAGAAGTTCGTCCGCGCCAAGCAATCGCTCGAGCGCGTTCTGGAAGGTCCCAGCAGAGAACTCGGCGACCGCGCGCAAGTTCACCTGCGCATCTGCGAACAGCGCATCACGCGTCCGCCAGTTCCCGCGGTGAAATCCGCCGAAGAGCACTACACCCAAGGAATCGCGCTGATGAATCTTGGCCGCTGGGACGAAGCTCGCGAGCATCTCGACCGCGCGCGCAAAGCCGCACCAAAAGCTGACCACATCGTTTACGCCATGGCCGCCCTTGATTGTCTGACCGGCGAAGCGGAATCCGCGATGCAAAATTTGAAAGTCGCAATTCAATTGCGGCCCGAAAATCGTTATCACGCCCGCAACGACGAAGATTTCTCTTTCTTGCAGGAAGACCCGCGCTTCACCGAGTTGCTCTATCCGGAGCGAGACGGCTCGGCAAACTAACCCTCCGCGATTCCCGTGAAAAAATCTTCGCAGCAGCGTTCCCGCCCCGTTCGCATTGTCGCTCTCGGGGGAGGCACCGGCCTCTCCACCGTTCTCCGTGGACTGAAGGAATATGTCGCCTCACCAAAAAAAGAAAAAGAACGCCGGCCGATCGCGGACCTCGCCGCAGTAGTCACCGTCACCGATGACGGCGGCAGTTCCGGCCGCCTGCGCCGCGAATACCGCGTGCTTCCTCCCGGAGACATACGCAACTGCATGGTAGCCCTTTCGAAAGACGAGCACCTGCTTGGAAAACTTTTTCAGTATCGATTTCCCGCCGGGCGCGGCCTCGGAGGGCACAGTTTTGGAAATCTCTTCCTCACCGCGCTGACAAATGTTACCGGAGACTTTCCGGAAGCAGTGCGCGTGTCCTCGCAGGTCCTCGCTATTCGCGGGCGGATTTTCCCCTCCACAGCGCAGAACGTGACGCTGGTAGCGGAGTTGGACGACGGAACCGTAGTTCACGGCGAGACGAATATTTCGCGCTCGCGAAAACCGATTCGCAAAATTCGGCTGGTGCCCCGCCGCGTTCGCGCGCTTCCAGAAGTTCTGGAAGCAATCCGTTCTGCCGATTTGATATTGGTGGGACCGGGCTCGCTCTATACCAGCATTATTCCAAACCTTTTAATCGATAAGGTGGTGCAAGCGATCAAACGCTCCCGTGCGACGTGCGTGTACATCGCTAACCTGATGACACAACCGGGCGAAACGCAGAATTACTCCGTCGCCGATCACGTCCGCGCAATTTACGATCACACGCGCAAGGGTCTTTTCGATTTTGTGGTGATCAATCGCTCGCGCGTTCCTGCGAAGGAGCTGCGGCGTTATCGCACGCAGAACGCCGAGCCGGTGGATCCGTCGTTTGCGGAACTGAAACGCATAGGATTGGCTTACGTTACAGGCGACCTCTTGCATCACCGCGGAGTTGTTCGCCACGATCAGAAGCGGCTGACCCGGCTTTTGTTGGATGAGTTCGTAAAGCGCGGCCCCAGCCATTGAGCGACTCGCCAATCGGACGGAACCCAAGATTGTAAATGCTTTTCTTGCACCTGTTTGCCGGTGTTCGTATACTGACCGCCGCTGTACCGAAGGCGTTGAGATGCGGAGCGAGCATCGCCAGCCGCTAGTCGATGCTTTAAATAAAACTTAATAGGCTTTGAGCAATTCTGGAGGTTGTCATGGCAGGGGTAACGCAGGATGAACTGAATGTCTATAAATCAGCCGAGGCGCGTTTTGAAAGTGCCGCGCAGAAATTAGGATTGGAAGACGGCCTTTATCGTTACCTCAAATATCCCAGCAAGGAAATCACAGTCTATATCCCGGTGCCTCTCGACAGCGGAAAACTGGAAGTGTTCACCGGCTATCGCGTCCTGCACTCGACGATTCGTGGTCCGGGTAAGGGCGGTATTCGGTTCGCGCCGGACGTTTCTATTGACGAAGTGCGCGCACTGGCCGCGTGGATGACGTGGAAGTGCGCGGTGGTGAATATCCCGTTCGGCGGCGCGAAGGGCGGAGTGATTTGCGATCCGAGCAAGCTTTCGAAAACCGAACTCGAACGCATCACGCGGCGCTACACGGCCGAGTTGAGCGAATGGTTTGGGCCCGAGCGCGATGTTCCGGCGCCGGATATCGGCACGAATGAGCAGACTATGGCATGGGTGATGGACACCTACGCCATGCACGTTCGACAAGCGACCACGGCGGTCGTCACCGGAAAACCGCTTGAGCTGGGCGGCTCGCAGGGGCGAAAAGAAGCGACGGGACGCGGCCTGATGATTTGCTGCAACAATGCGCTCACGAAACTCAAGATGAAGCGCGAAGGTTGCCGCGTGATCATTCAGGGCTTCGGCAATGTCGGCTCGCAAGCCGCGATATTGATGCACGAAGCGGGCTACAAAATCATAGGGATTGCGGACATTCACGGCGGACTCTATAACGAAAAGGGATTTGACATCCCCAAAGTGGTGGACTGGGTTTACGGCGAGCGAAAGCCCCTGCCTGAATTTCCGGGAGGCGGAGCCAAGATGACCGCGCAGGAAGTGCTATTTCATCCGTGCGATATTCTGGTGCCGGCGGCCACTGAAAATCAGATTACGACAGCAAACGCCGGCCGCGTGGATTGTAAAATCCTTTGCGAAGGCGCGAACGGACCGACCACTTCGCATGCGGACTCGATTATCGAGAATAAAGGAATTTTTATCGTTCCGGACATTCTCGGGAATGCCGGTGGAGTGACCGTCAGTTATTTTGAATGGGTGCAGGACCGCCAGGGTTTCTTCTGGCGGGAAAATGAAGTGAATGAACGGTTGCAGGATGTGATGGACCAAAGCTTCGAACAAGTGGTCCGCTATGCAGAAACACACGGAGTGAATAATCGTATCGCTGCTTACATAGTGGCGATCGATCGGGTGGCTCGGGCGCTCAGGCTTCGCGGAATTTACGCGTAAAGTCGTGGGCGGAATTTTGGCGGGGAGGAAACTATGTACCCTGATTCGATTTCGCCCGGAGCATTAAAGACGGAAGACGAGCACCGCCGGGATATTTGCGCCGTCGGCCGGTGGATTCACGATCGTAGTTACGTTGCTTCCACTGATGGAAATATTTCCCTCCGTCTGGATCCTCAGCACATCCTCACTTCGCCTACAGGGATCTGCAAAGGCATGATGACGCCCGACGATCTGGTGGTCACCGATCTCGAAGGCCACAAAGTTAGCGGCCGGCGGAACCCTTCCTCCGAGTTAGGCATGCATCTTCTGATTTACCGCCGGCGTCCGGAGATAAATGCGGTATGCCATGCGCATCCTCCGGTCGCAACGGGCTATGCCGCGGCGGGAATACCGTTGAACAAGGCGCTGCTTTGCGAATTGGTGCTCTCGCTGGGCTGCGTTCCAGTGGCGAGATACGGCACGCCGGGCACGTCGGAGTTGGTAGAAGCCGTCGAACCGCTAGTGGAAGGCTACGACGCGATCCTACTGGCGAATCACGGCGTGGTTACCTACGGGCAGGACCTGTTGAAGGCTTTTTTCCGAATGGAGACCACCGAGCATTTCGCCCGCGTGGCGCTGGTGACGCAAATGTTGGGCAAGCAGGTATTGTTGTCAGATTGCGACGTAGAGAAATTGTTCGCGGCGCGCGCCCGCTACGGCCTGCAAACCTCTTCGAATTTAGGGCCGGTGTCGCCGGTGACATCGGAAACCTGTGAAACCGAGCGTATCAATTTGACCCGGCGCGAATTGGAATCGCTGGTGGACGAAGCGGTGAAGCAGGATCGTTCGCGGCGGTAGCATTGCGATAGTTTTGTTGCGTTCGGAAACTTTGTCGGAAACCTAACACTCCCCAACATTCCCAACTGCAAAAAAAGCGGGCAGCAACCGACTAGCGATTGCTGCCCGCGAGCCTTTGTTGTTACCGTGAGATTTCGACGTATTTCATCTTGCCGCCGAAGTGTATCTCTTTAATCTGATTGCTATCGACGACGACAGCGTTGGATTGCGGCTTGGCGCTTTCGTCTTTCCATTGGACGGGCACCTCCGCGACAATTTTTCCATTCTTCAAAAACCTTGCGTGCGCGTCATCGGCGGTGACTGAATATTCTCCAGCTTTCAGCTCCGTGCCGCCCAATGTGGCCGGGCTCACCAGTCTGAGTTCCGTCTTCACGATCGGAGTGACTGTTGATTTAGCGTCCTTCGCCGGAGTCGCGTGAGCTGCGATCGAAAGCGCGAGAGCCAATGCTGCAAGGATTGTTAACGTCCCATTCATTTTGCTGCGCGACATTTTAATTCCTCCTTAGATCTGACTTAGAGTCTCACTCGCCCCTTGCACCCGCTTAGACGCAGCGATAATCACGTCGAAAGCAACGTTAGCAAAAATTCAGAAAATATTTCCGACACATGCGAGCTAAATATTTTTCTGCATCGAAAACGAACACTGTATTTCCCTAAAGCGAACAATTGCCGTCACAAATTGTCTCGGAAGTGGGAGCGTATGAATATTCGTACAGGTTCGTGGTGTGTAATTGTTTCAGACTGAGATTAAGGAGTAGACGAGCGGTCCGGCGGAAACGGAAACAAGCAATAAGGGATAAGAGTGCGGGCTGTTCCACACGAAGAGGTGCGCAGCTCACGAAACCTTAACGTTGAGCTTTCGTGGTGCGCGATATGGAGGATTGCTTGCTGGTTTGTGATACGGAACCTCGCAGTTTATTGTTCCCCAGAATCGTGGGCTGCGAGTCGAATTTCTACAAAGGCGTTGACGTGCGGCGGCCAGATTTACGGCAATTAGACCTTACCCGCACGGAGCGGATGAGATCGCTTGGAGTTGCCATTTTTCAACTTACCTTCGTCGTGCCAGCCTCCCAGTGTGAGCGCGACGGACATACACGCCTGACGCAATTCATCCGCGCGACCGCGGTTCAGCATGGCGCGGGCAACGACCATACCTCCCACGCACAGAGCAGCAGTTGCTTGGGCTCTGGCACGGCGAGGCCCGCCGTGCTCGGCCGAGCTACGTTCCAAAACGCTGACCATTGCCTCGAACACATTTTCGAACGCGCGTTTTGCATGCGCGTTACTGCGCGACACGTCCGTCGGCAACGCGACCATCGGACATGAGTTCTCGACATCCTCGAAGTGCTGTCGCGACAAATAGGCGCGAACGACTTGCGGGCCCACGTCCGCGGATGCCAGATCCACTTCGACGCCTTCCCAGCAGCTCTTCCAATTTGGATCGGTGAAGAAGCACCCCAATACCTCCGTGTACAGCTCGCTCTTGCTCTTGAAATAGCTGTAGAAGCCGCCGTGTGTGAGGCCCGCCCCGGCCATGATCTGAGCGATGGAGACATTATCAAAGCCGTGGCGATTGAAGAGGCGGCGCGCGCTCTGAATGATTTTCCCTTTTATCTCCGCACGGTGGCCCGCGGCGTAGGGCATAAGTTCTCCGGATTTCGGCGGGGTGTAGTATGGCTCGAAGAGCATCTTACTTTCCATGAAAATATGATCTTGAACATATTTTAGGTTCGTGTTGTTATGCACGGCGTGGAGAGTAAAACTCGGGAGGGAATGATGAGCGAGAGAACGAGTCTGAGCACGATATCGCACACGACGACACGACGGCAAATGATCGCCGGTGTTGCCGTCGCGTTGGGCAGTCTGGCGTCGGGTGGCCGCATTTGGGGAGAGAGCCAGCAACAAGCGATGAAGGAAACGCCCAGCACAGCAGCAAACGCGAAGCGAACTTCGCTGCATTTGGAGTTCGACTATAAAGCGAGCCCTCAGCGCATCTACGAGGCGCTCCTGGATTCAAAACAGTTCGCTGCTTTCTCCGGCATGCCGGCTGAGATCGAACCTAAAGGGGGTGGTGCTTTTTCCATGTTCGGCGGAATGATCGTTGGACGAAACGTCGAACTGGTTCCAAATCAGCGAGTCGTGCAGGCTTGGCGCCCCACGCATTGGGATCCTGGAGTATATTCAATTGTAAGGTTCGAGCTGAAACCGCGGGATTCCGAAACCATGCTGGTTCTGGATCACACCGGTTTTCCGGAAGGTGAGTTCGACCACCTCGAATGGGGATGGAACAATCACTATGGAGAGCCGCTAAAGAAATTCCTCGTTTAGTCCTACCGGGTTGCGTTGACACTCCAGCGGCGCTAATCAATAATCGCTGACTATGATTGGATCACTGCGCGGCAAGCTGATCGAGAAGCGGCCCAATCTGGTGCTGATTGATGTGGGCGGAGTGGGCTATCAAGTGGTGGTCCCTCTTTCGACGTTTGCCAGCTTGGGCGCGCTGCACAGCGAATCGACACTGCTGATTTACACGCACGTGCGCGAGGACCAGCTTGCTCTGTACGGATTTTTTACTGCGCGTGAAAAGCATTGCTTCGAGCTGCTGATTTCGGCTTCCGGCGTGGGACCATCTCTCGCTTTGAAAATTCTTTCGGGCATGAGTTTGGAAGAACTGATTCCGGCGATCCGCAAAGGGGATTTGGCGCAACTGGTGCGCATCCCCGGCGTGGGTCGCAAAACGGCGGAGCGCATGGTAGTGGAATTAAGGGATAAACTGGCCGTGGTGGATGTGCCGCAAGCCGGGAAACCGACGACGCGTTCACAGCTTGAATCGGACGTTGCTTCGGCGCTGGTGAACCTGGGGTACGATTCGCGGTCGGTGGACAGCGCGATTGAAAAGGCAGGCGTAAAGGCGTCGGGGGATTTTGAGGAACTGCTGCGCGCTGCGCTTCAAATTCTCGGCGGCGCGTCGATGAAGAAGACGGCTCGCGCTGGACGCGAGGAATGATTGAACTTTATTGCGGAAGTGCGCGCGCTTCATAACGCGAGCTAGCAACGACGAGGAACAAGTTGGCAGAGAAAACGACGGACGGGCGAAGCCGGATTATTTCGGGGAAGGCGCTGGATGAAGACGCGCGCATTGATGCGAGCGTGCGGCCGAAGCGCATGGAAGATTTTATCGGCCAGTCGCGGGTGAAGGAAAACCTGAAAATTGCGGTGGACGCGGCAAGGAACCGAGGCGAAGCGCTGGACCACGTTTTACTTTACGGCCCGCCGGGATTGGGAAAAACGACACTGGCTCAGATTCTCGCGAATGAGATGGGCTCGGCCATCAAGATAACTTCCGGGCCGCTGCTGGAGAAAAAAGGCGATGTTACCGCGGTGCTTACTTCGCTGGACCCGCGCGATTTCTTTTTCCTGGACGAGATTCACCGGCTGCAGCCTTCGCTGGAGGAAATTCTGTATCCGGCGATGGAAGATTTTCGCGTGGACTTGATCATCGGACAGGGACCCGGGGCGCGAGTGCATCCCTACCAGTTAAATCAGTTCACGTTGATTGGAGCGACTACGCGGGCGGGGCTGATTATGGCGCCGCTGCGGTCGCGATTCGGGATCGTTCACCGGCTGGAGTTTTATTCGCCGGAAGATGTGCTGCAGATCGTCCAGCGCTCGGCAAAAATTCTGGGGATCACGATGGATGAAGCGGGCGCGGGAGAGATTGCGCGGCGCAGCCGGGGCACTCCACGGGTGGCAAACCGCTTGTTGCGGCGAGTCCGCGATTTTGCGGAAGTTCGCGCAAAAGGCCAGATCAATATCACGGTGGCGCGCGACGCGCTTGCCATGCTGGGAGTCGATGAACACGGGCTGGACGAAGTAGATCGCAATTTATTGCTTACGATCATTCAGAAATATTCGGGCGGACCGGTGGGGCTAAATACGATTGCGGCTTCGTTGAGCGAAGAAGAGGATGCGATCGAGGAAATTTACGAGCCTTACCTGATGCAACTAGGCCTGCTGGACCGCACGCAGCGAGGGCGCGTCGCTACTGCTTTGGCCTACAAACACTTCGGCATGGATGAGCCACGCCGCCAGCCTGGGCTTTTCAGCTAACGGCAGATTTCGCAACGCTTATCATTCCCGGTCATGATGACTTTTCAGCGGCTATGGCGACTATCTATTTATCGCTGGGTTCGAACAAAGGAGACCGCGAGAAATATATTGCGCGGGCGATCGAAGCCCTCGGTGCGTGCGGAGTGGGCGTCACGCGGAAATCGTCCTTGTACGAGACCGAACCGGTGGAGACAAGTTCGAAGGGCTGGTTTTTAAATTGCGTGGTGGAAGCACAAACAGATCTTTTGCCGCCGCAGTTGATGCACAGGCTGCTCGATATTGAGCGCGCACTAGGGAGGAGAAGGCGGGTACTGCGGGGCCCGCGTTTCATCGACATAGATATTTTATTCTACGAGGATCGCGTGGTGAGCTCGGAGCAACTTGAGATTCCGCATCCGCGCACGGCAGACAGGAGATTCGTACTGGTGCCGTTCGCCGAGATAGCTCCCGATGTGCGGCACCCTGTTTTCAAGAGGACAATTGCAGAGCTGCTAGCGGAGACACCGGACCGGAGCGAGGTTCGCCCGTATCAGAAAGAATCCGCTCAGTAGCAATAATTTTTCGGCATGGACCTGCGGCTATCCAAGATGCTGGCGGTCATGCAATTCTTTTTCGCGCTTTTTGCGGTCTTCTTCTTCCTGTTTCTCGAACTCGACTAACTCTTCCTCCGACATTTGATAATCCTCGCGCGATGCGAACATAGTGCCTCTGCGGCTATCCCGCGAATCGCTGATCTTGCGCCGGCGCTTTTTGAGGGCGGAAAAATCTCCCATGCTGCGGATCGGTTCAGCGAGCGCGCCGGACTCGACCAGGAGTTCGCTCACTTTTTCCAGGAAATCGTGGAGGTGATAGGGCTTCAGCGAGTAGGGAAGGCCCTCCTGCTCGAGGATGGGCTGCGCGTGTTTCGCGGCGAGCAATGGAACTAGAAAGAGCACGCGTATGCGTTTCGGTGGAGCTTCATTTTCGGCTTGCGGCGCGGGATATGATTCGGTTTGGGCGAGTTCCTTCAGGATGGAGAAAAGTGGGCCACGAACGTCAGTAAGAGCGATGTTGACGATAACGAGATGCCACTCGCCGCTGGCCAATTCGGCCATTGCTTGCGAAGCGAGAGGCGCTAACCTGACACGCCAACCCTCGGAATCGAGGACGCTCTTAAGCGCTCGCTGGCTGACGACGTCGTCGTCGATGATCAGAATTCCGACTTCTGCCACGGGGATTCTCCGGGGGAATGCAACTTTAGTATAGCGGGAGCTCGACTGCGCCGAGCTTTGGTCAAGACCAGGGTTTCCAGGGCGACTTTGACTCCTTGAACAGGCGAATGGAAAGCGAAGAATAGTTCTTGACATAGCGAACAAAAGGCGAATA
>Ga0302176_10000929_pt1 | contig 15269 bp, 14 predicted proteins | sample I_Palsa_E1_1_FD_198787 | JGI IMG/M metagenome (GOLD analysis project Ga0302176, IMG submission 198787) | Peat permafrost microbial communities from Stordalen Mire near Abisko, Sweden - I_Palsa_E1_1 | ecosystem: Environmental > Terrestrial > Soil > Palsa > Peat permafrost | place: Sweden...
GCACCATATTTGCCAAGCCGCGGCCCGAGGATGAGCGCCAGTGCCATGGCACAAAAGCCTCCGACACTGTGAACAACCGAGGACCCGGCAAAATCCACATAACCATGGCCGAGGTGCATGCTGGAACCCAATTGCGAGAGCCATCCGCCGCCCCAGACCCAGCAACCGGAAATAGGGTAGAGGAACGCGCCGATAAACAGTTCACAGAGAAGGAACGCCCAGAAAGTGATCCGCTCGCAAATGGCGCCAACGATAATGTAGCCGGCAGTCTCCATAAACACGACTTCGAAGAGCGTGAGGCAATTGCTGCCGGCATCGTACGCCGGACCCGTTAGAAAAAATCCCTTACCTCCCAAGAATCCCCATGAGCCGCTTCCGATCAAGAAATGATTCAAAGTTGGGATGCCGCCGAGATTTGTGGGAGCAGCATTCACCGCGACGGCGCCGAATTGGAAGGCGTAGCCGACAGCGTAGTACGCAAGGAATGCAAAAACGTAAGCTGCGAAGTTCAGCATCATCAGGTGCGCGGCATTCTTCTTACGCACCAAGCCGCACGTCAGCAGGGCAAAGCCCGCCTGCATAAATAGCACAAGGTATCCTGTGAGCAGCGTCCACGAAAAGTTCGTCGCGATTCGTGTGTGGCCCACGCCATCGGCAAGCTTCAGCGCCAAAGGTTCCCGGGCAGCCTGGGCTTGAAATTCGTCAAAGTCTTTCTTGTTCTTCGCGTAATCGGGCGCGCTCTTGTCAGCCGGCTCCGGCACGACAAAGGGGTTGCCCGCCGCATCGGCGACGGAGGACTTATCGCCCGTCGCGGTACCCGAGGGATCAGGTTGCGACTGATCCGCGAAAACGAGAGCCGTCGAGCCGCAAAGAATTTGCGCAAACATCAGGACCACAATCGACTTGGATATCCACTTCGTCGTGCGTCGAAGAAATGCGAATTGCATCTGGAATCTCCTTTCGTGATTGAGGTGATGGCGGTTCGGTTGCGCCATTGATCAAGAAAACGGTCAGATTGCGCCGGGGCCGCGTTCCCCCGTGCGTATGCGGATCACGTTATCAAGAGACGACACGAAAATCTTGCCGTCTCCGATCACGCCCGTTCGAGCTCCTTCGACGATGGCATCCACGACCTGCTCGACGAGATCCTCTGCGACAGCGATGCTTACGAAGATCTTCGGCAAAAAGTCCACGGTGTACTCAGAGCCACGGTACGTTTCGGTGTGACCCTTTTGCCGGCCAAACCCGCGGACTTCAGAAACCGTAAGGCCGGTCACCCCCAGCGCAGTCACGCGCTGCTTCACTTCATCGAGCTGCGAAGGTCTGATCACTGCATCGATTCGCTTCATCTTTGATTACTCCTTTGTTCTCGAAGGGACAGCGACTGAAGCCCGATATATTACTCGACTGTCCCCGAAATGGACCCTAAGATTTCGCGGTTAGAGAGATGAGCGGACTGCCAAACTCTTGAGGGTTTTTCGGCCGCAGACGCCTTGACGAGGATCACAGGCGAGGCGTGGATGGCCCGTCTAAGTTGCGTGCGGGGTTTTCGCAGGAATCAGCAGCGTTGCGACTGAAGCACTTGCCAAACACAGACTTGCACAGATTAACATTACAGTCCGGAATCCAAAGACAAACGCACGGGAAATTGCCATTCGGATCAGGGCTGCTGTACCAGCGTCTAGGCCGGAGGGTAGCTCAAGACCGGCGAGCTTGATTTCATTCGACCGAACATACTGGAGAATGCCGGGCGAAAGCAGTGCACCAGCGAGAGTGCGATTCAAGTTAGAACTAAATAATTTCACCATCACGATCCCCAGGATTGCAATGGCGAGGACGCCGGCAACCCGCGCGACAGCGTTATTGATGCCGGAAGCGGTTCCAGCACGTTCCTGCCCCACTGAGCTCATAACAACCGTGGTGAGCGGAGCCACGCTAATCGCCATTCCAAGACCAAGAACTACAAACGCAGGAAAGAATATTTTCCAGTAACCACCTCCCACGCCCGGTACGGCGAAGAGGACGAATCCAAGTGCCGCAATCAGCGGCCCGACGATCAGCGGCATCTTCGCCCCATAGCGGGCGACGAGCCCGCCGGACCAGCGCGAAAGAAAGAACAGCAGCAGAATTAATGGGAGCGCCGCCGCGCCGGTGGCAGTTGTCGAGTATCCCTGCACCTGGATAAGATTTAGCGGGAACAGGAAAAAGAAGATTCCAAGAGCGGCGTAGAGAAGCAACGTGAGTAGATTCGCACCACTAAAGCTACGCGATTCAAATAGCGTCAGCGGAACCAAGGGTGAACTGACCTTGGCCTCAACGAATACGAAACCAATCAGACAGCCGAAGCCGACTATGAGGCTTCCGAAAACCAGAGGATCGTACCAACCGAGACTGGTGGACTCAATGAACCCATAAACCAGGCCGGCTAATCCGATAGTCGCGCCCACCGCTCCGAGCCAATCCACGCGCCCGGCGGCGGGGTTGCGGCTTTCGGGAATGCGCCAAAGCGAAATTGAGATCACTGCGACCGCAATCGGAAGGTTAATGAAGAATACCCAGCGCCATGAGGCGTGTTGAATCAGCCAACCGCCGAGGACCGGCCCCACGGCCGTTGTGATCGCGGTGAACCCAGACCACGTACCAATCGCTCGGCCCCGGCTTTTCTCGTCGAAATTTGCGCTGATGATCGATAGGCTGCCCGGCACGAGAAAGGCGGCTCCAATGCCTTGGACACTTCGCGCGATTACGAGCTGCTGAATGTTGGAGGCAAGACCGCAAGCGACAGAGGCAAATGTAAAAATCCCCACACCAACCAAGAACATAAGTCGGCGGCCAAACAAGTCCCCGAGGGAACCGCCGACCAGAATCAAAGCTCCCAAGAACAACCCGTAGGACTCGACCACCCATTGCACGCCGACGACGGTTGCGTGGAGGCTTGCTTGGAGCGCAGGCAGAGCTACGTTGACTACGGTGCCGTCAATAAAGGCCATGCTGGACGCTAGAATTGTCGCCGCCAGAATCCAACGCCTCGTTCGCGCTGTGCATGCAGCGCCGTCATTTGCCGATCGGACTACGGCTTCGTCGCACGGTCGCTTCATACATCTCCCGCCAGATTCTAGACGATATTCATCTTGGAAGCAGGAAATGGCTGGACTCTTACTCCGCTCAACTGGGCAAAAGTTTCTTGAGGTAGGGGCGCTCTTTGGGGCGAAAGTAATTGGAGTGTGACAATGACTGCCGGAACCAGAAAGATGATCGTCACGCAGGCCCACATCAAGGCGGCTGCACATTCCTGGTCCTGAATCGCCGAAATGCTAAAGACTCGAGGCGCGAATTGATAAGACGGGTAAACGACGCGGTCGCAGAACGCGAGAAACCCTGAGAGCGCGTCACACGGCAACGTCGCGAAGAAAAGGTATAAGGGGATGGACCATCGGGGCCATCTTGCGATGCTCGGCCAGGGCTGCACCACCGGCCACCAGAACAGAAGTCCGGTACCCAAAAAACATGCATGCTCCAGTTCGTGGAACCAACTCCGTCGCAACGCCAGTTCGAACACCGCAGGGATGTGCCAACCGATCAAAGCAAGCGTTGCTGCGAGCCAACAAACCGCCGGGCCGGCGAGAAAATGGCCAAGCCATTTCACCCAACGCCATTGTAGGAATGGGCTGACGACGCCGCGCGGAAACCACTGGGGTAGGCCCTTTAGGAGCGGTAGCGCCGGCGCACCGAGCAAAATCAAAGGAGGAGCGATCGCCATGAGCAAGAGATGCTGCACCATGTGAACTGAGAGCAACACATCGTCAAATGCATCTACGGGCGACCCGATTGCGATCCACACTGCAACGATTCCAGAGATGAATGCGGCAAGCCGCCACGGCGGAATCAGGTTTGGGGAAATAGTGCGCAGACGAAACCAACCTCGCACGTAAACCAGGACGGTAAGAAATAGAGCGACGTTCACTCCAATCGGAGTGGACCACGATTGCAAAATAGTTTGAGCGTCGGAGGTCATAACGATTTTACGGTTGGCCCGACGCGGGCGCTCCGGCAACCGGTTCCAGCGCGACAGCGCGCGAAGCGTCGCGTGCCGGCGACTGTCCGGCGGGATGCAGCGTCTCGAGGAACGCAACAAGCGCAGTGGTCTCCGCGGGGCTAAGATTCTTGCCGTACGCGGGCATGTTGCCGCCGCCCTGGATCACCTGACGAATCAGCTGATCTTGTGTCAACCGCACGGCCACAGCGTCGAGCGCTGGTCCGCGCTTTCCGCCTTGATTGTCGAGCGAGTGGCAGTTGTGGCATTGCTTCACTTGGAAAACAAGCGCACCTTGCCGCTCGAGAGCCGTGCGATTGTGAAGAAACTCGGCGGGAATCGGAATACCGCTCCATGCGTCCATCACCGGGCTCCAGGGCGCATTCCCAGCGAGGCGCGTAAAAGTTCCCAACGCGACCGCCGCCAATAAAATTGTGAGCACGGCTACCGGCCTGCGCCGCCAGCTCTTTTCGCCTTCGCCGAAAAAGAAGGGCAAGAGCAGGAGTCCTAGAATCACAACCACTGGTCCGATGAGCAAAGCGGGAGTTTCCATAGACGGCGGCAAGAGCGAGAGCACGGCGTAAAGCCACAAAAAGAAAAAATCAGGACGCGGCGCCGTTTGGATGATCGTGGGATTCGGCGGGCCTGACGGGCCAAAGGGACCGAAGTAAACGGCGCAGGCGGCGACCGAAAGCAAGATGAAGGCTGAGAAGACTAGGTCCTTCCAAACTGCCGCGGGAACGAAAGGTATCCCGTCTTTCTTCGTCAGCTCGTGATATTCCTTAATATATGTCGCCTTGCGGACCACCCGCCCCGGCATGGGCCACTCGTTGATACCCAGCTTAATGACCATCAGCAGATGCACCGCGACAAATGCGATGAGAAGCCCAGGAATCACGAACACGTGAAGGGCGAAGAATCGTGAAAGAGTTGCTCCGGCGATGATCGGGCCCCCCAACATTAAATTCACAATCGGAGGTCCCATCAGCGGGACACGGCTCGCAATCGATGCGCCGATTCCAAGACCCCAATAAGCGTCCTGATCAAATCTGAGGACTTGGCCGGTGAAGGCCATGCCGAGAGTGACGATCAAGAGAAAGACGCCGACAATCCAGGTTAGTTCGCGCGGATACTTGTACGCGCCGAACAAAAAAACTTGGACCATATGGATCAGAACGATTGCAACCATGAAGTCCGAGCCCCATCCGTGCAGGCCGCGAATGAACCAGCCCAGGGTGACGCTGTGATTGAGAGTCTGGAGGCTGTTCCAAGCTTCACCGGCGGAAGGCACGTAAATGAGCGCCAGCATAATGCCGGTGACGATCTGAAGCATGAACACGACGAAGGCCGCGCTGCCGAAAACATAAAACCAGCTCGCGGTTTCGCGCGGAACGGAATGTTCGGCGGTCTCGCGGATGGTAGCGCCAAGTTGAAGGCGCGCGTCCAGCCAATCGCCGATCGATTTGATCAGGCGCACGGGCGTATCTCTCGAACGATATTTGAAGCTTGCCCCGGCGTGGGCATCTCGCCGGCTTTAATCAAGAGCTTCCCACCATCGATCTTGTAATGGTATTCGAACAATCCGCGTTCGGGCGGGCCGGAGGCGCGGGAGCCGTCCTGGTAATACGCACCGCCATGGCACGGGCACATGAACAGGTTGGATTGAGGGAACCAGCGCACGGGGCATCCCAAGTGCGCGCAGTTGATCGCAAAAACCTGGAAGGATTGGCCATCAATATTTCGAACCCAACAGGCGATATCGGCCGTTTCCCCGTCCGTCGGACTTACAACAGGATCTCGATAGGTGGCAAGCCGAGTCTGACCCGAAGGAAATTGTTCGAGACCGCCGAGCGGAACCCAGGAGTCATAGCTTCCTTTCCGCTCGTGGACAACGGGAGAGAGAAGGTAGCGCACGAAGGGCACGCCGAGAATCACAGCGACGATACCGTTCAAGAAAATTCCGATCTGCATGAAAAGACCGCGTCTGGTAACGCCGGCTGGTGGAGTCATCGAACTTCTCCCGTCGATTTGGCAGTGTCCGAATAAGGCTGGCCCGGGAATTTCGTCCGCTGGGAGGCGAGCCAAGCGACGACATCGGAGACATCCTGTGCGGACATCGGCTTTCCCGGAATATCTCCGCGCCAGTCCGGAGCGCCGAGTTCCGGCCGTCCTACGATTACCATCGTGCGAAGTTCTTGATCGTTGAGTAGAGCAAGGAACGATCCATTCACGATCGAGCCTGCCCTTTGGCCTCCGCGGCCGCCGTCGCCATGACAGGACGAGCAATACGCGGAATAAGCTTTCGATCCGCGCGAGATATCCCCGGGCTCGGACGAAGAGTACGGTGGCGGATTCGCATCGCGCAAGACATCTGGCTTCGACCAACGTTCGCGAATTCCGCGGACTATCACATCGACCTGTTTGTCAGTGAGCATGCCTCCGGCGCTCTGCGCAAAGGCAGGCATGGACGTCCCGGAAATTCCGTTCGTCGCGGCGCGACGCAGCACCGCGTCGTCTGCAATCGCCAAATACACCGGATCGCCGAGTGGGATTGCAGCCCCGCCCTTCCCTTCCGAACCGTGACAACCCGAGCAGTTCTGCGCATACAGAATGTTGAAATCTGAAATCTCGCTGGGAACGATTGGAACATCCCCCGGTGTCGGCCGCCCGGGTGAGTTAGCGCATCCGCACAAACCAAGTCCAGAGATGCCTACGGCGAGGATGAGCGGAGCTAACCTCATCGCGACCCGTCCTTCTCCGGCCTTTCTTTCGTGATGCCCGGCCCTTCGAAACCAGCGCGCATTAAAAAAGGTACGAACTGCCGGATACGCACGCGCTGCTGGCGTACCACGACCAATCCCGCGACGATTCCGAATGCAAACTGCGAAGCCACAAACCACGGCCAATCGATATGCGCGTTGAGCAATGGGTTTATAAGGTCCAGGATGCTGTGGAGCAATCCGGTCCAGAGAATCGGCGCTATCACGCCTCCTAGAAGAATTGGGCGGCGAGGAAACATCGGCAGCATGGCTCCGTACAGCAGGCCCACTAATAACGACGTGAGCAGATGAATGAAGCTCGCCACCAAGAAACTGCCCAGATGAAACGCGTTCAGCGTCGCCGGCGTTAATTGTAGCGACTGTCCGTAGATCGTCGCGGCCAGCAGGTTGATCGGATACCAAATGCTCCGCTGCTTGAGAACACCATAGAGGCACGCGAGTACAGCCATGGCCACGCTGCCGGCCAGACCACCCTTAATTCCAGCGGACACCGGATATGTCTCAAGTGGAAGCAGAGCTCGCGGAAGCTCGGGCGCTACCGGCAGCCTTTCGATTTCGCGCCGCGGAGTAGTGATCACGGACACTTCAGCTCTGACTTCGATCGTCTCCTCCTTTTCGTGGGGGAGCACGTCCTGGAACCAGCCGATACACCCAGTCACAGCCAGAATCGCTCCGAGAATGCTGACCGAAGGACTCGTGAGCAGCCCGGCCAAAAGCAGCGTAATGCCAAAGGCAAAGACGATGGGCCAAGCTGTCGGCGCGGGCAGCTTGATTGTGCCTGGAATGGCTTCGGGTGCTTCCGTTCGTGAATCAATACGATGCATGCGACTTGGTTTCCCTCAGCGACCGATAACGTAGACCACGGTGAACACAATGACCCAGACCACATCAACGAAATGCCAATACAACGAAAAGATGTCCAACCGCTCGCTATGCTCCGGCTTCACTTTTCCTAGAAGTGTGAAAATCATCGCGAGAGCGATAGCGAGCAGACCTACGGTGACGTGAAAAGCATGCAGACCCACGAGCGAGTAATACGTTGTGCCAAAAAGATTCGTGCTAATGGTCAAACCTTTTTCGTAAATCAGGTGATGCCATTCGCGGCCCGTTGCCACCAGAAAAATCGTGCCCAGAGCCATCGTTAGGAACCACCACAATCCGAACACGCCGACCTTTGCCTTTCGCAAAGCTTTAACAGCTAAATGAATCGTCAGGCTGCTTGAGAGCAGGCAGACGGTGCTAAAGATGGGTAGCTCCAGCAAATCTTTTGGCGTGGGGCCCGACAGGCTTTTCCCGATATAGTAAATGTAAGCGACCACAAAAATCGTGAAGACCGCAGATTCAGCGGCAATCAGGGAAAACATGCCCACGCGCCCACGCGAGGGAAGCGCCCAAACCGGCTCGTTCGATGATCGTGTTAATGTCGCGCTGCTCAATCGAGTTCTCCTGCCTTATTCATACTTCCAATCCGGATCTTCAGGGTGCTTGATGTCCCACAGCGGACGCCGGCTTTCGACCACCGGGATCGTTGCAAAGTTGTAATCCGGGGGTGGCGAAGTCGTGGACCACTCCAGCGTCCACGCGTCCCAGGGATCATTCCCGGCAGGTTCCCCTTTTAAGAGTGACCACAATAGATTGACGACAAATACGAGCACTCCCGCAATCTGAAAGAACACGCCGATCGTGACGATCAGGTTCCAGATATCCCACCCGCGCCCAGGCTCGTAGGTGTAAATCCGGCGAGGCATCCCCAACATTCCCGGGATGTGCATAAAATCAAATGTTAGGTGAAAACCGATCAAGAAGAGCCAGAAGTGCCATTTGGCGAGCGCCTCGTTATACATGCGCCCGCTCATTTTTGGAAACCAGTAGTAGAAAGCGCCGAAAATGGTAAAGAGAATTCCCCCCACGATGACGTAATGGAAATGCGCAACCACAAAGTAAGAGTTGCCGAGCTGCCAGTTAAACGGGGAAGCTCCCAGCATAATTCCGGTTAAGCCTGCGATCAGGAATTGGAACAAAAAACCAATGCAGAAAAGCATGGGAGCCCTGAACTGAATCTTGCCGCCCCACATCGTCCCGATCCAGTTGAAAATCTTAATCCCGGTGGGAACAGCGATGACCATCGTGGTGGCCGTAAAGAAAGCGTTTCCGTAAGAGGACATCCCGACTGTGAACATGTGGTGAGCCCAGACGCTCATGCTTATGAACCCGATGGCGACAGTTGCACCCACCATCACTGGATATCCAAAGATCGGCTTGCGGGAAAACACCGGAATGATTTCCGAAGCAAACGCGAAGCACGGGATAATCAGGACATAGACCTCCGGGTGACCGAAAATCCAGAAGAAGTGCATCCACAAGACGGCGGCTCCGCCGGCCTGCGTGTCGAAGAAGTGGCCGCCGAGGAAGCGATCGATTGAAAGCATGATCTGGGCCGCGGTGAGCGGCGATACTGCCAGGATGACCAACCCACCCATGACCAGGTTTAGCCATGCCAGCAGCGGCATTTTTCCTAGAGTCATCCCCGGGCAGCGCATGCACAAAATGGTTGTGATGAAGTTGACGGCGGTTCCGATGCTACCGATACCAGAGATAAGAAGAGCCAGGGTCCAGAAATCGGTGCTATGCCCGGGCGAGAATGCGCGGGAAGTGAGTGGGGCATAGGCGAACCATCCTACGTCGGGCGCATTGCCGGCGCCGTAAAGTCCGTTCCCTCCGATAAAGCTGAAGTACAAAAGCAGGCCGCCGAAAGCGGTCATCCAAAAACTGAAGGCATTCAACCGCGGAAAGGCCATATCGCGAGTACCAATCATCAACGGAATTAAGTAGGTGCCGAAGCCGAAGAGGATCGGCATGGCCACGAAAAAGATCATCGTAGTGCCATGCATCGTGAACATACGATTAAAAACCTGCGGGGAGACGAAATGGTTATGCGGAACGATGAGCTGTATGCGCATGATCGTTGCTTCGACTCCGCCAATGACGAGGAACAAAAGCGAGTAGAGGATGTAAAGAATCCCGAGCTTCTTGTGATCTACGGTGACAACCCAGTCGTGGAGCTTCTCGCCGATCGGCCGCGCGTCTTGGTCGGCAATCCCGAGCGCGATTGTGTCGGAGGCCATGGCTATTTCCTCAATCTCATCGCAGGGTCACAAGGTACGCGGTGAGCGCGTCCAGATCTTTTTCATTCAACTGCATTGCAGGCATCAACGAGCCCGGCTTGATTGAGTCAGGGTTTTGAATCCACATCTTCAGTTCTTCGGGAGTGTTCGCCGCGGCGCCCGATGCGATGGTGGCGCGACTCATCAGATGAGTGAGATCAGGACCGAAATGCCCGTCGGCCACTGTTCCGGAGACTGCATGGCAATTCAAGCAAGCAGTGGTCTCAAATATCCGGCGGCCTTCGCCCACTTGCTCTTCAACGACGGCCGGTTTCTTTTCGTCCTGCACCCATCGATCGAACTGTTCGCGCGAATCAACGTACACACGCAAAAGCATTTTGGCGTGCTGCGTGCCGCAGTACTGCGCGCACTGGCCGAGATAAAGTCCTGTCTCGTGTGGATCGATCCAGGTGTGGTTCTCGCGGTTCGGAATCAGGTCCGTCTTTCCCGCCAGCCGCGGCACCCAAAAGCTGTGGTCCGTATCCGCGGAAAGCAACGTGAGGAAAGTGGGCGAAGGATGCGATGGATCGCTCACCGGAACATGCAGTTCATTCGCAGTGACTACACCGAGAGTGGGATAGCGAAATTCCCACCAAAACTGATGGCCAATGGCGATGACTTCTATCGTCCCGGGAGGTTTGGGAGCATCCTGAATGGAATGGATCACGCGCGCCGTCGCGAAGAAGAGCACCAGCACGACAAGCACGGGAATCACAGTCCATGCGAGCTCCACCTGATTGCTGCCGTAAACTTGCGGAGGCTCGCGGCCATCGTCACCGCCGCGCTTGCGGAACTTCACGACCGAATATACGAGCAAGCTGAAAACAATTATAAAAATAAGACCGGTAATCGTCAGGACTAGCAACGACAAACGGAAGATCGAGTCCGCAGGCGTGGACTGCGGTTTGAAGATGCTGGGAGCTTGGGCAGAACTTGCGGGGGCGCCAAAGCAAAGCGTTGCAGCCAGCAAGCCCCCCGCAAGCAACACAGCAATACCCGCTATCTTTCTCCCAAGGCTACGAGTTTGCTCATTGGATTTCATCTGGTTGGAGCCGCTGTTCCGCGCCCGCAGCGGCTGTCTGCGCGGCTTTCTCGCCCTTTGCGCGGGTGGCGAGCAACTCTATTAGCATGCTGTCGTGCTCCAGTTCAAGTTCTTCTATCGAGCGATCGCCGCCTCCACCAATCACTCGCGACACTGATTCAAAGCACCTCATTACCCAAATGCTTATCCGTCTAGGTCTCTGAAAAAAGGTGTCTTACGCGAGCGGCGCGAACCTGTCCCGGATACTTGGCGTCAACATCATTGCAACTGCGCACATGTTGACACCGGCGCGAGGATACAGAACGCTCGCCCCGACGCATAGAGATCTCCGCTGCACACTTATGCCAAATACTTCGTGTCGGGAAGGGTGCGTTCAGAGCTCGATTCTCTCGGATCCCTTAGCCTTAGTGGGGTCGGATAGGCTGGCGCGCCCGGAGGGATTCGAACCCCCGACCCTCTGCTTAGAAGGCAGACGCTCTTTCCAACTGAGCTACGGGCGCGTAGGTCGGAACTACGTCAGTTTACGGCGCTTGTACGTTGTTCCGCAACGAGCAACTCGTGCGCATCGTTCTTTGTATCGTCCCTGAACTTACGGCGGCGAGCTACGGAACCCTTACAGAAAGCGTCCCTCTAAGCACCCAGAGCGGAGTGGGAAACAATCCGAAGAATTCATCTTACCTGGAAAGCTCACGAAGAGGTTTGCGACTTAATTCTGTGCCATTCTCTTCGACGCTTACGAAACGCGCATTGATCCTATAGGCTCTTCCAGGCGACGTTGGCGGCGCCGATCAACGGTAAATCTTCGTTCAGAATGACGTGGATCGGAATTTGGGCTAGGAAATCGGCGAGCTTTTCTTTATGTTTCACGGCCGCCGCAAAGCGGCCATTTTTCAGCTTGGGCAAGACTTTGACGGCGATTCCTCCGGCGATGTAAATTCCGCCGCGCGCGACATTGCGGAGAGCCAAGTTCCCCGCCTCGGAACCGTAGATTTCGACCCACAAATCCAAGGTCGCAACGCACACCGGGCATTCCCCGGAAAGACCGCGGCGAGTAATTTCAGGCGCTGGATCCACGGAATGATCGTCAAAACCGGGATGGCGCACGGAAGGATTCAGAAATTCGTGCACGCGTAAAAAGCCTCGACCAGACAAGATGGCTTCGGCGCTCACGAATTCTTCGCTCTGCTTGATAAATTTCCACAGATCGGCGTGCTGAGCGGTGTTCGGGGAGTAGTCGGAATGGCCGGATTCGGTCGCCATCGGCAAGTAGCGCTTGCCATCCCAGAACAATACGCCCTCGCCCAGACCGGTTCCTGCGGCGATGATTACTTGAGTGGCTTGAGGAGTTGAAACTCCCGCGTAAATGGTTTCGATGTCCTGCGGCTCGAGAACTTCAATGCCGTAGGCCGACGCTTCGAGATCATTCAACAAACGCACGTAACCGAGGCCCAGATGCTTCGCCACGGAAGCGCCGTCAACGACCCAGGGCAGGTTGGTGCCACGCACTCGGTTGTTCACCACCGGACCGGCGATTCCGAACGATGCCTGCGTGATTTTCGCGTTGGCGCCGCTCAGAAAAAGAGTCATGATTTCTTCCAGGCCGGAATGCTCGCTACTGGCAAAGCGTTTGCGGGCCACACACACGAGTTTCTCGCGCTGCACATCGAACAGCCCGAGATTTGACTTGGTCCCTCCCAAGTCTCCCGCAAGAATCATCGAACCCCTCCACCGCGTTCTATGAAAGCCGAATCTATATCGAACTGATGGTGAAACGCATGAGAATTCTGCTCGTAAAAAAGGCTTACAACGGGCGCCAGTGTCGGCCTTCGGAAACTGCCAAATCATCGGCGGCTCGCGGACCTTCGCTGCCGGCAGGATAATTCGGAAAAGGCGGCGCAGAGGCGCCTTGCCAGGCTTTCAAAATGGGATCGACGAGCGCCCAAGCTGCCTCCACGCTGTCAGCGCGGTCGAAAAGCGTGGCGTCTCCTCGAATGCAATCATTAATTAGCGTGGAGTAAGCTTCGCGCGAAACCCCGCCGAAAGTGGCGCGATACTGAAAATCCATTGTTACTGGCGAAATATGCATTTGGCCGCCGGGCGCTTTCGCTCCAAAAGAAAGCGAAATCCCTTCGTCAGGCTGGATATTGAGGACGATGGAATTGAGTTCGGTGCTCTCGCCGCGGAAAACTTTGTGCGGGGCCGGTTTGAATTGGATGACGATCTCGCTGATCCCTTTCTTCAAGCGTTTTCCTGTGCGCAAATAAAAAGGAACGCCGCTCCAGCGCCAATTATCCACCAGAAGCTTCATCGCGACGAAAGTCTCCGTCGGGGAATCCGGCTTGACTCCCGGTTCCTGCCGATAACCCACCACCGGTTTTCCATCTTCCTGGCCGGGAGCGTATTGGCCTCGGACCACGTATTTCCAAATCGCGTCGGGAGTGAAGGGCCGAATCGATTGCAGCACTTTGATCTTTTCGTTACGCACCGAAGTTGCGTCAAACGTAGCCGGCGATTCCATAGCAACGAGAGACGTGAGCTGGAGCACGTGGCTCTGGATCATGTCGCGCATTGCTCCGGCAGATTCGTAAAACGCCGCGCGGCGCTCGACTCCCAAGGATTCAGCGGCTGTGATCTGCACGTGATCGATGTAATTGCGGTTCCACAAAGGCTCGAAAATTCCGTTGCCAAAGCGGAAAACCAGTAAATTTTGAACCGTCTCTTTACCCAGGTAATGATCGATGCGGTAGACCTGAGACTCATCGAACACGCTGAGAAGCTTCTCGTTAAGCGCGCGCGCGGAATCTTGATCGCGTCCAAACGGTTTTTCGATGATGATACGTGTCCACGATTTGTCGGACTTGGGACGCGCGAGACCGGCTTTTCCAAGCTGCTCGATAATCTTCAGATAGATTTCCGGAGGAGTGGCCAGATAAAAAAGACGATTGCCGCCGAGTTGAGCTTCGGCGTCGAGCTTGTCTAATCGCTCCGCGAGACGGCGAAAGGCTTCCGGATCGTCATAATCCCCGGTGAAGTACTGGAGATGCTCCAGGAATTCACCGCGCCTATTATCGTTGGCCTCGGGTGCCTTGGCTTTTGTGAGCGCCTCAGCCGACTTGCGCCGGAATTCGGCATCGTCCATTTTTGTGCGCGAAAATCCCACCAGGCGGAATCGCGGCGCGAGACAGGCATGGAAAGCAAGATCGTAAAGCGCCGGCAAAAGCTTCCGCTGCGCCAGATCTCCGGATGCGCCAAACATCACAATGGCGCAAGGCTGAGAAGGTACCTCACAGTAATACGCGTCGACTTTCGGTTTTTCGGCAGTTTCTGATGCTTGGGCATCCACTATAAGTCTCCCCGGGGATCTAGCGCTCGCAACTGGGACGCGAGCTTTTCTATTTTCTCAAGCCCAAAAACTTTCCAAGAGAGCCTATCATAATTATTGGCATGCGCTCCTTTCAACTAGCAGTGGGCTCGCAAAGCGTGCTGCGCTAACTGGAATTTCTCGCGCCGTTGAAGTATCTTCAATCAGACGGCATTTTAGAGGAGGTTTCATGGCAGACGAAAAGCGTTCCGATAGCGCAGGGGCTGCCGCCCAGCCCGCGTCACAAGGCGTGCACATGGTGAAGTGCGTGAAATTCGGCAAAGAGATGCCGGGGCTTGACCGTGTCCCGTGGAAAGGCCCGATCGGAAAGCGCGTTTACGACAACGTTTCGAAGGAAGCGTGGAAGCTGTGGGTGGAGCATTCCAAAATGATTATGAACGAATTCCGCTTGAATCCGCTCGATCCCAACGGAATGAAGGTGATGGAAGAACAGATGGAAATGTTTTTCTTCGGCGAAGGCTCGAAGCTGCCCGAAAGTTATGTGCCGCCGAAACATTAGGCTCAATATTTCTGAGAATCGACCGATGACATAGTCGGAATACGCTAAAATGGGAACCGAATCCATAACAGGAGAACCTATTCGCGCATGAGCCGCATATCGAAAAATTCTTTTTCCACCCGCTCGGCTTTGCGCTCCGGCGATGAATCGGTTGAAATTTATCGCTTGAACGCGCTTGAACGCGCCGGCGTGGGGAATGTCGCGCGCCTGCCATTCTCTCTGAAAGTCCTGCTGGAAAATTTGCTGCGGCATGAGGACGAGCGATTCGTGTTCGCACAGGATATTCGCGCGCTGGCGGGCTGGGATCCTTCGAGCGCGGAAGGCGCCACGGAAAAGGAAATTTCCTTTATGCCCGCGCGCGTCCTGCTG
>Ga0302176_10000933_pt1 | contig 15151 bp, 10 predicted proteins | sample I_Palsa_E1_1_FD_198787 | JGI IMG/M metagenome (GOLD analysis project Ga0302176, IMG submission 198787) | Peat permafrost microbial communities from Stordalen Mire near Abisko, Sweden - I_Palsa_E1_1 | ecosystem: Environmental > Terrestrial > Soil > Palsa > Peat permafrost | place: Sweden...
AGGCTCGAAACCGTGCTGGCGGAACTCGAAGGCGTCTCGCACGCGGCGCTGTTCGCTTCGGGACTCGCCGCGGAAAACGCGGTGCTGCAGGCGTACTTGCGTCCCGGCGATGAGATAGTGATCTCGCTGGACGTTTATGGCGGTACTTACCGGATTCTCAACAAGGTTTTTCAACCGCTCGGAGTGACAGTAACGCAACTCGACGCTGCCGACCTGACGAGGCTCGAAAAAGCGATCAGCGAGCGTACGCGACTCGTGTGGATCGAAACGCCTACAAACCCGCGTTTATTGGTGTACGACATCGCAGCAATTTGCAAGATTGCGCACGCGCGCGGCGCGCTGGTGGTGGTTGACAACACTTTTGCCACTCCGTATTTCCAGCAGCCTTTCGAGCTGGGCGCAGACATCGTGGTTCACAGCGTGACAAAATATCTCGGCGGCCACTCGGACACCATTCAAGGCGCCGCGCTGGCCAAAGATCCCGCGATTTTCGAGCCCATTAAGTTTTTGCAGAACGCAACGGGCGCGGTTCCCTCCCCTTTCGATTGCTGGCTGACGCTGCGCGGGCTGAAGACCCTCGAATTGAGAATGCAGCGCCACGAATCCAACGCCATCGCCATTGCGAATGCGCTGAAGGGGCATCCATTGGTTCAGCGCGTTTATTTTCCAGGGCTCAGCGATCATCCCGGCCACGAAATCGCACGGCGGCAGATGAGCGGATTCGGAGGGATGGTTTCGTTCGAACTGGATGGGACGTTGGACGAAGTTGTGGCGTTCGTTTCTTCGCGGAAATATTTCACGCTGGGCGAGAGCCTGGGGGGCGTGAAGGCGCTGGTGTGCCACCCGGCAACAATGACACACGCCTCAATTCCAGCGGAGGCGCGCGCCGAGCTGGGATTGTTGGACACCCTCATTCGCCTTTCGCCCGGTTGCGAGAACGCGAAAGACTTGGTGGCGGATTTGCTGGAAGGTCTCGAACGATTGCGCGAGGAACGAGCTTCGCGAAAGGCAGTGGCGGCAGGTGCCGACTAGTTCGATTGGAACGAAATCCGGACACGGGCGGCAAACCGATCGACCGGAGAGGCCGCAATTTGGAGTTGCAATTCCGGAAGCGACGGAAATGGTCGTCTAATGTGCGAGTTTATGGAGCATGGCCTTGCCTTCTCCATCGGTCAGGATGCCCTTGCGCATCAGAGCGATAATGACTTCATTCAAGACATAAGATGATTCGTTGCGCGATGTTTCCGCGACAGTTTCCAGACTTTCTTCGGAAGATTCATCGTCGGGTTGGGTTGCGCCACTCAACTCGCTAAGCCATTTCTCAAGGATGGGAATTTGTTCAGGCTCAAGCGCCTTAAATTTAACCCCCATTCCCATCCCTTCTGTGGCGTAAGCAACGGTGGCCTGTGCCAGAAAGGGTGTTTTATTCTTCATGATGCGCATTTTCAGTTGGGAGCCCTGCGGAAACGGACTCATCATTTCGACATAGCAGCCCGAGCGGCTTAGATCGCTGACTCGCGCGCTCATTTTCGTGCGGCTTTTCGATTCAACTATCTCTGCGTCAGCGCTCATGGAATAGCGCGGGTGGACGCGTCGCTCGTCTGGGGTCACGGAGGAAGAGCCCGCGACCGGCTTTTCGAGACTATTGGGCATAGCCCTGCGCTCTCATATTAGGTTTCGAAATAAAGGTTTGACGGGAAGGGGGGAGCCAAACCGACTTCAGCTGACAACTGTTGCAATTCTAGCGTTCCGGGCTGCGTTCACACAACTGTGTTGGTTCCACGGGGTGCTTCTGCTGCAACGGCGACGTGGACAGTGGTTCAACTTGGCACGGCGATCCGTAATGCCGCGGTCTGCTTTCCCTTCCTCGAATGGAAACCCAAAATCCCCAACAGTTCACTGATATGCTTGCCCGCGCCAAGTGCGTTGGCAGCCGGATATTGTGGGGATGCTCCTGATTCGCCGGGGGCACGCATAATTGCGCTTCGCTCGCGCGGCACAGGGTTGAGGAGTGCGGTACATGCCTGAAGAAAAACAGGCGTCACAGGTCTCAGCTCCCGCGCTGACTAAGAGTCTTGGCCTGATCGACGCCAGCATGATCGTGGCGGGTTCCATGATTGGCTCGGGAATTTTCATCGTTTCGGCCGGCATTGCCAGGCAAGTCGGCAGCCCAGGCTTGCTGTTGGTTGTCTGGCTGGCGACCGGATTAATGACGATCATGGCGGCGCTTTGCTACGCAGAGCTTGCCGCCGCGATGCCATTTGCGGGTGGCGAATACATTTTCCTGCGCGAATCTCTGGGGCCGATGTGGGGCTTTCTGTATGGCTGGGCCACGCTGCTGGTCATCCAGACGGCAACCATCGCAGCGGTAGCCATCGCCTTCGCGAACTTCAGCGGCGTGCCACTTCCGTGGGTCTCTTCTTCCGCGTGGATTTTGAAGTTGGGTCAGTTTGGGCCTTATGCGACGTGGTTCGGTTCACTGGGTCCCTATAGAGTTGGGCTGAACACGCAAAACCTGCTGGCCATTTCCTCGATTATTTTCCTCACCTGGATCAGCACTCGCGACCTCCGTATCGGCGCCGTGGTGCAGAATATTTTCACCACGGCAAAAATCGCTGCATTGATAGGACTGACGCTGCTGGGCTTTACGTGGGCCACGCAAGCGGCGCGCAGTGCCAATTTCACGGATTTTTGGCGCAACGCGCACCTGTTTGAACTGCACGCTTATCAGGGCGGCCAGCAGACTGTGTGGGTCAATACTTTGACATTAGTTGGGCTGGCTATGGTCGGTGCACTGTTTTCGTCCAGCGCGTGGACCAACGTCACCTACGTCGCAGCCGAGGTAAAAGAACCGAAGCGTAACCTGCCGCTTGCCTTGGCATTCGGCACCGGGCTTGTGACCCTGCTCTACGTTCTGGCGAATCTTGCTTATCTGAAGGTGCTGCCGCTGGCTGGCACGGCTGGCGCAGGATCGATTCTCGGACGGGGGATTCAGTTTGCAGATGGAGATCGCGTGGGCACGGCCGTCGCCGAGGCGATCGTTGGCTCGAGCGGCGCGGCTCTGGTAGCGATCGCGGTGATGATTTCCACTTTTGGCTGCAACAATGGCCTGATCCTAGCTGGGGCTCGCGTCTACTACGCGATGGCCAAGGATGGTCTATTTTTCAAAAGTGTCGGCGCGGTCAACCGGCACAATACTCCTTGGGTAGCGCTGTGGGTTCAGTGCGTTTGGGCCTGCGTCTTGTGCCTCTCCGGAACCTACGGGCAATTGCTCGAGTTTCTGGTTTTCGCGGTGGTGATGTTTTACATCCTGACGATTCTGGGTCTCTTCATCCTGCGCTTCCGGCGGCCGCAAATGGAGCGACCGTATCGAGTGTTCGGCTATCCAGTTCTTCCCGGCTTGTATCTCTTGATAGCTTTGTTTATCGAAGTCCAATTGTTGCGTTACAAACCGCAGTACACTTGGCCGGGACTGGCGATCATTTTGTCGGGCGTGCCGGTTTACTGGCTCTGGAAAAAATCACAAAAAGCGCGAAGACGGAATGATCGGGAGAGGTAAAAGCGCGGTTGTCTTTCGTTTAGTGCAGCGCTTCGAGCTCGATGCCGCCTTGCCGGAGAGTTTGCGCCACCGCTGCTGCAATCTTCGACGCACCCGGAGTGTCGCCGTGAATGCAAATGGTCTGCGCGCTCACGGCAACTTCGGTCCCGTCGCGAGCAATTACGGTGTTGCGTTCCGCGATTCGCAGAGCTTGTCGGCCGGCTTCGGCGGGATCGCGGATCAGCGCGTCGTCAAACTTGCGCGACCGCAAAGTTCCGTTGGCCTCGTAGCGGCGGTCCGCAAACGCCTCGGCAGCCACTCGGAAGCCAGCTTCTCGAAAGACATCGAGCATTAGGGAACCAGCCAAACCCACGAGGATTACGTCGCAGTTCCAGCGAGCAACTCCATCTGCGATGGCTTCGGCCAGCACGCGATTCCCTACAGCTTGATTGTAAAGCGCGCCGTGTGGCTTCACGTGCGTGACAGTGGCTTTGCAACCCGCAGCAATTTCAGCGAGCGCGCTCACTTGCTCGAACACGGAATCGGCGATTGCTTCCGGCGGAAGACTCAAGTCCAGACGGCCAAAATTGGCGCGATCGGGATATCCAGGATGCGCTCCTATCGCCAGCTTCCAACGAAGCGACTGCTCGATCGTCGTTTTCATGGTTTGCGCGTCACCCGCATGGCCGCCGCAGGCGATGTTGACCGACGTGAGCGAGGGCATCAACGATTCCTGAGTACCGTCCATGATGGAATCAGCCAACTCGCCCATATCGCAATTCAGATCGATGCGCTTCATTCTAGAATTAACTCCGCAGATGCCATCAGCTCCTCCTGTTCTACTAGCAGAGATCGCGCGGTCTCCAGCGTGACCTGCTCGAATCGAATCTCGTCGCGAGGGCGAAGCTGTCCCACGCAATGGATATCCGCTGAAATCACGTTGGCGATTTTCGGATAGCCGCCCGTAGTCTGTTGTTCCACAAACAGTATGATGGGCAGGCCTGCGTGCGTCACTTGGACCGCGCCCAGCGAAACACCTTCGGTAATCATCTCTCCGCCCGAACTCTGTGTCACCGGCGCGCCTTCCAGACGAAGACCCATGCGATTGGATTGTTCGCCAACTCGATAGATTCCGGAATAGAAAGAGCGCAGCGATGACTCGGAAAACCAATTCGATTGCGGGCCGGGGGTGACGCGCAAAGTCTGGCGGGGCGCTAAACGGTCTCGCGCCTGCGGAGCGATGGTTCGTTTGCGGAAAGTGCCGGACACGGACCCTATGTGCAGCACGTCTCCTTTCCGAAGCGCCCGGCCTTCGAAACCGCCGAGCCCGCTCAATATGTGAGTCGATGCGCTACCTAGAAAAGGCTTCACTGCGATCCCGCCGTGAACGCATAAGTAGCAACGTGCCCCCGAACGCGCGGGGCCCACGCGCAGTGTTTGCCCCGTCCGAACTTCGATAGATGTCCACGGATCGACGACGCTGCCGTCGAGAGTCGCGCCGAAATCAGAGCCCGTCAGTGCCAGAATCAAGCCGTCTGGAAATGAAAATGTTCCGCCGAGAAGCGTCATCTCCAGTCCAGCCGCGCCTTCTGCATTCGCGACTAGCCGGTTTCCGAGGCGCAGCGAAATTGGATCGGCAGCCCCGGATGGTGAAATGCCCAAAGGGCCGAAACCTTCACGGCCCAGGTCCTGCACGGTGGTGAGCAGGCCCGGCGATTGCACTTGAATGACGCTCATGAATTCTCCAGCGCCACGAATTGAGCTCTGGAGACCGGCGTAAAGCGCACGAGATCTCCAATGGAAACGACGCTCATGCCGCTTCGATCCGGTCGAAACATCGCCATCGGAGTGCGCCCGATCAATCTCCATCCTCCGGGCGTTGCAAACGGGTACACACCGGTTTGTTTACCTGCGATCCCGACGCTGCCAGGCGGCACGCTCCGACGAGGCGTGGCCAGACGCGAGGTCGCCAGCGCGTCGGGCAATTCACCGAGATAGGCGAAGCCAGGGACGAAACCAAGGAAGTACGCGACGTAGGTGACCGACGCATGCAATCCGATCACCTGAGCGGGCGTGATTCCGCAGATCGTAGCTACTTCGTCTAAATCGGGACCAAATTCGCCACCGTACGACACGGGAATTTCGATGCGTCGCGGTTCCGGGAGACACACGTCTTCCAGCCGGCCGAGATAGCGACGGAGAATCGTTTCCAACTCGTCGTGACTCAATTTCAGAACGTCGAAGTTGAGCAGAAGCGAGCAGTATGCGGGGTGAAGATTTCGGACGCCGGGTATAGGTTCTAGTTCGAGCAGCCGGAGCAGTTGCCTAACGTGTTGATGAGAATCCAGTGTGATCTTTTCGCCGAAGTAAACCACTAGCGATTGATCGCTTGCGGATTGGAATCGAGCACCGTCGGTCAAATCGATTCCTTTTTGTTGAACGCTGTAACTTTACGGGCCAGCGGCCGAATCAAGAAAATCGTTGGCATCGTAGCACGCGATCACAAGCTCGCAACAGGATACAAATGTGTGCAGTAGTGAACAGACACCCCCGGCTGCGCCTTCTAAGATGTAGCCGTATGGAAGAGGCTAGAGGACTAAGTTGAAATCAGGTCCAGAAGCTTCCGCCTGAAAAGCACCGGAGTTCGCAGGTTCCTTCCCACGCTGGCCGGTAGCAGTTCTTAGGTCTACACAGATATAGGTGCAACACCTTGGGATCGGCCGTAGCGGTTCCCTGCGCCGAGGAGATAGCTAGATGCCGTTACTTCAACTTGTAATGGTCCTGATCGTGGTAGGCGTCCTGCTTTGGCTGGTCAATCGCTTCATACCGATGCAGGGAACGATCAAGTCCATCTTGAATGCAGTAGTAGTCATCGCCGTAGTGTTGTGGCTACTGAACGTTTTCGGACTATTCAACTCTTTATCCCATATCCACGTTGGGGCATAAGAAAACCCTAATGAACGTACGGGAATTAGTTGCGGGTCTTTCGAGGTAAGCAACAGATTGCGCCAGGCGATCAACGCCGGGCACATAAGTTTACTGTAATGGAGGCAACACTCATGAAAGTACTTGGAGTCATCAGCACAACAGCCGCGTTCTTGCTTCTCGGGGCCGCTGTTCCTGCGTTCGCGCAGGAGGAGCACCACGAAGAAGCGGCCAAGCCGGCGGCGCACGAGGAAGCCGCTAAGCCAGCAAAGCAAGAAGAGGCCAAGCCTGCCAAACAGGAAGAAGCTAAGCCTGCGAAGCAAGAAGAGGCGGCCAAGCCAGCGAAGCAGGAAGAAGCCAAGCCTGCAAGGCAGGAAGTAGCGGCCAAACCTGCTAAACAGGAAGAAGCCAAGCCTGCCAAGCAAGAAGCAGCGGCCAAACCAGCGAAGCAAGCTAAGCCAGCTAAGCAAGAAGAACAAGCTAAGGCTAAGCCAGCAAAGCAAGAAGAGGAAGCCAAGGCCAAGCCGGTAAAGCAAGACAAACAGGCTAAGCCGGCAGAGCAAGAGAAGCAGGCTAAATCCGAAAATCAGGGCAAGACTGCGGGGCAGGAACATGGTCAGCCCCAGCGAAGTGCAGCAGCACAGGAGAAGCAAAGGTCACAGCCGGCACTCCGACTCAGCGCCCGAAGCAGCGCTCGCATACCTGACGATCGGTTCCGTGCCAACTTTGGTTCTGAACATGTATTCGTTATCAACGAACCCGTCTTGGTCGGCGGATTTTCGCGATTCCAATACGGTGGCTTTTGGTTTGGATTCGAGAATCCGTGGCCGGATGGCTGGTATTACACCGATAACGTGTATGTAGATTACATCGACGGCGGCTATTACCTGTGCAACCCGTACTATCCCGGCGCTCGCGTTGGCATTAGCGTCGTGATCTAAGCAGTTTTTCGGTTGAGCTTCGGGGCGACAGACACGCAACAGGCCGAGTCGCCCCGGCGAGGCTGAGAGAACGACGGAGTTGCGTCTGTAGCACGGGCGAAAATGGAAACAGGAGGGAACAATGTTGGGGACTATATTGATCGTAATTTTGGTGATGGCGCTTCTTGGTGTTTTGCCCAGGTGGTCGCATAGCCGTGAATGGGGTTATGCCCCGACAGGCGGGGTCGGATTGATCCTGGTAATCGTCGTCATTCTTCTGCTGCTCGGCCGCATCTAGACGGTGGTTCTGTGATGCTTAAGATGGAACGCCTTCCGTTCCGACAGTCGCGTTTGAGTGAGAGCGCGACATCCGCCGAGGCTCAAAAATAATCTAGAGCTTCAGTTATTCTCAAGCGTAGGCATCTGCGGTTTTCCAGGGTGAAAAATGGACGAGCCGCCCGTCACCGAAAGGCTACGTTCCGCCGCCACCTCCGACTCCCAAGAACCCACCCCCAAGGTCCATAAGTAGAATACGCCGATAATTCACAGCCCCGACTACGCCATTGCCGCACGCGATATTCATAACTTAACAGCCATAGTTTTCTGTAATCTCAATATGCGTCGAATTTCAATCGAAAAGCCACGAATTCAGGCTTTGCACAATCTCAGTATCCGTTCTCATCCGAAATCGATCTGTGATTGACGACTGGGCGCATCAAGTAGAAATCGGGGATGCCCTGCCCCATTTCAGTTTCGTCCAAGCGGCGATGCTAATGGTCGGGCCAAGTTGTGTAATCTAAACTGTTTTGAGCCGTGAGTGCGGATTAGTTCTTGCGAAGGCAATTTACTTAGGTTAAAACTTTATCGGCACGCTCAAAGCGACGCGTTGGATTTTCTGATCATTGAGTTCGAGCAATTGGAGCCATTTGCCGAAGTATTCGTCAGTCTCTCTTGGGGAATCGTTCCCTAAAGTCAGACTCATTATTACTACATCCGGCCGCGATAGCTTAAGGCGGCGCGACATTTATGCTTACGCAGTCGATTTATATCCCGTCTTGCCATACAAGGTGTGTGGGTGGTGTTTATCGGAGATGCAATGTATGAATAAACCGCGATTAATTCCTCGAACAAGTCCCAGCTTGCAGGCTAAAGCGGCGGCGACGCAAGCAGGTCTTGCGCGCCTTTTAGTTTGCGCCCTCATTACCCCGGTTCTTTTCGCTTGCATAGCAACCGCCGCACAAAACCAGCGGACGGCTCCCATCCCAAGCTCCGATCTCGGGCGAGAAAACTTGGACCGCGTAGCAGCGTCCGCCGGAGAACTCAAGGCGGTTCTCTTAAAAGACGCGGGACTCATGGTCGAACTGAAACGCTGGGTGGCCAAAGACGCCACCGATCACGGGCAAATGGTCGGCGACTCGGATCTGACGAACGACGCTATTTTTCAGCGCCTGGAAGAAGACTCCCTGTTCCGATCCGTTGCAACTAACCTTGTACAGCGATACGGATACCTAATTCCCAAAATAAATCCTGATTCAGAACTTGGAAAAGCACGCGACCTTTTGATTCAGGAACGGACGAAGTGGCTTGCACAAAACCAGGAAGAGGAATTAGCCGCAGCCCGGCAACGGAACTTGAGGAGTTTGCAAAATGCTCGCTCCTGCGATCCGCAGTTTGACCGAAACTGCAACTCCCAATCAAGTTCCTCGACGAACCAAGAACAAGAGCAGCGGCAGCAGCCTGGAACCGAGATGCCTGACCAACAGAATCCGCCTACCGCGCCACGTCCAAGCGAAAACTCATTGAATCAAGCGCAACTCACGCAAACAAGTGAACAGTCGTCTGATCTGTATTCAGCGCTACAGTTTGGAGATCGCTCGCAACCCGCCGAGTCCTCCAATCCTTTCAGTCTAAATTTAGACGGAATTCAACAACAAACGCCGTCCCAACAACAGCAAGGGTCCAGGGGCGGGGACGAGCCATTCGGTACCAGCCTAGCAGGCGGATATAGTGCGAACCGAACCCAGAGCGATGCGGCTGCACCCTATGATGTGAGCACAGACCGCACCGGAGCGATGATCCCGAATTCAAACGGAAGCTCAAGCCGCGAGATAAATCAATTCGTGCCTGCCGGAATGTCTCCCGTAGTTCCGATCCAATCGTCCATCCGACAGTATCGTCAGAACGCCCTTCTGCAGCCGGCGGAGATGACGCGCAAGAGGAGTCCTTATGACGACATCCCATCTCTGTACGACATGTACATTCAGGCCGTCACGCGTCCGACAACGCCGAGGCGATTTGGGTCAGAAGTATTCGAAAATGGAACACGCGATCCTCAGCTTATTCCTATGGATCTTCCCGTGGGGCCCGATTACGTAGTGGGTCCCGGCGATGGCCTTTCGATTGATCTGTGGGGTGGAGTTTCTCAACGATTTTTTCGAACCGTCGATCGAGAAGGGAGGATAAGCGTTCCGGAGGCTGGTCCTGTTCTAGTCAGTGGAAAGAGCCTGGCGGACGTTCAGCAGAATTTGCAGCAGATTTTGCGGACCCAATTCCGCGATGTGTCCGCCGAGGTTTCACTTGCCCGTCTTCGGACTATCCGGATTTATGAAGTCGGGGAAGTCGCCAACCCAGGCGCGTACGACATCAGTTCGCTCTCGACGCCACTCAATGCACTGTTTGCTGCCGGCGGTCCAACTCCGAAAGGGTCAATCCGGATCGTGAAACATTTTCGCGGAAATAAGCTTGTTCAAGAAGTGGATATGTATGACCTGCTGCTCCATGGCGTTAAGGGTGACATGATGCGCCTGGATAACGGGGACACGATTCTCGTTCCTCCTGTAGGTGCGCAAGTAACTGTTGAAGGGATGGTCCGCCGGCCCGCGATCTACGAGCTGAAGGATGAAAAGAGTCTCGCCAGCGTTCTTGAACTAGCCGGCGGACTTCTCCCCACTGCTGCTCTCCGTCACATCGAAGTTCAGCGACTTGTAGTGCACGACAAGCAGACCATGTTGAGTCTCGATATACCCGAATCCGACGATTCATCGGAAGTGACAACAAAACTGGAGTCCTTCGAAATTCATGATGGCGATCGTATTAGAATATTTCCAATCGCCCCATATAACCAGGATGTGATTTTCGTGGAAGGTCACGTCCTCCGCCCGGGACGCTATTCTTATCGCGAGAACATGCGCGTCACGGATGTCATCTCGTCGTATAAGGATCTGTTACCTGAACCTGCGATAAGTTACGCTGAAATCATCCGACTCAACGCTCCAGACTATCATCCTACTGTCGAAAGTTTCGATCTCGCGAATGCCCTCGCGAACCCGTCTGAATCGCCCGTTCTTCGCCCCATGGACACTCTGCGAATCTTCAGTCGATTTGACTTTGAAAACCCACCGACGGTTTCAGTTTGGGGCGACGTTCGAATGCCGGGCACTTATCAAACCTCGGGCCAAGTCCGCTTGGGCGATGCAATCCACCTCGCTGGAGGTCTTTCCCCGGATGCACAGACCGAAGATGCCCAGGTGTTTCGATATCTAGCAGATGGTAAGTTCAAAATCTTCAGCGTGAATCTTAACCAGGCTCTTGCAGGTGATCCGACGGAAAATATCCTTCTTCAGACGCGGGATCGCCTGCTGATCCACCGTAATCCTGACGCGGTGGAGCCCGCAACTGTTTACATCGAAGGTGAAGTAGCCAGGCCGGGACGATATCCCCTTACCACGAACATGAGCGCCGCGGACTTGATCAGAGTCGGAGGAGGGCTGAAGCCGAGTGCCGATACAATTTCGGCCGACTTGACGCATTACCAGTATGCGAACTCCACGACTTTGACGGGGACGCACGAACTAGTCCCAATCTCCGCCACACTTTCCTCTGGAATGAAGTCAGATATTCTTATTCACAACGGTGACGTCCTTACCATCCGGCAACTTCCCGGATGGGAGGATCTTGGCGCTTCAATCAGTGTCAAAGGAGCGGTAAACAACTCGGGTACCTACGGCATCCGCCCAGGTGAGCGCCTCAGTTCGATACTTAACCGGACGGCTGGCTTCCAGCCGGATGCCTATCCTCAGGGTGCCATCTTGCTTCGATTGCAGGTGCGCGAGCTGGAAGCAAGATCCCAAGACCTGATGATTCTGCGCGTGAAAGATGCACAGACAACCCTCGAACTGCTGCCGGAGACTGACCCCGACAAAAAGAAAGCGAAGGAATTGGCCCTGCAGCAATGGCAGACCACGCTCGAACAATTGAGTGCGAATCCCCCGCTAGGACGGGTCGCCATCAGAATCTCTCCTGATATCAAGCGCTGGAGCAACACTCCAGCGGATATAGCTGTGAGGGCGGGAGACGTACTCATTATTCCGAAGACGCCAAGCTATGTGATGGTCTCGGGCCAGGTGTTCAATCCCACCGCGGTTTCCTACCGTCCAGGAAAGAGCGCGAAATGGTATCTGAGCCAGTCGGGCGGCCCAACGCAACTCGCGAATAAAAAGGGAATTTTTGTGATCCGGGCCGATGGCTCGGTGATCGGGACGAGGGGAGGCTTGTGGAGCGGGGATTCGCTGGACGCCACGCTACGGCCGGGAGACACAGTAGTAGTCCCGGAGAAAGCCTTAGGTGGCGGCGTTCAGTGGCAAAACGTCTTCCTGGCTGCGCAGGCCTCGGCGTCGGTGGCGACCGCGGTGCTGATTGGACTACATCCCTAGAGAGAATTGAGAGTGGCACATTTCGCGAAGGGGCTATTACTGAGTTGCTGTTTATGTATGGCTGGAGTTGCGCTCGGTACAAGCACCTACGCGCTCCCGCAACAGCAACCGCCGACCCAAACGGCTTCCCCAGCAACCCAAGCAACGGCGGATTCGAGCTCCGTTAAATTGTCATCGGACCCAATCTCTGAGCCGTCCAAAAAGTCGACGGACCGTGAGAACACTATTGGACTGCATCTAATTGAGAACCTAGCCAAAGACCAGTTCGCGATCTGGACGAGTCCCGCCCAGCTGGAATTGGCGGACGCTGACTGGCTGTTTCCACTTGGGATTGTGACAGGCGGAATGCTGGCGACAGACACAGAGTTCAGCAAACACATTTCGAACTCTCAGAGCCGGTTGAAGAATAGCGATAATTTTTCAAACTATGGCCTAGGCGCAGTGGCTGGCGTGGCAGGCGGGGTATACCTCTGGGGTCGAATTACGCATGATGATCATAAGCGCGAGACGGGAATTCTGGCAAGTGAAGCAGCCATCGACGCATACGCCGCAACCACCGCTCTCAAGTACGCATTTGGCCGGGAGCGTCCGCTGACGGACGAATTTCAAGGGGCCTTCTGGGCAGGCGGAAATTCGTTTCCGTCAGAGCATGCGGCAACGGCGTGGTCCATAGCGGGTATATTGGCCCACGAATATCCCGGACCGCTGACAGAAATCTTGGCGTATGGTATGGCGACGGGCGTCAGCCTTGCTCGCGTGACGGCTAAGGAACATTTTCCATCCGATGTACTGGTTGGAAGCGCGATCGGGTGGTTGACGGGTCAGCTTGTGTATCGCAATCATCACGACCCCGATCTGGGTGGTTCGACCTGGGAAACATACGCGGAGGCTCGCGACTATCTAGAGCGCGACCGTCCGCGCCAAAGCATGGGGACTACCTACGTTCCGCTGGATAGCTGGGTGTATCCAACTTTGGATCGGTTAGCTGGGCTGGGTTATGTCCGCACTGCAATCGCTGGATTGAAACCTTGGACCCGCATGGAATGCGCTCGCCTGACGGAAGAAGCCAGTGAGGAGTTGCAAGAAGGGGAAGTTCTGAACGATCAAGCCGCTGCTATGCAGGATCGGCTGCGGCGGGAATTTTCGTACGAGCTGGGCCTGTTAGATGGTGGCCGCAATTTGATGGCGAATCTCGAATCCGCGTACGTGCGTACGGTTTCGATTAGCGGACCTGCTCTATCGGACGGTTATCACTTCGGTCAAACCGTTTCGTACGACTTTGGGCGTCCATTCGAGCGTGGAACCAATGGACAAGCCGGTGGGGCAGTCCAGGCGGATATGGGACCGATTGCGATTTACGTACGGGCTGAGTACCAACACGCGCCGTCAGCGCCTGCCCCGTCCGACGCCGTCCGAACGGTTATTAGTCAGGTGGACGTTGTGCCGGAACCGCCCGCCGTTCCCGTCGGTGCAATCAACCGGCCGCGATTGCTCGATGCATACGTGGCCGTTAACGTGGATAATTGGCAGATCTCGATCGGCAAAGAAAGCCTAGAATGGGCCCCAGGTATTGGAGGTTCGCTGCTTTATAGTGACAACGCCGAGCCAGTCGGCATGGTACGTCTCGTAAATTCCGAACCGATCCTCTTGCCGTCCATTCTTAAATATCTGGGACCCATGCGCATCGATCAATTCATCGGTAGACTTGGCGGCCATCCTACTACTCCGCGACCTTTCCTGTACGGCAACAAGATCAGCTTCAAGCCTCTGCCGAACCTTGAGTTTGGGTTCGGACGTACGGTCACTATTGGAGGCGCGGGGAGTCTTCCTGGAAATGTATTCACTGCCAAGAATTTTTTACTTAGTTTCATTGGCCAGACATTAGCCAGTACCAATTCGGTTCCGGGCGACTCACACACAAGCTTTGATTGGGCGTTTTATGTTCCAAAAGTTCAAAACTATATCGTCTTCTACGGAGAATTATATGCAGATGACGATCCCGTCCCTTTTTTCAATCTCCCGAAGAATCCCTTTCGCCCGGGAATATATATCACTCGAATTCCGGGGATACCCAAACTCGATCTTCACATTGAGGCTGCGAACACGCTGTCGCCAGGGTATTTGAATGGTGGAGCCGACGGCCGGTTGAACTATTGGAACTTCGGCTATAGAGATGGGTACACGAACGACGGACAGTTGATCGGCAACACGGTCGGCCGAATGGGTCAAGCGTATCAAGGCTGGTTAACGTATTGGATTTCGCCAAGAAACACTCTCCAGCTAAGCTATAAAAACAGCTCCGTCGCCCGACAATTCATTCCGGGCGGGGGTGCATGGCAGGATTACAGTTTCACTAATGAGACCTATCTTAAGTCCGGTTTTTACGCGAAAGCCCTAGTGCAATACGAGTATATCTCGCGCTATCCTTTACTATTCAACGGCCGCCAAAACAATGTTACCGCCCAGGTGGAACTGGGCTATTTCAACCCCGGGAAAAAGGATTAAGTCCCGGCAGTTAACACTCGCCGGTTAAGTAAGAAGGCAATACAAATACTAACTAAATTCTTTGGCAGATTTGGGTGAGCTGGTAGGGCCGCAAAGAGAATTACTGATTTGTATTTTAGAACCGTTTACAATGCTCCAAGGCACCAAATGATAAATCGTCAAGTTACTCCCGAGGCGTGTAGCTTTGCCGGCAGTCGGTGCTAGTGCGAGACTCTCGTCTTAGTTCGACTGATAGGCGATACCAACTTATGCCTTCAAAGGAAGCTCAGAATCTGGAGACGATGGCCCGAGAGGACATCGATGATCTTATCATCGACGCCGCAGAGAGGAGAGCTTCGCGCGAGCGCAATATCGCGCGAATGCGCTTACTTTGGGAGCACCGAAAATTTCTTGCTAAGTTATCGGTTTGCGGTCTGATTGTCGCGACTCTTATTGCCTTCCTGATCCCCTCACGCTACACGTCGACCGCGCGACTGATGCCGCCGGACAGCCAGTCTGGAACCGGCATGGCACTAATGGCGGCATTGGCTTCCAAAGGTGGATCGGGTTTA
>Ga0302176_10000938_pt1 | contig 15129 bp, 14 predicted proteins | sample I_Palsa_E1_1_FD_198787 | JGI IMG/M metagenome (GOLD analysis project Ga0302176, IMG submission 198787) | Peat permafrost microbial communities from Stordalen Mire near Abisko, Sweden - I_Palsa_E1_1 | ecosystem: Environmental > Terrestrial > Soil > Palsa > Peat permafrost | place: Sweden...
CCAGGGGCACGCTTTTCGCGCCAGGCCTCCAGGCGGTTGGAATGTTCTTCCAGGTTCTTGAGCATGTGCGGATTTTTCATAGCTGCACGCCATGGGCCGACCACGGGCTTCAGACGCTCCCAAACGATCCACTGCTCTCCGGAGTTCTCGAAGAACAATTCTTCATCGATTAATCCTCGGTTGACGATGCTGGCCACCATATCCCAGTAGCTCATAACCATGCGAAAGTAAGCGTTCTCCTGGCTCGCCGGAGGGTATTGCTTCATCAGGTCTTCCATCGAGGTGGACCGGAAATTATCCATGAACCACTGGCGCGCTTCACGAAGGCGAGGCTCGCGGCGAATGTCATACAACCGCAGCATCAGATTGACTTGATCGTGCGTAACTTCTCCCACTGGTGCCTCCTGTTCAGAAAACCTCAAGAATTCGACGGTGGAATTTCGCGTACGGAAACATTGTACATCTGGCTAAGCTGGATACGCGACTGCTCAAAGCCAAGTTTAATTCGACGCCGGAGTTCGCGAGCCACGTCGTCTTTGCGGTTCAGCACCGTGCGTACTTGCAGACGGATCACGGTACCCTCGAGAGAAAGAGATTCGACGCCGAGAACGCGAGGTCCATCCACGAGGGCCGGCGACCAGTCCGCATCATCTCGGAAATCGGCGGCGATTTTCTCCAGAGCCGAGAGGGCGGGTCCGACCGTTTCTTCCGAGGGTACGCTGATATCGACAAAAACTTGCGACCAATCCCGGCTAAGGTTAGCCACCTGGCCGACCAGGCTATTCGGAATGGTGACTATGGCGCCGGTAAGATTTCGAAGCACGGTGCGACGTAAAGTGAGATGTTCGACGCGTCCCGTTTCTCCATTGGTCTGAATCAAATCGCCGATGACAAACTGATCCTCAAAAACGATGAAGAAGCCGTTGATGAGATCCTTGACCAGACTCTGGGCGCCAAATCCGAGCGCAAGGCTGGCAACGGCAGCAGCCGCCTCTACCGGGCTCACATTGAACCCGAATTCGGGCAGCGCAGTCAGGATCGCAATCGCGACGATAAGGCCCAGACCAACGCTGTAGAGCAATGCGGCCATCGTGCGCGTTTGCTGTTCGCGCATTTGAGCGACGCGCGACTGAGACTTGGCCAGTTGGATCAGGCGATCGGTGAGGGCTTTCAAGAGCCGCGCGATCAACAATGCGACGAAAATGATGGCCAGAATGCGCACGGCCCGCACGCCCGCAAATTCCATCCACCGTCTGAGCGAATCAGTCATAAGATAAGGGGGAGCGGAATTATACCATTCACGCACCCAGGCGCGCGGAGCTTCCGCTGCGAACATGGCCGGGACGAGGGCGTGACGGTTGCCGAAGTTTTTCGGCAGGAGCTGATTTACTATGGATGCGAACAAGCGAAAGTTTTTGACGGTTGTAATCCCGGCGGCGCTTAGCATGCCACTAGGTTTATTTTATCGCGCCGGCTTCGCGGACACTCAGAATACTCTTCCGCCCCGGCCGGAATCGGCGCAGAATCCCGGGCCGCCGAAAATTGACCAGCCGACGGTGATCGACCAAGGCAAGCCGAGCGCAAAAGAGACCAAGGAAATCCTGAAACAGAATAAGCATCAGATAGAAGAGAACGTGGAAAAGATTTACCAGCTGGCCGGTGAATTGAAAGACGAAGTTGAAAAGACCGACGCGGCAAATACGTTGTCGCTGCCGATGATTCAAAAAGCGGAACAGATCGAAAAACTGGCTAAGCAAGTGAAGAACCTTGCCCGCGGCGGATGACGTTTAGGTTGGGCTAGGATGTGGATCGAAACATCGCTGTGAGGCCTGAGTCTATCAATCCGCCGTCGAATGCGGCGCTACAGGAAAAGGGACGAGGGCGGCGAGCGCGAAAGTCTTTGATTGCTTTTGCTACCGGGCGGGAAGCAGAGTAAAATCAATCGCGAAAATCATTCGTTTCCCTAAATGCGCCCGTAGCTCAGATGGATAGAGCGTGTGCCTCCGGAGCACAAGGTCGGGGGTTCGAACCCCTCCGGGCGCGCCACTTTTGAAGCTTGGTTTGTGTTCAAGAAAACCCGCCGATTATTTCCCCGAGATATGGGGCCGTGGTTTTCAATCGCAGAAAATTTAGTTTCGAGGTGCAACTGTGAGGCTTGAAGGTAAAGTTGCGTTAGTGACGGGTGGAGGATCCGGGATCGGGCGAGCGGTCGCCACGTTGTTCGCCGCAGAAGGCGCGAGCGTGGTGGTGAACGACGTGGTGCTGGAGGCGGCACAGAAAACGGTCGAAGGAATGGGATCTGCCGGTACGCGCACTCTGGCGATTAAGGCTGACGTGTCGTCGAGCGCGGAGGTGAAGTCAATGTTCGCGCAGATCGCGGCTCGCTACGGTGCACTGGACATCCTAGTGAACAACGCCGGAATAGGCGAAACCGACTCCAAACACGGTGAGGAAATCAGGCGAAAAGCGGAGGCCCGCATTACGGAGTTGATGAGCGGCGGGAAAATCGCTACGCATTGGGACGCTACTTCGGAAATGTCGGATGCGGATTGGAGCCGGATGATCGGCGTGCATCTGAACGGAACATTTTTTTGCACTCGCGAGGCGCTCAAGTCGATGGCCACGAAAAACCGAGGCGCGATCATCAATATGTCGAGCGTGGCGGGGCTGGGCGGCTTGGAATATGCGCCTCACTACAGCGCGGCGAAGGGCGCCATACTGAGTTTTACACGGGCGGTAGCGAAGGAAGTTGCGTCACGCAACATTCGCGTGAACGCGATCTGCCCAGGTTGGATCGATACACCCATGACCGCGGGTCAGGGAGAATCACCGCTTCTACTGCGAGCGATGCTCTCGCGGATTCCCATGGGGCGGACGGCGCACCCGCGTGAAGTCGCTACGACGGCGCTTTTCCTGGCCTCCGATGACAGCTCGTATTTCACCGGGCAATGGCTGTCCCCGAACGGAGGGCTGTTCATCGGTGGTTGAAATAGAATCTTGGGGAATCCCTCAGATTGGTAAAGTTGAATTCAGCGTAAAGTCATAGCCACGAATGAAATCTCCCGAAGAACGCCAAGATTCGCGCCTCATGCGGCAGATGTTTGACACGATCGCGCCGCGCTACGATTTTGTCTCCCGCGTTTTTTCCTTCGGCCTGGACGGACGGTGGAAACGCCTTAGCGTAGCAAGAGCCGCGCTACCGGAAAAAGCATGCGTGCTGGATTTGGCTTGCGGGACCGGGGACCTTTCCCTGCTAGTAGTCGAACGCCAGCCAGAGGCGACGGTGATTCCCGCGGATATTACCGAACTCATGCTACGTCTGGCCCGTGCTCGAGGGCTGAAAAATACTGTCTGCAGTGATGCAGCATGCCTGCCTTTCGCGGGCAATTCGTTCGATTGCGTTTTCATCGGCTACGGATTGCGAAACTTTCCCGACCTCAAAGCAGCCGTGCAGGAAATCAAACGTGTTACGAGGCCTGGAGGATCAATCGTCAGCGTAGATTTTTTCATGCCGTCGAATGCTGTGTTGCGCGAAATTTATCTGGGGTACCTATACGCGCAGGGCGCCGTCTGGGGGTTGCTGCTTCATGGCCGCGCGCGCGTTTACACCTATATTCCAGATTCATTGCGAAGCTTTCTCACAATTCGAGAGTTTTCTGCGCTGCTAGAGGATTCCGGATATGAGCAGGTGGTGACGCGCTCGTACTTCTTCGGGGGCATTGGCCAGCACTGGGCAGTCAAGAAATAAGTCAAGAGAAAGGATCAAAGCGTTTAAGGAATCCGGCAGACCATTACTTGGCTGTTGGCATAAGGACACGCAAGGCCGGCGACTCCAGGCCTGACTACGATTACCCAGGTCACACCGTATTTCTTCTTCAAGCGTTCGAAATCTGCGAGGGTAAACTGCGGCCAATTCTGGCGATCTTTGACTTCCAACTTCCATTGCCAGGCGAGTTCAGGAAACAGGGCGACAACCGAGGCGTCTTTGTCACCGTCGGCGAGCATGCTGCGTTCTGCGAACGCGCGGAATCCGTAGTAATCCTCCCCAGGCAATTTGGCGTAATTCGGATCTAACGCAAAAAATGCGCTCTTGGGAGTATTGTCGCGAGCCCACTCGAACGCTTTTACCCAGTCGTTGCGCGGAGCCCGGTCGGGCCATTCGATGTGGTAGCTCGACGGAAATTCCTGGCGCTGCGCATAAAACATGATGAAAGTCAGTGGAACAAACAGTGCGAGCCATCGCAAGGGTCGCTCGCGCAGCAAATATTTTCCGAGCATCGCACCCGAAAATAAAATAAAGATCACATATGTGAAATGCAGGATACGCATGGGCTCCAGTCGAGCCCACGTTTGCGTCTGCGTTTGAAAAAATTCGCAGGCGATAATTGCTATCAGGATGCCGAGGGAAGTTGAAATGACGAGCCTGCGGCACACACGCTCGAATGTCGGCATATCGTCACGCCGAGCGACTCTCGCAAAGTAATCCAGCAGGGCGATGGGTGCCAACGCTCCCAGCCATTCGTACCAAGTCCAAAGAAACGGATAGTGATAGCTGCGTCCGGCCATGACTTCCCGCCAGATCGGATTGGGAGGGGCTGAGAACGGGATGCCGCCAAAGGCGAGCGCGGGTCGCGCCAAAACTCTTCCCGGCCATGCGAGGAAAAACAAATGAAAAGCACCATATACCGCCATGGTCGGGTGGCAAAGTGCGGTCAAGAAAATCCAGAGCAAGGCGATTGGTCTTTTATCCAGCACGGCTACGGCGCCGAATAGCAGAAAGGCGGTGGCAAAGGTGCGCGGATGCAGGTGCTGGTCCACTACAAAAAGGGCCGTTCCCGCCACGGGCATAGTCAGCAAAGCGGCTACCAGGGCGACTCCGCACCATTGGGCGACGGGCTGGTCAAAACACTTTTGGATTAACCGCAGGCATCCCAACAGAACGAGGAAAATGCTGAGCACATGCAATAAAAAGAGGAACAGCTCGAGAGGAATGTGCGTGGTACGCACTACAGCGGCCACGGCCTGATGAAAGAACGTCCAGCGAATAAACAGGAGGAAAAAGTTAGCGTCGTAAGGGTAGAGAGAGGGGTTGATTAATTTTTTGATGGCCGGGAGATAAATGCCCAAATCCTCGACACCATAGTGATATCCGTGCACCAGCACAGCGGCACAGGTCAGAATCGAGAGAAAGAAAAAATCTCGAATTCGTTCAACTCTAAGAATGGAAGAGGTTTTCACTGGTGATGCATCGTAATGGTAGATCGATGCAGAATGCTAATTCTTTAGACCATACACCACTACTCCGTAATGTTCTGGAAATTGAGTCGGCCGCGTATTGCAATACCGTTTGAGTTCTTCGCGATCGCCCGCATTTGCGATGAAAACTTTTCCGTTGGCCACCGTGGGCGGTACGAAACGCGCAAGCAACCCGAGGCTGTCGCCGGTATCAATCTCAGCATCGGACCCTTGGCTGCGCCATAACTCCTGCGAAACATCCTCTGCGTTTAACGCCAGCAGCATTCCTTTGACGCCACGAAAGGTGTTTGAATCGCCATTCGCGGGAACCAAGGCCCATACGATACCAGTCCCCGGCCGGTTTCCGTCGCTCGACAGAGCCAGAATCCCTCCGGGCATCCAGTTCCGGGCCGGCTTATGGCAAATTGGCGGCGCTTGCCGCGGGGGTTTCCAAGCGCTCATCTTGACTTCAGCTGTTCCGGTCTTTAGTCGTTCGTCAACAAGAGGAAATGCCTCCAGATTTTTCGCTTCGGCCATCACATACACCCACTGATTGCCACCGGGACCGTTCCAATAAAGCGGTGAACCGTGAATGTGTCCGCGATTTACGGCGACAACCTGGAGCACGCCGTTTGATTCACTGCAAGTCTCTTTATGCCACCCGCCCGAAATATATCCGGCCAGATGGTCGCGGCCCATTAAGTACAAGTTGCCATACTTTCCCCCGCTCAAAAGCAAATTGCCCGGCAGCAAAAGGGGCGCGGCGGAACCCATGTCCAGATCTTCGTGATTGAGATACGACTGATTGCAAGGCGTGAAGGCATCCACCACTTTCAACTCATTTCCTTCGAGCTTTAGTTTGATCAGGCTGTCGCCGTATTGGTTTCGCTTGGGATCGTAGTCGCCATTTCCCGTTTGCAGATATATATCTCCAGCTTGATCCGCGACCGGTCCCGTTCCGGACATCCAGATACCGCCGCTCTTTCCGCCAGGCTCGGGACTCCACACGGTGCGGAGCTGCAAAGTTGCGGCGTCGTAAACGAAAAGCCATCCAGCTATGCCACCCGAGTTGTCTCCTCCGAAGGCGATATAGAGCGAGCCGTGGTCGAGCAATAAGCCCGCGCGCTGCTTGCGAAGCTGTCTCCAATTCTTTCCGTTCTGGGTGAATGAACTATCCGCGACCGAACCTTCGATAACCACAGGCCCTTTCGCAATTTCGCCGGTGCGCAGATCCAGGGCGTAAACGCGATACATCTGATCGCTGTTCCATGCGACCACGTAAATCAGGTTATTCGCCACGTCGATTGCGGGGGTTGAGAGGATGCCCCACGTTGGATCGTCGAGAGCCGCCTCGTCAATGTCATGCGCACCCGAGCGCGGAGGCCCCAGAGATTTCGACCATATGAGTGTGTCATTCGAACTGGTGGGCTTTTGATCAGCGATGTATGCGTAAACTGTGTCGTTCATCGACGCGAATATCACGGTATTGCATCCGTGCGGGCATTTGGCGCTCACGAGGTTAGACACATACAGCGGCTGAGCCATAACTTTGGCATCGGAATAGAGAGTCCACAATTTTCCGAAGCGAGTTGTCACAGCCGATTGGCTCAGGTCCTTTTCGACGAGATTGACTCCGGTACGTTGGTCGTTGACGCGCTGGGTGTAAACATTAAAGGATTCTTTCCCATTCTGCGCACGAACGACGAAAAGAAGTGGCAAGAGCGCAAGAATTGGCGCACTTCGCCTCCACGCTGTCGACATAAGTCCCTGCACCTCGAGAATTTACCCTCGAACCGAATTCTAGCCTCGGTTCAAATCGATAACAACTGAAGAGCCGCTCGGCGAGTTCGAAAACCCGAAGATCAGCGGGAATTCTAAGTGATAGCTTACCCGGCTGATGGCCTACAGCTACGCCCTGCCTTCATGTACAGCATTCGCCCGATTGATGCAAATCTCGATTTGCGCAAACATGTGACCTTGAGAGAAGAGGAACAAAGGGAATCCTTACTAAAATAAGGGCTGGGCCCGTATGTTCCTCTTCTCTCGACCATCCCTTCTTACCGTTTCTCGCGAGTAGACCTCTTTAGTTTTACCCGGTTTCGATTATCCTGAGTCGTTTTCGGCTTAATCTACTAGCCGCTTACTCCGAAATTTTCATCTTGCCGAAACGGTTTGCCCGTATGGTTCAGACAGCAGTATCTGGCAATGGGATACCCAGCAATGATACGAACAAGTAGCGCAGGGAATATTTAGGCCCAGACATCACGGTAGTATACTGCAGCAGCGGCAGCTGCCTGTTACGTGAGGCAAAGGTCGGCGTTGGCGGTTGCGGTCTGTGGGGAGACTCACTCGTTGTGGTGTCAGGGGCTTTAAGTGTGTCCTGATCCACTTACACGTGACTAAGAACAATTTCTTGGGTCGGCGTCAGTGTAGTGGACGCTGCATACTCGCAAACGCTAAGACCTTTACTTTCAGACGGACTCGTGACTTTGGAGCAAATCCGAGGTTGTATTGAAATGGACCCCGCACCCCTCTCAACTGATGACACCCTCTTGATCGAACGCAGCATTTTAGCGGACCCATACGCTGCTCGCCCCGCGCTTGAGCTTGCCGTCGTGATACCTACCTACAACGAATTGGAAAATATTCCGCTCGTGCTAGCGGCTGTGGAACAGGCTCTTCGCGGAATTGAGTGGGAAGTCGTATTTGTCGATGACAATTCTCCGGACAAGACTGCAGAGTCCATCCGGACTCTGGCCTTGACGAACCGACGCGTCCGCGTGCTGGAACGAGTCGGACGAAAAGGCCTCTCGTCGGCTTGTATTGAGGGGATCCTCGCGACTCCCGCGCCCTATATCGCGGTGATGGACGCGGATATGCAGCACGATGAGAGCATCTTGCCTAAGATGCTGGAGCGGATGAGATCGGAGCGCTTGGATGTGGTGGTCGGAAGCCGGAAGATTGACGGCGGCAGTATGGGAGAATTCGCTCGTGAGCGCGTCTGGCTCAGTAACTTCGGGACTCGGATTAGTAAGCTCGTATGTCGGTGCGAAGTCACCGACGCCATGAGTGGATTCTTCCTGGTTGACCGCGCATATTTCCAGAAGGTCGTTCCGCGCCTGACTGGCGCGGGTTTCAAAATCCTGGTGGATTTGCTCTCTTCTAGTCCCTCTTCTCCTCGCATCGGTGAAGTCCCTTACCACTTTCGCAATCGCCAGCGAGGCGAGAGCAAACTAGATCTCAACGTGCAATTGGAATATTTGTACCTTCTCGTCGACAAAGTCATCGGCAAGTGGGTTCCGACTAGATTCGTGATTTACGTCCTAGTAGGCACTCTTGGCCTGCTCGTTCATCTTGGCGCGTTGGCATTGCTCTACTACCGCGGTCATGTAAATTTCACGCTTTCGCAAGTCGCGGCCACCTTTGTGGCGATGACGTTCAATTTCCTGCTGAACAATGTCGTAACCTTTCGCGACCGCCGGCTTCGCGGATGGCGGGTGGTTACCGGACTGCTCACTTTTTATTTGGCTTGTTCTCTAGGCGCTGTGATGAACGTCAGTCTTGCGAAGTTTCTTCTTGATTCTCACGTCGTGTGGTACCTGGCGGGGATCCTCGGAATGGCGACTAGTTCTGTGTGGAATTATGGAGTAAACACTATCTTTACGTGGCGCCGCAGCCGAAGTAATTAGGGCTTCTGCCAATAAAGTTGCGAAAGGACAGGAATGGCAATTTTTGTTACGGGTGGGGCGGGCTACATCGGAAGTGTGACGGTTGAGCGTCTATGCGCAAACCGGGAAGACGTAGTGGTACTGGATGACTTGGTGTACGGCCATCGAGAAGCCGTCGCTAGCGGCGTGCATTTTTACCAAGGAAAAGTGGGAGACTCAGCCCTTCTGGAGCGTATCGCAAAGGAACACCGACTCGAGGCGTGCATTCATTTTGCCGCGCTGGCGTCGGTGGGCGAGTCGGTCGCTGAGCCGGCGAAATATTTTGAAAATAACGTGGCTCAAGGTACCGCGCTGATGGGCTCTCTGGTCCGAGCGGGAGTTCGGATCGTGGTCTTCTCGTCGACTTGCGCCACGTACGGCGAGCCGACGCAAATCCCTATTTCCGAACAGTGTCCCCAGTGGCCGAAAAACCCCTACGGCTGGTCCAAATTCTGTATGGAACGGCTTTTGGAAAGCTACGATCTTGCGTACGGTTTGCGATTCGTCGCATTGCGCTACTTTAACGCTGCCGGGGCCAGTGAACGATATGGAGAGGACCACGATCCTGAGACGCACTTGATTCCAAACGTTCTTGCGGCAGCAGCGGGAGAAAAGCCCGAGCTTTCGGTGTTTGGGGATACTTATCCGACGCCAGATGGCACTCCGATTCGCGATTACATTCACGTATCAGATCTGGCCGACGCGCATATTCTGGCGCTCGCTCATCTTCGCCGGGGGCGCCAGTCCGAATTTCTGAACGTCGGGACCGGACATGGCCATTCCGTGCTTGAAGTGATCGAATGCGCGCGCCAGGTAACGCGGCGCGAGATACATCCAAGAATTGAAGCGCCACGCGCGGGCGACCCTGCGAGATTGGTCGCTGACGCTTCCAGGATTCAAACTGTTTTGGGCTGGAATCCCGTCGTGTCTGATTTGCGAGAGATCGTCCAATCAGCGTGGACTTGGCGACAGGGCCATCCGAAGGGGTACGGCCGCTAGAACTTACAGTCCATTCAAGCCTCCAAGTGGCGCCTCAAGCTTGCCGCTTCCGAGCTGTACCGAATCTGTACGGGTCGGCAGGTGTAACTATGTCTGCGATGGGCTAAAATAGGTTGGGTCGCGGTTGGCTCTGGCCTAATGTCTAGTGAAGAGCGGTCGATGAAGTATCTATAAGATAGAAACCGACCATTTTGAGGTATCTGAACCTGAAACCCAAAACCAATTTTCTTTCAGCAATATTGCTCGTGTCTCTAGCCATCGGCCTTACAGCTTGCGTTTCCGGATCAGTCCCTAAGGGCGGAGGCACTAGTTCGACGCCGGCCGGGATTTCAGTGCCGCCCGTAAACGTGACAGTCACCGTAGGACAATCGGCGACGTTTTCGGTGACTGCGTCTGGAACACCCCCGTTCACTTATCAGTGGTTCAATAACGGAGCCGATGCAGGGACCAACGCGAGCACGTACGTAATTGCTTCGGCGACAGCGCAAGACACCGGCGCACAAATTAAAGTCCAGGTCAGCAATAGTCTGGGGAGCATGACGAGCAACCCTGTCACGCTGACAGTGAACACGAACGTGGTGCCAGTTGGTAATGCAACCGTGCTTACGTTCCACAATGACGTCGCGCGCACGGGCCAAAATCTCAATGAAACAATATTGACGCCTGCCAATGTGAACTCCACGAATTTCGGCAAGATTGGATTCTTGACGGTGGATGGGCTTGTGGATGCCGAGCCGCTGTATATTTCAAGTTTGACCGTGTCGGGCGCTGCGCACAACGTCGTGTTTGTGGTTACCGAGCACGGTTCAGCCTACGCCTTTGACGCTGATAACTTGGGGGCTCCGCTTTGGAAGGTGTCCGCGATAGGTGCGGGTGAGACTAGCAGCGACAATCGCGGCTGCGGCCAAGTGAGCCCTGAGATCGGCATCACTTCAACGCCCGTGATCGATCCGCACGCTGGTGCGCATGGCGTGATGTATTTGGTGGCGATGTCGAAAGACGGCAACGGCAATTATTTCCACCGGCTCCACGCTCTGGATATTACGACCGGTGCGGAAATTTCCGGAAGCCCAACGACGATCCAGGCCACTTATCCAAATCAAAGCGGTACGACTACGTTTGATCCGAAACAATATAAGGAAAGGGCAGCGCTGCTGCTGCTCAACAACGTGATTTACACCACTTGGGCCTCACATTGCGACGCGGGGCCTTATACGGGCTGGATCATCGGCTACAACGAAACGACTTTGGCCCGAACTTCGGTACTCAACATAACTCCCAACGGAAACGAGGGCGCAATCTGGATGGCCGGGGATGGTCCGGCGGCTGACTCGTCTGGAAACTTTTACTTTCTGGTGGCCAACGGCACTTTCGACAATACGCTTGTGAATGGTCTTCCGAACAACGGCGATTATGGCAACGCGTTCATTAAGATTACGACCTCGGGAAATAATCTCGGTGTTGGCGATTATTTCACGATGCACAATACGACTTCGGAATCGGACGCGGATCAGGATCTAGGTTCCGGTGGCGAAATACTTCTACCCGATCTTCAGGATGGCAACGGCAACACATGGCAACTCGGGGTGGGAGCCGGCAAGGATTCGCATATTTACGTCGTGAACCGCAATATGATGGGGCAATTCAATACGAATAACGATAGCGCCATCTACCAGGAGATTTCTTCGAACGGCATAGTCGGCGGAGTGTGGGCAACTCCTGCTTATTTTAACAACACCGTTTATTACGGCGCTGTCGGCGACTCCTTGCGGGCTTTCGCGATCGTGAACGCCAAACTCGTCGCGCCCGCAGGCTCGGTCAGTTCAGCCAGCTTTGCTTATCCGGGAACGACGCCCAGCATTTCCGCGAACGGTACTGCTGCCGGAATCGTGTGGGCGGTGGAAAACGGCAGCGGGGGCGTTTTGCACGCGTACGACGCTACGAATCTTGGAAACGAGCTGTACAACAGCAGCCAAGCTGCCAACTCCCGGGATAGCTTTTCGGACAATAAATTCATCACGCCGATGATTGCCAACGGAAAAGTGTTCGTCGGCACACCCACCGGCGTGGTCGTCTTCGGTATTCTTCCTTAGAGATTTATTGCTTCAGTGATTTTTCGATCGCGGCAACCACTTCCGGCGAATCGGGGGTGGTTTGGGGCTCGAAGCGTTGAGTCACATTGCCTTTGCGATCCACCAGAAATTTCGTGAAGTTCCACTTGATATCACCGGTGAGAGCGGGATTGGCGCTCGTAGTCAAGTATTTGTAAAGCGGCGTTTGATCGTCGCCCTTGACGGAGACTTTGCCATAGAGCGGAAAAGTGACGTTGTATTTTGCCGAGCAGAAAGTTTTAATCTCAGCATTCGTGCCCGGTTCCTGACCGCCGAAGTTATTCGCGGGGAAGCCGAGGATCACGAATCCCTGATCTTTGTACTTTTCATAGATGGATTCCAGCGCGGTGTATTGCGGCGTGAATCCGCAACGGCTGGCCACGTTCACCACCAGAATAACCTTGCCTTTGTAATCCGCAAGCGGCATGGGCTTGCCGTCGATAGAGGGCAGCGTGAAATCATAAATGCTTGACGCGGCAAACAAGGACGCGCTCATCAACAAAATTACCAATCCCATAAAATACGTTCGCAATTTCCCATTATTCCCATTCTTCATCGTGCCTCCGTCAGATTTTTCGAGATTTCGCCGCCAGGAACCAGCAGGGATAATACAGGAGTAACTATAGAGGGGGCAATTCTCGGCGGCACGTCATGGCATTCGACGCCGGAGCCCGCTATTCGCCGGCTGGTTCGATTCCAAGCCGATTGTTTTCCTCTCCGGCTTCAAGTGGACGAATGCACAAATCCTTGCCGCTGGAGCTGCATTGGTATAGTTGATACGCGGGCAAATCCTCCGGTTGAACTTCATACGTTCCGTCTTCCATGTCGGGCACCGCATCGAAAGAGGACATCACGTAGGGATTGCCGGACAATGCGTGAATGCGAAACTCGGCCGAGCCAGGCTCGTAATTGCCGTAGCTGAAGCAATAGCCGATGCAGGCGCGGTCGGCGATGTGCTGAATCGAAATGCGGGAGCCCGGCAGCGGCAGGATTGTGGCCAGTACGCGCTGATTAGGCGGCAGGGTTCTTTCGAGCCGCTCAGCCTGCTCTTCGATCCTGTTGATGGTCGCCGTGTCTTGATAGAGAAAGGTGAAAAATGCCGCAGCGATTGCGGCGAAGCCGATTAAATGCCATTTACGGGGGCGCATGACGCCAAGCAAACAACAAAACACAGCGGCAGAAACGGAAGTCAATCGTCCGCTCAAGAGAGCCAAGGCTGGAGCCTGGTTCAGTAAACGGATTCCGTTGGGAAGCAGCACGGCACTGAGGAGAAGGAGCACGTAAAGCTGCGCCGAAATGGAATACTTCGTCCAGAGGCCGCGCTCGCGCAACCTGGCCGAAACATCTATTGCCAACGCGCAGACGGAGAAGCAGATCAGCGCGACACTCGGAATTTCGTACCGCGAACCAAAGAGAAGCAGTTGGTCCGCGCCGGTGAAAAAATAAAATGGTTGGGTCTGGGCCTCCACAATATAATGGCGCCAAAAATCGTAATGAATCAGAACGAGCGCTATAAATGCTGCGAGAAACAATAACGGTTGGTAACGAACCGGGGTTACTTCGGCGATTCCAATGTACGCAATGGCTCCGACCATCCATACGAGACCCAGAGGATGCGCAAGGAGAATGACCGGCGCCAGCATCAGCGGGATCAAGCGCTCCCATTTATTCCCGCGCCAGAAAATTGCTATGCCGAAAAATGCAATCCCAATGGAAAGATAATAATTGAAGAAACCCATATGGAAAGTGTAGCCGTAGGTGATCATCCCGATGACGGGAACCAAAAACCACGGGACCCTCTTGCTGGCCGCGTAAACGAACGCGAAGGCGCCCCAAAAGAAAATTAACACGGCTGCCGATACAGCGATTTTTTCCGCGGCATGCAAGCTGAAGACTTTTCCCAACCCGCTGACAACCAAGTCGAAGAGCACATTGTTCCAGCGGCGCTCGATCCACAAGCCGCTCACTTGGCCGTGCTCGATTAATTGCGCCAGCCAGGCGTTGTACATGTGGCTTCCCAGGTCGCCGGCGAAAAGGCGCCGGTGCCAGAAGCAGGGAACCAGGACAAGTGCGGATATGGCGAAGAGCATCGGGCAATGCTTGCGGATGAAACGCGCTGAAATCGTAAGCACCGAAGAGTGTGATTCGATTTCGCTTGGCACCGGAAGCTGCAAGCGAGAAGCGCGAGCCTTAAGCGTCTTGGTCAGGCTTGGGAGCGTAGGGATATTTGGGAGGCTTGTGCATGTGCGTGGTGCGATATTCATCTAGTTCAGCATCCGTAAGATCGAAATGGGTATTCGAGGGATGGTTTTCAGCGGCGGCGAGTTCACGGTGAAGCCTGTGCGAACAAATGTCCGGCGCATCCTGATAGCGAACGCGGCGGGTGTTGAAAGCGTCGTTCGGAATCGAAAGAGTGAATTCGCGAGGCTCTGTTTGCGGCTCTCGAACGGTGAAAGTGTATTCGCGCACAGACGGCTTAGACTGGAAGCCGACGAACTGAACGATGATTTGCGACGTCATTTCGCCCCAGGCGAAGATCCGGCAGCCGCGGCGATCGCCGCGACAGTTTTCTTGACGCGCTTCGCTCGTTTGCGCTTCGGAGGAGTGCCTTCCGCGATTTCGACCACCATGATGCTGGTCACGAACTTCTTCACGCCGTGCAGATCGAAATCAATCGAAGTGCGGTCGTGATCGGATTCCGTAATCACGCCTAAACCGTACTGGAAGTGCTTGATGTACTGTCCTTCGGGAAGAGCTTTCAACGGGGCTCCTAAGACTGAAAAATCGTGTGCGAGCAAAAAAAAAGAGCGAGCCGGGTTTGCCGGCTCGCTCTTCTTGACTAGAGGCTGGTGACGTTCGCAGCCTGCAGGCCTTTGGGGCCACGGGTAACTTCGAACTCAACCGCTTGGCCTTCGTTCAGCGACTTATATCCTTCCGCCTGAATCGCGGAAAAATGGACGAAAACGTCCTCGCCGGACTGGCGCTGGATGAATCCAAAACCCTTGCTGGCATTGAACCACTTTACTGTTCCTTGTTCTCTCACTGATGTACTTCCTTCTTTTTTAAGCTATTTGTGC
>Ga0302176_10000942_pt1 | contig 15062 bp, 12 predicted proteins | sample I_Palsa_E1_1_FD_198787 | JGI IMG/M metagenome (GOLD analysis project Ga0302176, IMG submission 198787) | Peat permafrost microbial communities from Stordalen Mire near Abisko, Sweden - I_Palsa_E1_1 | ecosystem: Environmental > Terrestrial > Soil > Palsa > Peat permafrost | place: Sweden...
CCGGCACGCGCGGCCTCTTCGATTCGAGCTGTGGCCTGGGCCAGGTTTTCGGCGGATTTGGCGCTAACGGCCATCTGCACCAGAGCAACATTGAATTTGAGCGGCGTGGGCACGATACGAAAATCTACACGAAAAGCCGGTGCAAGGCCATACGCTGCGGCGTCGTCTGTTTTCTTTCGCTGCTTGAAAAAGCGGAAGAGCAACTGCACAAGGAATACTAAGCGGTCAGCGTTTTTCTTGCTTCGCCTTCAGGGCTTTCTGGTCCTGATATTCTTTCCAGGTAAGGAATATCAGCAGGCCGTCGAAAAGAGTGAGAATAATAAGCGCCCACGAATGTGTATGAGTGAATCTGTAAGTTTGGTAGACCATGAAGGCGCCGAATACAGCAATCGTCAGCGGATAAGCCCAAAGCCGATTGGCCCAAAGGCAGACTACCAGAACAACTTTAACGAGCCCGTGTGAAAGAAGGTAGAGCGAGGCGAACAGAGGGCTGCCGCTGGCTAGTTTCTGTGAGGCAGCGCTTATGTGGCGGAAAATAATATCGTGTTTGTCGCGGGCGAGTTCGTGCTGGCACAACGCCTGCAACCAAGCATTCAACGAGTTGACTTTAAACCACAGCAACGCGCCGCCGATTGCTTCCAGTAGTCCGTCGACACCTTTGATAGTGATCCCCACACGAAACGAATCGTGGAGAAGGATGTGGGTGAGCTTTTTTTTCAGCATTTGCTTCGGGTCCCTGATCTGCGTCCGTGGGAAAACGCTAATGCCATCATCGCATTGCCGGGCGGCATTCACAATTGTGCCGAGCAGAGCGAATGTTTGTTCTAGAATCGCGTGGCAGCAGCGAGGGGGTTCTGATGAGGTTGCGAGCGCTTGTCATCTTTACCGGCATTTTGGTTTGCCTGCCTATCGCGCAAGCGCAGGATAAGGCACCGAACGTTGTGAAATATCACGCGACACTGGAGACGGTGAAATATGTTTACGGCGCAGCGCCACCAGTGGCACGACTCGCGCCGGGAGATGTCCTCGAGACGAATACGCTTGACGCGTTCGGCGACGCCATTCAAAAGCCCGGCGATACGCTCGCACTCGTGAAGGGCGACAATCCGCTCACCGGTCCTTTCTTTATCGAAGGCGCTGAACCGGGTGACACGATCGCCGTCGACTTCATGGCGCTGGAGGTGAACGGGACGCAAGGAGTGGGCGCGTTTGCACCCGGCTTCGGCGCGCTGAACTCGACAAACTACACGCCGATGATTCAGGCTCCGCTGCCTGAGCGGATATGGCTGTATCCGATTCATCCTGATGACAACACCGCGACTTTTCAGGCGTACGATTCGAGCTTCTCGGTGAAAATCCCGCTGCACCCCTTCCTGGGATGCATTGGCGTGGCGCCCTCCGACGGAGAAGTTCGCAGTTCCGTGGTTCCGGCGGAATTCGGAGGCAACATGGACTCCTCGGAAGCGAGTGTGGGAAATACGCTGTATTTGCCCGTAAACGTGGCGGGCGCTCTGCTTTACATGGGGGACGGTCACGCGGCCATGGGTGACGGCGAAATTGCGGGGACGGCGATCGAGGTGCCGTTGCGGGTTCGGTTGCGAGTGCGCGTAATCAAGGGACAGAAAATTGACTGGCCGCGCTTCGAAAACGAGGATGAGCTTATGGCCGTCGGCATCTATCGTCCACTTGACGATTCGTTGCGCATCGCGTTTACGCAGCTCATTGGCTGGATTCATCAGGATTACGGTTTGTCCGAACTTGATGCGTATGAGTTGCTCTCGAAAGTCGCGACGATTCACCTGGCAGAAATGGTGGATCCGAACTACGTTGTAATCGCGAAAATTGACAAAAAGTACCTGCCTCCGCGCAAAGCTTCGCGGTAGGTTACCGGAAAGAGGCGAACCGTTTCGATTTGAGGACTTTCAGTCTTGGCCGCGCACTGTCGTTGACAGTGAGGCGCTTGACACCTAGAATCGGCCCCACGCGCGGGATGCATTGCTGCATGGTTAGTCTGTGCTAGTCCCCGCCGGAGACCTCTATCACGCCCGTAGCGACTAAACCAAAAATAGCCATCGTTGATGATGACCATAGCCTTCGTTCGAAGATCGCGTCCGCTCTGCGATCGGAGTTCGAAGTCTTCGAAGGCGAGGATATGGCAGCGGCTTACAGCCTCCTTCAGGGGTCGGCACTCGACGTCCTGCTCCTGGGCCTACCGCTCGGAGACGCGGGGGTTCGCGAATGCACCGAACTGCTTGCCCGGCTGGTAGGGAGTGAAATCGATACGCTCGTAATCGTGCTTAGTTCTGACGAAACAAAAGCCACCGCTCTGAAAGTGATCGATGCAGGGTCTTACGATTACTTCATCAAGCCCATCGACACGGACGTTCTTCGGCATCTGCTTGAGCGCGCCGTCGAGAAATTACACATCCAGCGCGAAAATCGAATCCTCCGCCAGGAAATAAGCCGCAAGAGTACGCATGGCGATTTAATCGGCTCGACAGACGCCATGAACCACGTGTTCGATTCCATAAAACGAATGGCCCGGGCGACCACGAACGTCATCATCCGGGGAGAGAGCGGAGTGGGTAAGGAACTCGTGGCGCGAGCGCTTCACGAACAGAGCCCGCGACGAAACCGGGCATTCGTCAGCGTGAATTGCGCCGCTCTTCCTGAGGGCTTAATGGAAGCGGAACTATTTGGCTACGAGAAGGGAGCCTTCACAGGCGCAACAGCCATGAAGGAAGGACGAGTTGAAATGGCACATCAGGGGACGCTTTTCCTGGATGAAATTGCGACGCTTACGCCCGCGCTCCAGAGCAAACTCCTGCGCGTCCTGGAGGACCGTTCATTCACGCGGCTAGGCGGCAAAAAGCCCATCCGCATAGATTTTCGGCTGATTAGCGCGACAAACGAAGATCTGGAGGAAATGGTTCGCGAAGAACGGTTTCGCGAGGACCTCTACTACCGGATTCATGTGGTGCCCATTTTCGTTCCGTCGCTGCGCGAAAGGACAGAAGATATACCCGTGCTGACGGATTACTTCGTCAGCGTTTATTGCGCTGCCAACAGCTTCCCTCCTAAACGAATAGCCGATGATGCCATGCTAGCGCTGAAGCGCTATCCCTGGCCTGGCAACGTCAGGGAACTCCAGAACGCGATTCAAAGACTCGTGGTAATGACGGACGGTGAAGTGATCTCTTTGAAGGACCTTCCGGGCGAGATTGTGCAAGCTTCCGGCCGCGATTCTCGCAACCGGTTCCGGCTACCTTCGGGCGGGATCAATCTGGCCAAGGAAATGGAGGCGTTCGAGCGTCGATGGCTTCAGGAAGCTTTAGAGCAGGCTAAAGAAGGAAAAGCGGATGCCGCGCGATTGTTGGGAGTGGACCGAAACCGGTTGAACTACCTATGTCGTAAGTACAATTTATGAGTTTTTCGGGTGACTTTTTAATCGTCGCGGTGAGAATTTCAACAGAATTCTGCACTCCCTCGAAGAGAGAGAACGGCCTGAACACTCTAACCTGCTTTCCTTCAGCGCTTTAGCTTCGAAGCGTTTCCGTTCGACATTGGAACCAGTTTTGCACAGGGCTAGGTGTGGTGGTCAGCGTGAGCTGTACCCCAAACGCGGAGGAAGTATCATGGCGAAGAAAACTTTGAAGAAGGCAAAGAAGCTGGAAAAAACCAAACCCCTAATCCGATGGGGTGGTAATTAAGCGTTTCGCGTCACAGGTGCAGCGGTTCAACTGCGCACCGAAAGATAGCTGATACGGAGCTAGCGGGCTGCCACCGAAAGGCTGGCAGCTTTTCTTTTTGGTGAGCAACCTCGCCCGAGTTCGTCCCAGCAACATCCCTGGATCCGTCTTCTTCCAACATTGCTCTTCCGAGGCTCTGGAATCGCGATGAGGATCTTAAGGCCTCTCCTGCATATTGAATTATTCAACTCGAACTCAAAAATTAAACACATTTGGCATCGAGGCTATTTGCGCGCCTCATCTTGCCGTCGATAAGTGCTTTCAAATCAAGTACAGCTTCTCTGGTAGGCCGATCGACAGTTTGGCGCGCCGATTGCACTAGCAGGTAGTGCAGGCAGCAAGAAAACAAAAAATCTTAAGGAGACTCAAGACCATGGCAAAAGCAAAGACAGTGAAAAAGGGAAAGAAGCTGGGATCTGTGAAGCCGCTGACCGTTCACGCACCAAGCCGCGGGTAATTGCCTTAGGCTCGAAACGTTTGGGCTTTGCGCCCAAGCAGAGTTAGCAGTTGCACTACCAAGGGCTGCCGTCCCAGGAACGGCAGCCCTTTTTTTATGCTGAGCAGGGACGCCGCAGCAAATCACGCGAGCCGATGTCTCCTACCAAAATTGCGAACGCACCCACCGCCATGTAGCTTGTCCGGCCTGCCAGGCTATGGAATGTTTAGCCCCGGTAATCTTCGCCTTACCGGTCATGCCTTCCCGCAGGGACCCGTCAGGGTTTGGGACGTCCATCTCAACTGCAACGAAGTTCGCCAACTCTTGCCCTAAGCGCTCGAGCTTCACCGTCTGAGCGACCGGATGATCCAGCGCCGCAGCCGGAAGTATTTTGTCGACGCGGCCGGAGTAAGTCCTGTACGGAAATGGGAGCACCTTCACCTTCGCCGGAGCGCCGGGCTGAACGTCCGGAAGCTCTCGGTCCTGCACCAAAATACGCGCCTTCATGGTGGTTCGATCCACCAGCCGGACAAACTCGTCTCCTGCCGAAAGATATTGGCCTGCTTCCTGGTCCACGTTGGAAGTGACAACGACTCCGTCCATGGGAGCCCGAATCTCGAGCTCCTGCACTTTTGTTTGCGCTACGGAGAGCTTTTGCTCAAGGCGGGCGCGGTCCCGAACCCCTTGCGCCGCCTGGCTAAAATCCGAGCGATCTTGATTGTTGCGAAGGTTGCTGCTGGCTAGCGCTAACTGTTGTGTGAGCGATTGTGCATCAGCACTTATGTCGGGATTTTCCAAAACGGCCAACATTTGGCCCGTTTTTACTTCGTCTCCCTCGTGGACAAACACTTTTTGAATTCTGCCGTCCACCAGAGCGCGAACCCGCGCGTCTTTACCGGGCTCCAGCACCAGATCGGTGGTGACCTTGGACGAAAACGGAGGCAACAGAACCAGGAGAATCAATCCAAGTGCGCCGACCTGCTGTGCGCGCGTCATTTTCCAGGCCATATATTTCCCCCTCTTGTCCCGTATCCAAGCCCGAGCTAAGGGCAATCCTTTTCGAATACTATTCCTGGCAAAGAAATAAATGACGCCGAGGGTTGCGAGATAGCCCCATTCGTCGCCCATTTGACTTACGAGGACATTCTTAACAAACAAAAGCATAAGGATCAGAAGCGAGGTGCTGTAGAACACGGCCGAAATTCCGAACAAGAAGAAAACGCGGCGCTGACGCTTGCTGGAGGGCGGCAAGTCTATGTCATGCCGAAAAATGTACTTTTGCACCCAGGCTCGTAGGTAGGCGAAAGATTCTTCGCGCAGGTTATCGATTTTAAGGAATTGTGACAACGCATAGTAGCCGTCGGCTTTGATGAGCGGGTTCAGGTTCACGAGCGCGCCCTGAATGCCGCTCAGCAGCATCATTTTGTAGAAGAAGTCATTCGTCAGCGAGCCCGGTGCCGTGAAATGCCAGACCAATGCAGCCAAGCCGCAGATCACCAGTTCAATCCAAATGCCCGCGAAGATGACCCATTGACGCGGAGTTCCGGTCTTGAACAGAAGAATGTCCGTGGTATCGGTGAAAAATGCAGGAGTGAAATAGATAAGCAAAAAACCCATCTGATGGACTTCGCCTCCAAAATGTTTACAAGTGAGCCCGTGACCAAATTCGTGTACGGCGCCCAGGCCCAGGAGGAGAATCCAAAAGATCCAGATATCGTAGCCGCTTTTACCCGCAAAACTATATAAGGCCGAAGTGTCTTGCTGCACACGCGTCCAATCGCCGGCAAGCAGATAGATCGCCACGACAAATATGAACGAGGAGAAAATGACGAACCCCTTGGTAAACATCCATCCGAGATAGCGATCCAATTTGGTGAGCGTCTTGTCCGGGTCCCAGGCTTTAAAGCTGATATAGAGGGCACTCGATTGCTCGACCCGCCCTTTGCGCTCGTCACGAATGCGCTCGAGTACCGCCAGGTTTTTTTCCCCGATCGAGCGCTCCCACATGGTGGCTTCCACCGAGTCCATGAAGTCGAGGACATCTGCCTCGCTGGTGGTTAAGTCGGGATCTCTTTCAGACATCACCTGTGCGATCTCAGCGGCCGTACGGGTTCCGTCGCAAAGTGACAGCAGTTGATATTCCGTGGCCCCGTAGCGGTTGTAGGAATTTGTCTCGCGATTTTTGACTACGTAGCTGATTTCACCGGCAACCGTTTGCTCGCTGATGCGCAGGTCGGTGCGGAGTTTGGGACGTTTAAGGCCTTTTGCGAGTAGGCTGGAGACTTGAAGGCTAGTGGGACCGAAGCGCATAGTCGAGATCCTCTACGGCTTCGGTTGTGACGTTCCGGGCCATCCGACGCGCACGGCCATGCCGGGGCGCAGATCAGAAATCCCCGAACCAGTGAGTTGGGCTACCACATCGTAACTATCGCTGGAGGGATCCACGGTAGGGCTCACCTTCACCACTTTCGCGTTCAGCGACCGATTGGAACCGCCCAAAAGAATCAAGTTAACCGGCGCGCCGAGTGCCGGGCGCGGGCTTGCCAATTCGGAAATCTGAAACTGGACCTGCAGTGGATAAAGCTGACTTACCCGAAAACACTTGTCGCCCTTGACTACGCCTTGACCTTCCCGAACGTAGCGGCGAACCACGACGCCCGAAAACGGAGCGCGCAAGACTGTCTGGTCGATTTCAATTTCGAGACGATGGATCTCGGCTTCACCGCTTTCCACCAAAGCCTCATATCCGTGCATGTCGTACTCAGCGCCTTTTGCTTCGAATTCCGCGGCTTCGAGATCAGCTTGACTCGACAGTCCTGCTTCCCGCAGCTGCTGCTGACGCCGGTACGCTGCGCCCTTAGCCTTCAGTTCCGCTCCCTTGTACTGCAAATTATTCTGAGTGACCTTGAGTTCGTCACGCGCCTTGACGAGCTCCTGCTGCAGGGATCGGTCGTCAAGCTGGCCAAGAATGTCACCGGATTTGACCACGCTGCCTTCGTCTTTCGCCACGGATGTTACGGTGCCATCGCGTTGCGAGGAGAGATCGACCTGATGTTCCACTGTGAGCACGCTTAGAATATCGCCCGGTTCAGGGCCCTTTGAGGAAGGCGCGCTTGGCGCGGGAGCCTGAGACGGAACTCTATTGGACGGTGATTGCGGCGCGTCGTTCGAGCTGGAAGCCACAGGTGACTTGTCACAGCCGTTTCCAACAATCGCCATCACGGCGACTATTAAGATCAAAGTGGCGCGTTTCATATTAAAGATTCCTCTTTCTTCACGGCACCCAAGGCCATATCTTTTGCCAAACCCACCTGAACGGCGAGCGCAGGATAGCGTACCCTATCGGGTACCATCCGCTTCCGAACCATCCGCCGCGCGACCGGATCCTTGCTCGCCCGACCATTCCATTGCGAGCCTTTCCTCCGGCATTTTCGAATATCGCGCGCACCAGAAAATATTGGTCGCCAGAGTCGATCCGAGTCTGCGCGCCGATGCGATCGACGGTCCCCTCGAACGTCGTCGTTGGGAAGGCGTTCAGTTTCAGAGACACATTTTCTCCGGAACTTACCAGCGCAAGATCCGTTTCAGGGACACTCATTTCCGCCGCCATGCGGTCCTGAGACACTACTTCGCAGAAGCTATCTCCGGATTTAATCATGGACCCGAATTTTTCTTCCACCTTCGGAGTGATTACGATGCCGGCAATCGGCGAGGTCAAGCGCGCGTCATTGATTCGCTGCTGCTCGAGTGCAACTTCAGAGGAATAGAGCTGAGAGCGGATTTGAGCTTGGCCTGCGGCAGCGGGGTCGTTTCGGAATTCTGCTTCGGCTAATTCACGCCGCACTTGAGACAACGCCGCGTCAGCTTCTATCAGCTTTATGCGATCCTCGCTGTCGTCAAGTTGCGCAAGCAGCTGTCCTGGTGTCACCAAATCGCCTTCGCGCACGAAGACTTGTTTCACCACTCCGCCCTGGATTGCGCTCACCGTGCGGCGCTGGAACGGAACCACCGTGGCATCCGTACCGACGCGCATCGGCCAGGGGATAATCGTCAGGAACAGGGCTACTATCCCCGCGCGTTGGGCATATTCCATCATGCGGCTCTGCGGAACAGCCGCCAGGAATTTTTTCTTCCTCTGGGCGAAAGGATGCAGGATATTTGCAAGCGGCACTTGCTGATAAAGCTGTGCGTTGCGTATAGCGACGGTGGTTTGGCTGGCGAGGATGGCGAGGGTTTCCAAATGGCTTTCCGAAAGAAAATCGGCTTCCTTGCTTAGAAGAATCATCGCGCCGAGCGTCCCTTGATCGTCACGCAAAGGCAAACCGTAAAAGCCTTGATGCCCATAGGCTTCCAGGTACGAGACAACCTGCGCGCGGGCCTCTTCCGGCTCGGCTTGCCAGCCATCCTCGTGCAAGTTCGCCGAAACGGGACTTTCCTGCTCGGCCACCCACTCCATGCGTTCGCGCAGCTCGCTCATTTCCCGCGTCTTCGGAACTTCGGTTTCTCCGGAGACGGCGCCCAGGACGAAGCGCCCGCGGTCGTAAAATCCAATGACGCAAGTCTCAAACGGAACGACCGATGCGGACTGCGCCACCACCGTAGTCAAGACGTGATCGAGATCCAGAGTGGAGGTAATTTCCTGCGAAATTTTCAACAGAGCATCAAGCGCGTGAACCTTTCGTTCGGATTCCAGCAGGTTTGCGTTGTGCAGGGCCACCGCGGCCTGTTCGCTGATACTAGACAGGAAAAACAAATCGTCTTCATTGAATAGCGTGCCGTCTGTCTTATTAATTATCTCGACGACGCCTAAAACCTCGTCGTCTTTTCGCAGCGGCGCTGCCATCCAGGACTGAATCTCGAAATCTCCTCCAGCTTCAACACGTGCGGCGAGTCCGGCTTCCTCGCTCGGGTCTTCGACCAACTTCGGGTTTGCTTGCTGCGCAACTTCGGCCAGCAAACCTTCACTCAATGAGGCAGTGGCATCTTCTTCGATCGTAGGGTCATCGCCGATTTGTTTTGCAAGATTGAGTTCTTGTCCGTCAGGTGAAGCAAGCCATAGGTTGCAGGCGCCGGCGCCCAAAATATCGCGGATTTTACCCGCCACGATAGGAAGGAGTTCTTCCAATTCGAGAGTTGACGTGAACGTCTGGCCGAGATCGTACAGCGCGGTCAGGCGCTCGAGTGTGGCCATTTGGGACTGGCGTTCCTGTTCAATCGCGCCCAGATTAGTGAGAGCGCGGCCCGCCAGCACGCAGGCTTCCTCCAGAAAATGAGCGTCTTCGGCGGTAAAGTCTCCGGCGCGTTTGTTGAGAACCTCGACTACGCCTTCCGGCCTTTGAGCTCCCGGCAGAGACGAATACAGCGCAGATTTCACACGCGTGCGGCTGAATTCATCGAGATGTTCGAGGTCTTCTACCGCAATTTCACGCGCGGGCAGGCGCCTGGTGGCTGCCGATTGGTACAATATTGCGAGCGTTCCTCCGGAGACAGGTAGTTCCGTGGGATGCAGACGCTCGCCCGGCTCGGTCCAGCGCATGCGGCATATGAGCTCCTCGGCTGTTCCGTTGCTGGTCCAGACAAGCACAGCGCGCGCTCCGAGTGTGGTACCCACTCGTGCGGCGAAGGTCTTCAGTAGGGTATCTTGATCGCGGCACGCTAAGGATACGCTCGCGAGTTCGAAAAGCGCGGAAGATGTTTCCATCACTCTCCCAGAGGCAGGGATACTTTTACTCTTATCGCGGGTGAACACCGCGCGCGCGATGAAGAGATAGTGAGGCAGCCTAGCAAATGCAACGGATATGCGTCAAGGAAGACTCCTTTTGGCATCCGCTATATTTACTCAGAAGTTTTTTGCAAGCCCTTGATTGCCGGACATAATTCAGATAGCTTTGCAAAGCGCAGTGAGGCACACGTGAACATTGCCATTCGCAAGGCTGGCCGGGCCACCATTCTAGATCTCGACGGGCCGCTGAAGTTGGGCGACGCTGAGGAATCTTTTCGCAATCAGATTCAGCAACTCATCGAAGCGGGATCCACGCACGTAGCGGTAAATCTTGCCGGCGTTACGGAGCTCGATAGTTCGGGGATTGGCGCGCTCGTTCGCGCGTTCACCACGCTGAAGCGCGCCGGCGGAAAATGCACGTACTTCGCGCCGAGTAAGCGGGTGGTAATGCTGCTGAAAATGGTCCGGCTCGACACGATTCTCGACCTCGCCGAAGACGAAGCCACCGCCCTTACTCGGATCTAATGCTCTTCCTGCAGGGACGGCCTGTCCCATCATTTATCAGACGAACCAGTGCGTCCAGACCCCTGCCATGCGGGCGGCTCACACAGGCTTAACGGCGGTCGAGGGCCGGGTGGCGCACGTCGCGGCCGGCGACGAAGTAAATCACGTCTTCGGCGATGTTTGTAGCGTGATCCCCGATGCGTTCGATGTTCTTCGCTACTAGAACGAGTTCGAAGGCGGAGAAAACCACGGCGGAGTTTTCCATCATATAGGTGAGCAGCTCGCGGAAGAGCTGATCGCGCAAGCGGTCCACCTGATCGTCGCGCTGCAGCACGCTATGAGCTAATTCGATATCCCCTCGCACCAGCGCATTCAAGCTATCGCGGACCATCCCTTCGGCTAGTTCGCTCATCCGCGGCAAATCAACGTAGGGCTTAACCTGTGGGTGGCGCATGATACGCGTCGCCGACTGCGCGATATTCACCGCCTGGTCTCCGATGCGCTCCAGGTCTCCGTTGATGCGCGAAACCGCAAGCAAGAACCGCAAGTCGGCGGCCATGGGCTGCTGCAGGGCCAGCAAGCGCAGCACGCGGTCGTCGATCTCAATCTGAATCTCGTTGATTGCGTCTTCTTCAATCAAAACAGTTTCGGCGAGATGCTCTTCTGCATCCAGCACAGCGTGGATGGCTTGATGGACGGCTCGCTCGGCGAGGCTTCCCATCCAGAGCAATCGCTGTTTCAGTTCCTCAAGGTCGCGTTCAAAATGTCGTTCCATGTCTCCTCAGATCTTCCCGTCGTTGCAGTGCAAAAAGCCCGTTAAGCTGCCCGCTTTATCCGAAGCGGCCCGTAATGTAAGCCTCTGTACGCGGATCGGCAGGCGTGGTGAATAGTTTAGATGTCTCACTGTGCTCGATGAGTTTGCCGTCCAGCATGAAGGCGGTGAAATCACTGGCGCGGGCGGCCTGCTGCATGTTGTGAGTCACGATTGCCATCGTGCAACTATCTTTTAGATGAAACAGCAATTCTTCAATCTTCGCCGTGGTCACAGGATCGAGCGCGGAGCAAGGCTCGTCGAGCAGCAGCACTTCCGGATTCACGGCCAGGGCGCGCGCAATGCACAGCCGCTGCTGCTGCCCGCCCGATAGCGCGAAAGCCGACTTGTGGAGGTAATCCTTCACTTCATCCCAAAGTGCCGCGCGGTGCAGGCTGCTTTCCACCAGGTCGTCGAGCCGACCCTTATAACCATTGATGCGAAGTCCGTAGGCCACATTTTCGAAAATCGATTTCGGAAAGGGGTTTGGCCGTTGAAACACCATGCCCACGCGCCGCCGCAAGCTCACTACGTCCATCGAATGTATCTCTTGGCCATCCAACAATATCTCGCCTTCTACCCGCGTGTTTCGGATGATTTCGTTCATGCGGTTCAAAGTACGCAGGAATGTCGATTTGCCGCAGCCCGAAGGCCCGATTAAAGCGGTCACTTTATTCTTCGGAATATTCAGGTTCAGCCCGAAGACGGCCTGCTTTGGACCGTAAAAAAAGTTCAGGTCGGAGATCTGAAAGCGCACCGGCGCCTCCTTTTCTGCAGCCATCGAGCGAGGTTCATTCATGCGCATTTGAGGAGCCAGTCTTGCGGCGGTGGCATTGCTGCCTTGCGAAATCGACGGCATATCATGTGCTCCTGACCGCGCTGCCGCGGTTCAGTAGAAGACGGGCACCCAGATTTGCAACCAGCACCAAGCCCAATAATACCAACCCCGCAGCCCACGCCTGCCTGTGCCAATCATCATACGGCGCAATCGCGTATGTATATATCATTACCGGAAGCGAAGCGGTCGGCTGTTCGAAACCAGGGCTCCAAAAGCGGTTGCCGAAGGCGGTAAAGAGCAACGGCGCGGTTTCTCCGGCCACGCGTGCGAGGGCCAGCAGCATTCCGGTAAGTATGCCTCCGCTTGCGGCGGGCAGAACAACGGTAACGATAGTCTTCCACTTACTGGCTCCCAGCGCCATTGCGCCTTCGCGCAGGCTTCCAGGCACCGCCCTCAAAAACTCCTCCGTACTGCGCACCGTGATCGGGATCACCATGATTCCCAGGGCTACGCCGCCGGCCAGCGCGGAGAAATGTTTCACCGGCAGCACCACCAGCGAGTAAGCGAAAATGCCTATAACGATGGATGGCACACCGTTCAGTAAATCGGTCGTGTAGCGCACGACAAACGAAAACGTTTTTCCGCCAAACTCCGCGAGATACACGCCGGTAAGCAGCCCTACCGGCAAGCCCATCAGAGCTGCCAACATCAGCAGCTTCAAGCTGCCCACAATGGCGTTGGCCATTCCTCCGCCCGTTTCACCCACAGGCTTCGGAAGCTGCGTAAAAAAACTCCAATTCAGCGATTTGCCGCCGTTCCAGATCAAGTATCCAAGGATAAAGAACAGAATCGAAACCACCCCAAGCGCGGCTATTCCGGTCAGGCTCAGCATCACGTAATTCAATGACTTTCGCCAGATAATGCGGGCATTGCTCATGCGGGTCGGCCTCCTCCGCGTTCGGTGGCGACAATCAAAATCCGAGCCATGCCATTCAGAATAAACGTGATCAGGAAGAGCACTAATCCCAGTTCAATCAGTGAGCTTAGATATAAATCTCCAGTCGCCTCGGTAAACTGGCTGGCGATGGTGGAGGCGATGGTATCGCCGGGGGAAAGCAGCGAGGCGGCGATCGTTGGCGCATTGCCTATGACCATAGTGACGGCCATCGTTTCACCCAGCGCGCGGGCCAAGGCGAGGAATACAGAGCCCATGATGCCGGTGCGAGCCCACGGGACCACTACCTTCCAAGTGGATTCCCATCGCGTCGCGCCCATCGCCAGCGCCGCTTCGCGCTGCTCGCGCGGCACCGTCAACAGAACTTCCCGCGAAACAGAAATAATGAACGGCACGACCATAATCGCCAGAACGATCCCGGCGGTTAGAAAGCCGACTCCGTAATTTGGTCCGTGGAATAACGCCCCGATGTAGGGAACATTACCGAGCGTGTGAATCAGGGCCGGACCTATCGTCGTGCGCATCACCGGCACGACGATAAAAATTCCCAGCAGGCCATAGATCACGCTGGGGACGGCCGCCAGCAAATCAATCAAAAATGAAATCACATCACTGACCTTGCGCGGCGCGAGCTCGGAAAGGAAAATCGCGCTGGCAAGCCCCAGCGGAACCGCTAGGCAGAGCGCCACTGCCGATGTAACCAACGTGCCATAGATGAAGGGCGCCGCACCAAAGTTGTCAAAGTTCGGATCCCACACCCTGGTCCAGAAAAACATCCATCCAAATTTTGCACGGGAAAGATGGGAATTCGCCCAGAGCTCGTACACCAGCATGGAGGTGATGAGGAGGATAAGGGCTGAAAATGTGAGGGTAATCAGATGTGCGATTTCGTCGCCGCCACGCAACCGCCGCAGAAACGCGCGAGGTCCCGCTTGCGGAGGAACCTCGTGCGCGATTGTTGTAGCGGCAGCGGACATTTTACTGAATCAGCGAAATCGCCTTGGTCTCCCTTGCGATTAGTTCTTTGGGCAGCTGGGCATAGGTCAAGCCCTCATTGTACTTCTGACCTTCTACCAACATCCATTTCAGAAAGTCCTTAATCGCCTCGCGCTTCGCTGCGTCCTGAATTTGCGCGGGAATCAGCAGCCAGGTGAAACTCGAAATGGGATAAACCTTCGGTCCGGAGGCGTTTGTGATGGAAACGCGAAAGTCATCTGGAATGTTCTTGGCGTCAGCAGAGGCTGCTGCGGTTACTCCCGCCAAATCCGCCTTCACGAAGTTTCCCGCCGCGTTCTGAACTTTCCCGTATGGAATATTGTTCTGCACGGCATAAATCAATTCGATGTAGCCAATAGCGTTGGGCGTCTGCTTCACCAGCCCGGTCACGCCCTCGTTGCCTTTGCCGCCCAGCCCGACGGGCCAATTGACGGAGGTGGCTGCGTTGCCCACTTTTTTCTTCCAATCCTCGCTGACCTTTGCCAAAAAATCCGTCCAGATGTAGCTGGTTCCGCTGCCGTCCGAACGGTGGACCACTACGATATCTTCGTTCGGCAGCTTCGCGCCTGCATTTGCTTTGGCAATCTCCGGATCATTCCACTTCGTGATCGTGCCCAGATAAATTCCGGCCAATGCCTTCTGTGTGAAATTTAGTTCTCCGGATACGCCCGCGATATTGTAGGTCGGCACCACCGCGCCGAGCACGGTGGGGAAATGCAGGATCTTGAACTTCGATTGCGAGAGTTGCTCGTCCGTCATGGGCCCATCCGACGCGCCGAAATCCACGGTGCCGGCCTGGAGTTGGCGTATCCCGCCGCCCGATCCGATAGATTGGTAGTTGATCTGAATGTTCGAATGCGCGGTGTGATAAACGTCAAACCACTTGGAATAAATCGGATAGGGAAAAGTGGCGCCGGCGGCATTTAGCAGCACCGTTCCATTTTGGGCTGCCGCAATGGCTGCCAGGCCGAGCGCGAGCGACACAATTAGCAGGCTCTTTTTCATGTTCTCGAATTCTCCTCATCCCATTTTTTGTCAGAATTGTTACAACCATGTTACATCGGCGAGAATGAGGAGTGAAATGCGGGACGTCTCGGCTCGGTGGCCACGC
>Ga0302176_10000952_pt1 | contig 14956 bp, 10 predicted proteins | sample I_Palsa_E1_1_FD_198787 | JGI IMG/M metagenome (GOLD analysis project Ga0302176, IMG submission 198787) | Peat permafrost microbial communities from Stordalen Mire near Abisko, Sweden - I_Palsa_E1_1 | ecosystem: Environmental > Terrestrial > Soil > Palsa > Peat permafrost | place: Sweden...
CGGGAGATCAATCTATCATTCTGGGTGGCCTCGATAAAGACCGGCGAACTCTAAAAAACTGGAGAATTGTCTTGGGCGGTTCCCCCGCCGTTCCTTTCTTCGATCACTGCGGCATGGCAGTCGATTCCTCCCCCGGCGGGAAATTTATCATCAGCACATCCATCTGGGGAGAAAACCCGGGCCTGTTTCAATACTCGCTCGCCGATAAAAAATGCACCACCCTGAAGTCCGGCATCACAACTTACATTGCCATGTATTCCGCAGACGGCAAGTCCTATCTCTATTCACTCGCTGCTCATGGCGAAACCACCATCTTCCGCCAGCCCTGGCGCAACGGCACGCCAATCGGTTCCCCTGTCCCCGCCCTCAAAATCCCGCTGGCTTTGCGCGAAGACTATAGCGGCAACGCTTTTGCCGTCTCCCGCGATCTCTCTTCGGTGGTCTACGCCCGCCCCGGCGGCCACGATGACCTCTATCTCCTGAGCCAAAAATAAATCCTAGTGGCGAAGAAGATTCGTCTGCGTTGACTTGGCCGAATGGCCAGCATAAGATTCGCTTCCATGCCCGATTCTTCTCCACTCTCCGGCCGGACGATTTCCCACTTCCGCATCATCGAGAAGTTGGGAGGCGGCGGCATGGGTGTCGTGTACAAGGCCGAGGACACCAAACTCAGCCGGTTCGTGGCTCTCAAGTTCCTTCCGGACGAGGTGGCCAAAGACACACAAGCCCTGAGCCGTTTTCAGCGCGAAGCCAAGGCGGCCTCGGCGCTGAATCATCCGAACATCTGCACCATTTATGAGATCGATGAACATAACGGGCAGGCATTCATCGCCATGGAGTTTCTGGACGGCGAAACGCTGAAACAGCGCATCGGCGGAAAGCCTGTGGAGACGGAGGCGCTGCTCGGTTTGGCGATTGAAATTGCTGACGCTCTGGATGCCGCTCACGCAAAAGGCATCGTTCACCGCGACATCAAGCCTGCGAATATCTTCGTCACCGATCGCGGGCACGCGAAGATTCTTGATTTCGGGCTGGCAAAGACGTTGCAGTCGGCATCGGCGCTGTCGATGTCGGCGACGCAGGATATGGCCGACGGGGTAGCTCCCGAGCAACTGACGAGTCCGGGCAGCACGCTCGGGACCATTGCCTATATGTCGCCGGAGCAGGTACGGGCGAAGGAGTTGGACGCCCGAAGCGACCTTTTTTCCTTCGGCGCGGTGCTCTATGAGATGGCGACAGGCACGTTGCCATTCCGCGGCGAAAGCTCCGGCGTAATCACTGAAGCGATTCTGAACCGTACGCCGGCTCCGCCAATGCGATTGAATGCCGATGTCCCGGCAGACCTCGAGCGCATCATCGCGAAGGCGCTAGAGAAAGACCGCGACACGCGGTATCAGCATGCCTCCGATATGCGCGCAGACCTGAAGCGGCTCAATCGCGACATGAATTCGAGCCGGCACTCTGCGGCCGAAAAGAGCGACTCGTCGCACGTGCATCCCGCGCCCGCTGCGCCGACGACTAAGTCCGTTGCCGTGCTCTATTTCGAAAATCAGGGCGGCTCGAAGGAAGATGAATATCTGCGCGACGGCATCACCGAGGACATCATTACAGAGCTTTCCAAAATCAGCGGTTTGAATACTTTCTCCCGGCCGACGGTTTTGGCATTCCGCGACAAGCCCGTGACTCCCGCGCAGATCGGCCAGCAGCTTGGTGCGGCCTACGTCCTCACTGGCACCTTGCGTCGCGCCGGCGCGCGCCTGCGCATCAGCGCCCAGCTCATCGACACGCGCACCGATTTTCCGCTCTGGTCGGAGCGCTTCGACCGCGAGATGAAGGATGTCTTCGAAGTGCAGGACGAAATGGCGCGCAAGATCGCCGAGGCCCTGCGCGTGAAACTTTCCCCGCAGGAGCTTAAGGCCCTGGCGGACAAGCCCACCGAAAACCCGCAAGCCTACGACCTCTACCTTCGCGGAAAGCGCTACGCGCGGCGTCTGACTCGTCAGGATGTCGAGTTCGCTCTGCAGATGTTCGAAAACGCGGTGTCCCTTGACCCGAGTTTCGCCCTGGCTTATGCCGCCAGCGCCAACGCCTGCGCGATGTACTACTCCTTTTTTACCCGCGATCAAGTGTGGGTCGAACGGGCAAGGGAGGCGTCCGGAAAGGCCGTGGCGCTGCGCTGGGATCTGCCCGAAACGCACGTCAGCCAAGCCTGGGTGCTCTACGCCGCTGGCCTTTATGACGAAGCCGTTCGCATGGTGAAGAAGGCCATCGAACGCAAGCGCGACTGCGACGGCGCGTATTACCTGCTTTGCCGCGCGCTCTTTGCCGCGGGGCGCGCGCAAGAGGTTGTGGACGTTTCGGAATCCACGATCGAGGCGAGCGGCGAAGACTACAACGTTTATGTGCCCATCCTGAATGCCCTCGGCGACATGAACAAGCAGGAAGCCCAGCTCAATATGACCCAGAGATTCTGCGTAGCGCTGGAAAACCATTTGAAACATGTGCCTGAGGATGCGCGAGCGCGCATCCTGCTCGGCGCCAACTACGCCAGATTGGGACGCGAGCAAGACGCGTTACGCGAACTTAACCTAGCTGTCACGTTGCGTGCCAATGAGGCCTCGATTCTCTACAACGCGGCTTGCGTCTATTGCGGCCTCAAGAGAAAGACCGAAGCCTTGGATACCTTGCGCAAAGCGTGGGAAGCAGGTTCGAAGGACGCCGTCTGGGCCCGCCGGGACCCCGATCTCGCCATGCTTCACGGCGACCCTGAGTTTGAGCGCATGTACCCGGAAAAGCCCGCGTCACCGTCCGCCTCGGATTCCCACTAGTTCTACTCGATCTGTTCAGACTCGCGTCGCTCGCCTCGGCCTCGCGCGCGCCTATGCTGTCTCTCGGCTTTATTTCCGTTGTGTTGCAGGAAGAGTGCGGCGGGCACTATAATTTGCGGGCTTCAAACGAACTTTGAGCCGCCTTGCGGAGTAGCGTGCGCATTCGATGTGTGCGATGCGAGCGATTACGCGGCTAGGAGAGAACGTGCCAATCGGAACTGCGTTTCACGACAGAACTTTGCCTCTGTGCGAAAGCCTGAACTATCGCGAGTGGTCGGGCTACTACGCGGTGAGCGTGTACGAGATGCACCACGAGCACGAGTACAACGCGATCCGCAATGCGGCCGCGCTCTTTGACGTGACTCCTCTCTTCAAATATTTCATTTCGGGCAAGGATGCGACGAAGTTTGTAAATCGCGTGATTACGCGCGATATCAACAAAGTGAAAGTTGGGCAGGTGATTTACTGTTGCTGGTGCGATGAAGACGGAAAAGTGATTGACGACGGCACGATCTCGCGCCTTACGCAAGATACATATCGTTGGACTGCGGCGGATCCGAGTATCCGCTGGTTCCAGCAGAATGCGCTGGGGCTCGACGTCAACATCGAAGACATTACGGACCAGGTCGCCGCGCTCGCGCTGCAAGGGCCGACATCGGGGCGTCTGTTGCAGCGCGCGGCCACTGCCGACATCACGAATCTAAAATATTTTCGCTTCACGCGCGGGAACATCGGCGGAGTGGACGTAGACATTTCGCGAACCGGCTACACCGGCGATCTTGGCTACGAAGTGTGGATTCCGTGGGCCGAGGCAGGAACAGTTTGGGATGCGCTGATGGAAGCGGGGCAACAATTCGATATTCATCCGGCCGGAATGCTGGCGCTCGACGTGGCGCGAATCGAAGCTGGGCTGATTTTGATCGAAGCGGATTATTTCAGCAGCAAGAAGGCGCTGATCGAGTCGCAGAAATATTCACCGTACGAAATCGGACTCGGGCGGCTGGTGGATTTGAAGAAAGAACATTTCATCGGGCGCACGGCGCTGGAAGAAGAAAACCGGCGCGGCCCGAAGCGGCTGCTGATGGGAATTGACGTGAATTGGGACGACGTCGAGCGGCAATTCGAGACGGTCGGCCTCGCGCCGCAAGTGCCGAGCACGGCGTCTCGCACGGCGGTGCCCGTTTATCGCGGCGGATTGCAGGTGGGCAAAGCAACTTCGAGCACGTGGTCGCCGACGCTCAAGAAAATGATCGCGCTCGCCAGCATCAACCGCGAGCACGCCGCGGCCGGAACCGAATTGCAAATGGAATTGACGGTGGAGGCGGAGCGGCAGAAAGTGCGCGCGACGGTGCGCGAATTGCCGTTCTTCAATCCTCCTCGAAAAACAGCGACTCCCATCAGGTAGCGCAACGCTGGGGCGGCGGGCGCAAAGGACAGAAAAATGATCGATGAAAATTTGCGGCCCCTGCACGTCTGCGAGCGCCGCCATCGCGCTGCTCGCCGCGGAATTATCCGAGTCGTTTTTATTTTGTTCGCAATGCTCGCCGCGGTTCCCGCCTCGACGTTCGCCCAGGAGACAGCGATGGGAAAGTGCCCGCCGGAAACGCGCAAGGATAACGTGATCGAAATGATTCACGGCGTTTCGGTCACCGACCCCTATCGCTGGCTCGAAGATCAGAAGAGTCCCGAAACGCGCGAGTGGATTGAGGCTGAGGACAAGTGCACCTCAGCAATTCTCGATGCCGTGCCCGGCCGGGCGGAAATTGAGAGGCGCTTTTCGGAATTGATGAAGGTCGAGTCGGTGGGATTGCCGCGCGAGCGCCACGGCGTTTACTTCTTTTCAAAGCGCGCGCCAGATCAACAACTGTACGTCATCTACAAGCGCGACGGCCTCCACGGCAAGGATGAAGTTCTAATCGATCCACACCCGCTGAGCGCGGACCACACGACGAGCGTCGGCCTATTGGACGTATCGAGTGATGGCTCGCTCGTGGCGTACAACGTTCGCGCCGGCGGACAGGATGAAGTTACCGTCCGCTTTTTGGACGTGAAGACGATGACAGCGCTGCCGGACGAATTGCCGCACGCCGATTATTTCAGCCTTTCGATCGAGCCTGATAATCATGGCGCGTATTACACACGCATGACGCCAGATGGACCGCGGGTGCTTCACCATGTGATGGGCACGGACGTGAAGACGGACACGGAAATTTTCGGCAAAGGTTTCGGAACGGACAAAATCATCGGAGAGAAACTCTCCGAGGACGGCCGCTATCTCGTGATTGACGTCATTTACGGTTCGGGCAGCACGCGTTCAGAAGTTTATTTGAAGGATTTGAAGAGCAGCGAACCAGTGAAAGCAATCGTGAATGATTCGAATTCGCTTTTCTACGGCGATATCGAAGGCGGCCCGCTTTACGTGATGACGAATTGGAAGGCACCGCACTGGCACATTTATTCTGTGGATTTGAAGAATCCAGCACGCGATGCATGGACGGAAATCATTCCCGAGTCGGACGCTTCCATCCAAAACTTCGGGCTATATGGCGGCAGAATGATTGTGGAGTACGTTCGCAACGCCACCTCCCAGCTGTGGGTCTTCGAAGCGAATGGTAAATTCGTGGGCGATGTGCCGCTGCCGTCGCTCGGTTCAGTGAGCGGGACAACGGGACGATGGGAGAATGGCCAGACGTTTTTCAATTTCGAGTCGTTCAATCGGCCCGCCACGATACTTTCCTACGATATGAAGACGGGAAAACTGGACACGTGGCAGAAGTCTTCGGTGCCGATTGATAGCGACAAATACACGGTCGAGCAAGTCTGGTACGAATCGAAAGACAAGACGCGCGTGCCGATGTTCCTTTTTTATAAGAAAGGTCTGGTCCGCGACGGCGCGCGGCCGGTGTTCCTGACGGGTTATGGCGGATTCAATGTGAGCAACACTCCGGTGTTTCGCCCGCTTGGCGTGGTCCTGGCGGATCAAGGCGGGATTTACGCGCTGGCCAATTTGCGCGGAGGCGGCGAATTCGGCGAGGCATGGCATCACGCGGGAATGATGGAGAACAAGCAAGACGTTTTCGACGATTTTATTGCGGCCGGAGAATGGCTGATCGCGAACAAGTACACGAACTCGTCGAAGCTGGCGATTGCGGGCGGCAGCAACGGCGGATTGTTGGTTGGAGCGGCGATGACGCAACGGCCCGATTTATTTAAGGCTGTGGTGTGCCTCTATCCGCTGCTCGATATGGTGCGCTATCAGAAATTTCCGCCAGCGACGTGGTGGGTGCCGGAGTACGGATCGTCGGATGATGCCGCGCAATTCAAATATATTCTGGCGTATTCGCCTTATCAGAATGTGAAGGACGGCACGAAATATCCCGCGACGCTTTTTGTTACGGGCGACGGCGATACGCGCGTGAATCCGCTTCATGCGCGGAAGATGGCCGCGCGCGTTCAGGCGGCGAATGGTGGCGAAAACCCCATCCTAATTCTCTACGACACGAAGTCAGGACATTCCGGCGGCCGGCCGCTGAACAAGGAAATCGAGGAGAACACGGACATCGCCAGCTTTCTATTCTTGGAGCTTGGAGTAACGGCGAAGTAACGCAGACGCGGCCTGCCTGCGTCTAATGACACGGACAATTGACACGAACATTCAAGGGGGCATCTCAGTGGGAATGATGAATCGTAGGATTCTTGCGCGCGTTTGCGTAGCGCTGATTTTCGCTGTCACTGCCGGAGTGGCGCAGGCTTCAGCTGCAGGCCCGGCGGCGCCAGCGCTGGGCCCGATTAAGTTGTGGGTGGACGCTACGCAAGCGCCGCAAAAAATTCTGCACGCGAGGGAAACGATTCCCGTTCACGCGGGCGCGCTGACGCTTTATTACCCGGAATGGATTCCGGGGGAGCACGCGCCGGATGGCCCAGTCGCGAATCTTGCAGGGCTGAAATTCAGCGCGGGCGGAACAGGAATTCCCTGGCGGCGCGATTTGGTGGACATGTTTGCTTTCCATCTCGATATTCCGGCTGGAGCGGATTCACTCGATGTGCAGCTCGATTTTTTGCTGTCAGCGCCTGCGACGGGATTTTCCGCCGGAGCTTCGGCAACAGCGTCTCTCGACCTATTGAGCTGGAATCAAGTGCTGCTCTATCCGAAGGGCTACACGGCCGACGCAATCACGTTTGACGCGAGCTTGAGGCTGCCCGACGGCTGGAAGTTCGCAACTTCCCTGCCCGTGGCAAGCCAGGGCGGCGGCGAGATCCATTTTTCGGCGGTGTCGCTCGATATGCTGGTGGACTCGCCGGTGATTTCCGGGCGCTTCCTGCGCGTGATTGATTTATCGCCGGGGCAAACGCCGCCGCATGAAATTGACATCGCGGCAGACAGCGCTGCGGTCGTTGCGATGCCGCCGGAGCTCCAATTGCATTTGCGCAATTTGGTGACGGAGGCGGGCGCGCTTTTCGGCTCGCGGCACTATCGCGACTATCATTTTCTGCTGACGCTCAGCGACGACGTGGCGCATTTCGGCCTAGAACATCACGAGTCGGATGATTCGCGTCTGCCCGAGCGATCGCTGATTGATGAATCGTTGCGGCTTGACGGTGCTGGATTGCTGCCGCACGAATACGTTCACTCTTGGAATGGAAAATATCGCAGGCCCTTCGATCTCGCGACGCCCGATTTCCAGCAGCCGATGAAAGATGATTTGTTGTGGGTGTATGAGGGGCTGACGGAATATCTCGGAAACGTTCTCACGGCTCGCAGCGGACTCTATACGCAGCAGGAATATCGCGAGCACCTCGCCGATATCGCGTCAACCTATGAATACCAAACCGGACGCACGTGGCGGCCGTTGCAGGACACGGCTGACGCCGCGTCGCTTTTATATTTTGCGGGCGGCGATTGGGAGAACTGGCGCCGCGGCACCGACTACTACGACGAAGGCGAATTGATCTGGCTCGAATTGGACACGAAAATCCGGCAGCTCACGCGGAACAGCAAGTCCATTGATGATTTCTGCAAACTTTTCGAGGGAGGGCCGGGCGGACAGCCGGATTTGAAGACCTACACTTTCGATGATGTTGTGAACGGACTGAATGCAGTGGCTCCGAATGATTGGCGCGGGCTGCTCACCGAACGCCTGACTTCGCTCAGCCCGCACGCGCCGCTCGGCGGGATCGAGAATGGCGGCTGGAAGCTCGTCTACAACGAAGCGCCCAATGAAATCAGAGAGGCCGGCGAAGAAGCCTACAATCACTTGAATCTGCGCGACTCGATGGGACTGAGCGTCAACGAAGACGGCGCAATCGGAGACGTGATTCACGGAGGGCCGTCGTACAACGCGGGGCTCGGGCCGGGGATGCGCATCGTCGCGGTGAATGGGCGGCAGTTTTCGCCGGCTGCGATTGGCGAGGCCATCGAGGCTGCGAAATCGAGCTCGGAGCCGATCAATCTATTGGTGGCGAACGGCGTGTATATGAAATCGTATGCGGTGGATTATCACGGCGGGCTTCGATTTCCGCATCTGGAGCGCGTCGAATCGCAGCCGGACTTGCTCGGCGACATCGCCAAGCCACACGCGACGCAGTAAAACACTCGAGCTTGCATTTACTCGGAATGAATGAACGAGCGCAAGAACCGGCTCACGAGGAATGGATGTCGGCCGATGAATACGGCCGGCAATTGCCGGACTTCACCGTTAATCTGCTGGTGAGGGACATCGCGCGGTCGATCGCTTTCTATCGCGATGTTCTCGGCGCCATCGTGCACCATTCCGATCCGGATTTCGCGGCATTGCGCGCGGCGCGGCTTGAATTCATGATTCACGCCGACCACGCGTACGAAAAGCACGCATGGCAGCAGGAACTCAAGAGTGGGGCGCGGCGCGGATTGGGCGCAGAGTTGCGGCTATTCCATGTGGATCCGGATGAAGTGGAAAAGCGTGCGCGGGCGGCCGGGGCAAAGATACTACAGCCGGCGCAGGAAAAGCCGCATGGCTGGCGCGACGTGATTCTCGAAGATCCTGATGGCTACACTTGGGCCATCGGCATTCCGAAATAATCCAAATAAAATTACAGCGTTTTGCAGCTAGTAGCCTTCGCCTTCGGCGTCGCTTGAGACCACGACTTTGCCGGCAAAGCGCCGGTACGTGAACACCGTGTATCCAGTGGCCAGAGCCATCCCGATAACCCACCATACGAGGCCGACGCGAAGTCCGTGTTCCGGGCCGTGCGCTGAATACACGGTGAGTCCGAATGCGGGATTCGTCGCGGCTGGCAGAACGTAAGGATAAAGGCCGGTGGCGGCGCTTGTTAGCATGCCGAGAATGTAGGCGCACGATGCGAGGAATGCTCTTGGCTCGTCGCGCCGTCGCTCGAACCAGAACACGCCGAGAAGGCCTGCCACGGCGAGCACTGGAAATACGAATCCCCACGGACGCGCGCGCAAACCCAACGCGAGCTGTGGCTGAAGCTTGAAACTGGCAGTCGTAATGGCAATCGTCATCAGCACGACGAGCCACCACACCTGACTCACGAGGCGCGAGGCGCGTGCCGAGACGTCGCCGCTCGTCTTGAGCGCGACCCACAATCCGCCGTGCATCGTCAGCGCGGCGAGTGCTGCGACGCCGACGAGAATCGTGTACCAGTCCAAAATTCCCGGGTTCGCCCCAGGAAAAAAATTGGTCCAGAGCGGCTCGAAGAAAATTCCGTTGGCGTCGAGCGGCACGCCGCGAATTACGTTGCCGAGCGCAGCGCCGAAGAAAACAGCGAGCAGAACGCTCGACAAGGCGAACACGACGTCCCAGAACGCAGCCCAGAGCGGGGAGACGACGTGGCTGCGGAACTCGACCGATGTACCGCGCAAAATCAAAAGCCAGAGCACCATCATGAGCGGGAGATAAAACCCGGCGAAGCTCGAGGCGTAGAGCGCGGGGAATGCGAAATAGAGAACGCCGCCTCCGGCGATGAGCCAGACTTCGTTGCCGTCCCACACGGGGCCGATCGAGCCAATTACCGCGCGCCGGTCGGCATCGGTGTGTGCGATCCAGAGATGAACGATTCCTGCGCCAATGTCGAAGCCATCGAGGACGACGTACATCGCGATCATCAGGGCGACAAGCGCGAACCAGATCGTCTCCATCTCGTGCCTCCTAATCCGCCGCGGCCGGTTGCGGCTGGGTTGGTGTGCCGGGCGCGGAGCTGTGTCCCGCGGGCCCTTCGTCAATTTCGCGATAGATCAGGAAAAGAAACAGCACGCTTAGGACTACATAGAGACCACAGAAACCGAGTAGCGTGAACCATGCGTTCCCTGCCGACACTTGCTTCGAGACGCCCGCGCTCGTCCGCATCAATCCGTAGATCAGCCACGGCTGGCGGCCAACTTCCGCCGTGATCCAGCCGGCGGTGTTGGCGATGAATGGAAATGGAAACGTAAGCATGAGAATCCAGAGCGTGGCTCGCGAGGTGTATAAAGTTCCGCGGAAAAGCTTGAAAATTGCGAGCAGGAGAATAGCAACGAAAAACGTGCCGAGCCCTACCATGATGTGATAGGCGAAATAGAGGAGCGGAATGTTGTCCGACTCTTGGTTCCGCGGAAACGCGTCGAGGCCTTTTACTTCAGCGGTCCACACGCGGTAGGTGAGGAAGCTTAGCGCGTAAGGAATGATGATCGGATTGTCGAGGCGGCGCTTCTCCATATCCGGCTGGCCAATAATCGCTAGCGGCGCGCCCGGCCCGGATTGGAAGAGTCCTTCCATGCCCGCAAGGGTGGCAGGCTGGTGCGTCGCGACCATTCTTCCCTGAATATCGCCGGTAGGACTAAGTTGCGCCAAGGCCGCGATGGTTCCGACGGTGATCGCGACGCGCAAGAAGAGCTTGCCGAAATCGGTACGCTGCTGCGACAAGAGATAAAACGCGCCGACGGCGGCCATTACGAAGCAGCCCGTCTGCACCGCGCCGAGCATGGTATGCGCGTACTGCGCGAGCGCCCAGGGATTTAGGATGAGCGCCCAGAAACTCGTCAGCGCGTATGATCCGTTCGCTTCAATTGCATAGCCGACGGGATGCTGCATCCAGGCGTCCGTGGCCACGATGAAAAAGCCCGAGAGCCACGAGCCGATGAACATCATGAGGGACGAGAGCCAGTGAAGTTTTGGGCCGAGACGCTTTTCGCCGAAGAGAAAAAGTCCCAGGAATGATGACTCGAGAAAAAATGAGAAGACGCCTTCCATGGCGAGCGTTTGGCCAATCACGCCGCCCGCTAATTTCGAGAATGCCGACCAATTTGTGCCGAACTGAAATTCCATCGGGATGCCGGTCACGACTCCGAGCGCGAAACTGATGCCGAAAATCCTGCCCCAGAATTTCGCGGATTGGTTCCAGCGAGCGTCACCGGTGCGCAACGCGATCGTTTTCATGATGAAGATGAGGAGAGCGAGCCCCATCGTTAGCTGAGGAAAGATGTAGTGGAACGTGATCGTGAAGGCGAAATGAAGACGATGCACGAATAATGCGTCTGCCATGAGCGGCCTCCTTCCGGCAGAGCTTGCTAATCGGCAGAGTGTACCGCATCGTCGCGGAAACGGTGCGATTTGCGTCGCGCGTAGCGGTGGCGGAACGCACGGCATCCAGGCACCGCGCTTGTTTTCGCGGCTTGGAAATCACGCGCGAAAATGAGAACATCCACCTTCTTTGCCGCTTTATCTGTACCATTGGGGCGAATGAATCCTGGAGGACGAGCCTTGCGCTTGAATCGCGTCTGTACAATTTCTTTTGCAATCTTATTGCTGAGCGCTGCTGTATCGGCACAAACCCCGAAGCGCGCGATCACATTCGACGATTTGATTTCCATGCGGCGCGTGAGCGATCCGCAAATTTCGCCCGACGGGAAATGGATCGCGTACACCGTAGGAGTGTCCGATAAGGAAGCCAATCACACGGTGTCCGATATTTGGATTGTTGCCACAACGGGCGGCGAGCCGCGGCAGATCACGCGCGGAGGAAGCGATGAGCGGGCGCGCTGGTCGCCAGATGGCAAGAAGCTTGCGTTTCTCTCCGGGCGCGACGGCAATACGCAGGTCTATTGGATTTCGCTGGCGGGCGGCGAAGCCTCGCGGCTCACTTCCCTTTCGGGAGGCGCCGACAATGAACTGTGGTCGCCTGACGGCAAGACGATCGCGTTCGTTTCGCGCGTGTATCCCGATTGCACGGACGACGCGTGCAACGCGAAGCGCGACGCCGACAAGGCGAAGAGCAAGGCCCACGCGCGGATCTACACGAAACTTCTCTATCGCCACTGGACGCAGTGGTGGGACGGCAAGCGCAGCCACTTGTTCTCCGTCTCAGCAGATGGCGGTGCGCCGCAGGATTTGACGCCCGGCGCCGACTACGATGTTCCGCCGTTCAATCTCGGCGATCCCGAAGCAATCGCTTACTCGCCCGATGGCCAGGAACTCGCATTCACTGCGAACACCGACAAGGACGAAGCGCTGAGCACGAACAACGACATATTCGTTGTTGCCGTGAAAGGCGGCGCGGCGCCGAAGCGCATCACTGATAATCCGGGGGCCGATTGGGGACCGAAATACTCGCCGGACGGAAAATCGATTGCGTACCGCGCGCAGCTCACGGCCGGCTTCGAATCGGATCGCTGGCGGTTATTTGTCCATGACCGCGCTTCGGGAAAAAACATCAACTTGACCGAGCAATTTGACGAAGACGTTGCGGGGCTGAATTGGACGGCCGACAGCAAGACGATTTATTTTCAGACGGAAGAAAAAGGCGAGATGCCGATTTACTCGATCGGCGTCGCGGGCGGAAGCGCCCCGGTTAAGATTCTCGCGGACGGGTACTACGGTGAATTCGACATCAGCCGTGATGGCCACACAATTGCATTTACGCGCAGCAGCCTGGAATTTCCTCCGGAGATTTTTGTTTCGGCGATTGACGGGCACGGCATTCGCGAACTGACGCATCATAACGGCGCCGTCCTCGCGCAGATCGATATGCCGAAGATGGAGCCTTTCTGGTATGCCGGCGCCGACGGAACGCAGATCGAAGAATTCATCATTCGGCCGCCGAATTTTGATGAAACGAAAAAGTATCCAATGCTGCTTCTCGTGCACGGCGGCCCGCAGGTGCCGTGGAGCGACGCGTGGAGCTACCGTTGGAATGCGGCAGTCTTTGCCGCGCCAGGGTACGTTGTCGTGATGCCAAATCCGCACGGCTCTCCCGGTTACGGCTCGAAATTTACGGAAGAAATCAGCAAGGACTGGGGCGGGAAGGTCTACACGGACGTCATGGCCGGAGTGGACGCCGCGGTCGCGAAATATCCGTTCATTGACGGCGCGCGCGTCGCGGCAGGCGGCGCTTCCTACGGCGGATTCATGATGGACTGGATCGCCACGCACACCGATCGCTTCAAATGCATCATCAGCCATGCAGGGCCCTACGACGCACGCAGCATGTACGGCGCGACGGAAGAACTGTGGTTCGAGGAATGGGAATATGGCGGAACGCCGTGGGCGAATCCGGAGCTCTATGACAAGTTCTCGCCGGAAAAAAATGCGGCGGCGCTCGGCAAATTCAAGACGCCGACGCTCGTCACCGGCGGCGAACTCGATTTCCGCGTTCCTTACACGCAGGACCTAGAATTCTTCAACGCACTGCAGCGGCAAGGCGTGCCGTCAAAGCTGATGATCTTTCCCAATGAAGGCCACTGGATCCTGCAGCCGCAGGATAGCGAGCTTTGGTACAAGACGGTCGCCGACTGGCTCGCGACGTATCTGAAGTAATTCGCGATCTTCTCCGGATCGCGAAAACAAACGGAGCGGGCAAGAACCCGCTCCGTTTTCCATTTGTGCTGTCGTCACTGCTGTTGACGTTCTTTCGAAATGCGTTCGTACTGTCCTATTGTCGCTTCGACCATACGATCGGCCGTAAACTTTTCCGCGATCGTTGCGCGCGCAGCGTCGCCGAATCGTTTCGCTTCATCTCGAGAACGCAAGAGCCGCAGCGTCGCATCGGTAAATGCAGCCGGATCGGGCGCGGGGACGAGAAGTCCGTTGCGCTCGTGCGTGACCATCTCCGGGACGCCGCCGCTGGCCACGCCGATTACCGGCAATCCGTACGACATGGCGGCTAGTATTGATGTTCCAAGCGGCTCGGCGAGCGATGGGAACAAAAAGATGTCGAGCGCGCGATAGATGTCCGCGATTCGTTCAACAAATCCGGCAAAGATTGCAGCGCGTGCCACGCCGAGTTTCTTCGCGAGGGACTCAAGCTCGCGGCGGCACGGGCCGTCGCCTGCGAGAATCAACCTGCAATTTGGAAATTCGTGGAGGATTGCAGGCATCGCGCGGATCAGCGCGTCCTGCTCTTTTTCGGGGAGCAGATAGCCCACGCAGCCGAGCAGAATTTCGTTCTCGGCGACGCCGAGATTATCACGGGCTTGTGCGCGCTCGCCTGCCGCAACGGGTGTGGGAAGTTCGACTCCTTCGTAGACAACTGCGACTTTCTCGGCGGCGATTCCGGACGGAATCACGCTTTCCGCGACGAAGCGCGATACCGCGATGATGCGTTGCGCGGCATGATAGCGTGCGAGAGCGATGCGGCCGCCCGCGAGCGGATTTGCCACGCGCCGCTGCGCCACAAGCGCCGCGCGGCGATGCGCGCCGGCAAGCCATGCGATGGTCAGGCCGTGGGGATCGTGCGCGTGAACGATGTCCCAGCGGCGCTCACGCATGACTTTTCGCAGCAGGCGCGCGCCGCCGGGGCGAACACTTCGCGCAGGAATGGCGTGGACGGTGAAACCTTCCGCGAGTGCGCACTTTTTAAGCGCGCCGCCGCTGAGAGCGAGGAGTTCCACGTTGTGGCCGCGCGCGCGCAGTCCCCGCAGCGTGAGAAGGACTTGATTTTGGCCGCCGCGCCAATCGGGGCGCGTATCTATGTGGATGGAAGAAATCGGCATGGCGATGCGATTGCGGCTCCGATGAACGCCGGAGTGTAGCATCCGCGATTTCAGGCGTCGAGGCGGGGAGAAAAGCGGCGCTTGTTTCGTGGCCATCGCATTACGATTTAAACGAAACGACGAATGTGGCGCAGTGCAATTGGTCAACCGTAGCGCCGGCAAC
>Ga0302176_10000953_pt1 | contig 14924 bp, 15 predicted proteins | sample I_Palsa_E1_1_FD_198787 | JGI IMG/M metagenome (GOLD analysis project Ga0302176, IMG submission 198787) | Peat permafrost microbial communities from Stordalen Mire near Abisko, Sweden - I_Palsa_E1_1 | ecosystem: Environmental > Terrestrial > Soil > Palsa > Peat permafrost | place: Sweden...
TCGCGCCGCTGTGCTTCAAAAGTCTGGGTTCTGCTTAAGAACTGAGCTTGCAGCCACTTAAACTGGGCTTCCCTTTGACCTTTTTTGTACCTAAACTATAGGCTGAGAAGGCAGCGTCACGAGGTGGCCGGTTTGCTGGTTCAGCCGGTAGAGGCATTGCGAACGTCGTAAATCGAAACTTTTCTACCCCTTGGGACGTATGGAAGGTAGCGGATGTAGAGGCCAGGTTAGGTGTCCCTGCACGGCGTCGCCGCGCAGATAGCCGAAGAAGGAATCCATGAAGACGTGGCAAAAGGTAGCAATTGGGCTCGGCGCAGTGGTGGTGCTGGGCGGCATCGTGCTGTTCAGCATAAACCAGGCCAATAAGGATGTGATGACCGTGCAGACGGCGAAAGTGTCGCCGCAACCGTCGTTGGTTTCGCAGGTTACCGCTTCCGGGGAGATTAAGCCCACCACCTACACGAACGTGACCGCGCAGGGGTTCGGCCGGATTACCTCCATTGTGGTCAAGGAAGGTGATCACATCAAGAAGGGCGATGTACTGCTGACCCAGGAGAACGTTCAGGCCAACGCCGACGTGCAAGCCCAAGGCGCCGCAATTAACTCAGCCGTGTCCGGTGTGCAGGCTGCCGAAGCGGGTTACGCGTCGGCCAAATCCGATTTGAATCAGCAACAGGCCAACCTGGAAAAAGCCAAGCTAGATTGGGAACGCGGGCAGGGTCTGTACAAGGACGGGTTGATTCCCAAGCAGGACTTCGATCAGCGTAAGACGACGTATGATGCGCAGCTCGCCGCAGTGGAGTCGTCAAAATCGAGGGTTCTTTCGCTCAAGGCGACACTGGATCAGATGCACGCGCAGGTCAGCCAAAACCGCGCGGTGTTGGTACGCACCGAGGATGTGCTGCGCAAAACCACCTACACTTCGCCAATCAACGGAATCGTGAGCTATCTGCCAGAGCGGATCGGTGACTACGTGGTCCCCGGCATTCAGAACTCCAACGGCAGCTTTTTGATGACCCTTTCGGATATGTCCGTGGTTACGTCCGAAGTGAAGGTAGACGAAACCGATATCGTAAACGTCAAAATCGGGCAAGACGCAGACGTTACCATCGATGCCATCCCCGGTCAGATTTTCAAAGGTAAAGTGACCGAGATTGGGTCGCAAGCGGTGCTGCGCACTTCCGGGTTGGCCACTACGCAGACCACCACAAGCAATCAAGAGGCGAAAGACTTCAAGGTGGTGGTGACGATTTCCAATCCGCCGGAGAATTTGCGCCCGGGGCTTTCCACGACGGCTAAAATCAAGACCGCCGAGAGAAAGAACGTGCTAGCGATTCCGATTCAGGCGTTGGCGGTTCGCTCCCGCAAGGACTTAGAAGAAGCCGCCAAAAACGGGAAGAATAACAGAGGGGTAACTTTGGCCGCGCCACCACCGGCGCCGGCTGGCGATCCCAAGAAAGACGAGATCCAGGGAGTTTTTGTGGTCAACGGTAAGAAGGCGATTTTTCGGCCGGTCGAGACCGGTATCGCGGGCGTTACCGACATTGAAGTCACCAAGGGCCTGCAGTCCGGCGATGAAATTGTGACCGGAAGCTACAAAGCGTTGCGCACACTTAAGCCGGAGGCGAGCGTCAAAGTAGATAACTCCGCGCCAAAGAAGATGGACGATCAGCAGACTTAATCGGCGGGGAAGCTAAAGGGAGGACGCATGCCTCTGGAGACAACGTCAGCGCTATCGTACCGCGAGGACCTGGTTCAGTCGGGATTGGTGATCAAGACCGAAGAGCTGGCCAAGGTGTACGAAATGGGAGCGGAACAAGTGCACGCGCTGCGAGGCGTGGATCTGGAGATCCATAAGGGTGAGTATGTGGCGATTATGGGCCCTTCGGGCTCAGGGAAATCCACCTTGATGAATTTGATCGGATGTCTGGATTCGCCGAGCTCGGGAAAGTATTGGCTGGCGGGCCGACTGGTGAGTGAACTGGACGACGATGAGCTGGCATACATTCGAAATAAAGAAATAGGGTTTGTCTTTCAGACCTTCAATCTGTTGCCACGCGCAACGGCTTTGCACAATGTCGAGTTGCCGCTGATTTATAACGGCACCCCCGCGGATGAGCGTCTGGAACGAGCAAAAAAAGCGCTGGAGCGCGTCGATCTGACCGAACGCATGAATCACAAGCCCAACGAGCTGTCCGGAGGTCAACGCCAGCGCGTGGCGGTGGCGCGAGCTCTAGTGAATTCTCCATCGATCGTTTTGGCGGACGAGCCGACCGGGAACCTGGATTCGAAGACCGGCGATGAAATCATGGCGCTGTTCAAAAACCTTCATTCTCAAGGCAACACCATCATTCTGGTGACTCACGAGAATGATATTGCGCAACATGCGCATCGCATCATTCACATCCGCGATGGGAAAATTGCCTCGGATCAGGCAGTGGTCAAGTAGTAGCAGACAATTCGGCTCTTTATCTCCTGAGAAAACTCGATAGCCTTTCGGAGACCCTCGCAGCGATTTGTGCACAGTTGCATCGGAACTAGAGAGGGCGGGTTTGGAAGGGTGACCGGAATGGCGACTGGAAGGAATTTCGCGGAAACCATCCCCGAAAACGATCTGCTATGGGATGCCGCTGAACGGGCACGGATTTACCTGCAAGGAATTGGAGAGCGAAAGGTCGCGCCGCAAGAGAGCGATGTAGCCGCGTTGGCCAAACTGCACGAGCCTTTTCCGCCACACGGTAGCAGTCCGCAACAGACCCTGGCGATTTTAGACACGATTGGCTCGCCTGCGACGATGGCGACGGCAGGAAGACGCTACTTCGGTTTCGTGATTGGAGGAAGTTTCCCGGTGTCAATGGCAGCGAATTGGCTGGCCGCGGCATGGGATCAGAATGCGGCCCTAAGAGTGATGTCGCCAATTGCGGCGGAGCTCGAAGAGGTGGTACTGAGCTGGGTGTGTGAAGCCTTTGGTTTGCCGGCAGATTGCGAAGGTGGCTGGTCACCTGCGCCACCACGGCGAACTTTACAGCTTTAGCTGCGGCGCGCTATTCGCTGCTCGCAAGAGCGGGTTGGGATGTGGCCGAAGACGGAATGTTCGGCGCACCTGCGATCGAGGTGGTGGTCGGAGAAGAAGTGCACGCGTCGGTTTCGAAAGCACTGAGTCTTGCGGGACTCGGGCGGCGGCGAGTGCACATCGTGGAAGCCGACGGGCAAGGGCGGATGCGGGCAGATAAGCTGCCCAAACTGACCGCGCGGACCATCGTTTGCATTCAAGCCGGCAACGTCAACACCGGGTCGTTCGATCCCGCCGCGGAAATTTGTGCGCGGGCGCGCGACGCGGGAGCGTGGGTGCATGTCGATGGTGCATTTGGCATGTGGGCGCGACTTTCGCCGAAATACGCGCAGCTGGCCGCGGGATTCGAAAATGCGCACTCCTGGGCGACCGACGCGCATAAATGGCCCAACGTCACTTACGACAGTGGCATCGTGATCGTTCGCGAGGGAGCCGCGTTGCGCGCGGCGATGACCATGAGCGCTGCGTATCTTGAGCCCGGGGCGCGGCGTGAACCTATGCACCATACTCCGGAGGCCTCCCGGCGTGCGCGCGGCGCGGAATTGTGGGCGGTGTTGAAAACGCTGGGACGCTCGGGCTTGTGTGATCTGATTGAGAGAACTTGTGGTCACGCCCAACGATTTGCGTCCGGATTGGCGACGGCAGGTTACCAGATTTTGAACGAGGTGGTCATCCATCAAGTGCTTGTTTCGTTCGGAAGCGCGGAAATTACCCGAGAAGTCATTCGTTGTGTCCAGGAGGACGGAACGTGCTGGTGCAGCGGCACTGTCTGGAAGGGCACTGCCGCGATGCGCATTAGCGTTTCGTCGTGGGCGACAAACCAAGCAGACGTGGATCGCAGTCTGGAAGCAATCTTGGAAATTGCGAAGCGCGTTCGTTTCTTGATGATTAACTAGAGTTCGGCACCGGTTATTCGCTAGGCGCCGCAGGTTTCATATGGATGCGTGTTTCACGCGAAGTCAGATAGGTGCGCGAGAGCCGGTCATGCCAGGTGAGTGCATCTTCATCCCAGCACGCCCACAAAAACCCCATGAACAGTGTGCCGGCGGAGATCAGATATCCAAGGCTACGCAAAAGCATCTGGCGCGGTGTCGGCAGCTCTCCTGAAAAACTGGTCACCTGCAAGCCGCGAAACATCATGCCGGGAGTGGTGCCGCCGAAAACTGTGAACAGCGCAAAATATTGCATGTACACGATGGCAAAGGTGGCGACGTAGACCGCGGCGCTGAGTTTGCTCAGAGTGAACTGGCCGCCAAGCGAACCGAAAAGAGCTAGAAAACCGCCAAACGCGAAGGACAGAAAAAGTGTGTCGAGAATGGCCGCCAACCGCCGCTCGCTGATGGGCGCGACCGAATATAGGCCGTAGTGCTTTGCTGTCGGTTGGAGTGCGGACGAATCGTCTTCCAGGTCACTCGAGGCTGGCGGCAGCGACACGTCGATCAGCATTCGGCCATCGCGTTTTTCTGGAGGCGGAGAACACCGCCCGATGGCGATGGTGAAAGAGAAATCCTCGGTAGTTCGTGCTGGGCGCTCTACGGCGATTGCCTGGAACGCGCCAACGTCGTGAGATTCGGAGAAAGGAAGCTGCGATTGCAACGCGCTGTCCGCGCTCTTGAACGGGCGGGCGCGGTCACTTCGCACTTGCTGGTCCGGTTCGGCTGGCCACACCTGGGCTTGCGGATACTCCTGAGCGAGGGAGGTAAGGCCTGAAGATAGCCGTACACTCGCGGCGGTTTTCAGCGCATGCGCAAGCAGCGAACGAGTTTCGACAGGACAGCGTTCCATGGAAGCAGAAGAGTCACAAAAGTTGCAGGCGCGTAGGTTGCTTGGCAGCACCGCGCCACACTGCGAACATGTTTTTGTCACCGATGAGTTTTGCGCTGCGGACGCCTCGACTCCGGTGAGGAGCGAACTGGAGAAGAATAGCACGCGACAGCAAAGTCAAGCGCAGATTGCGGCTCGGATGTGGCTAAACAAGCAGGACAAAGTGAGAAAGCTCAACAGAGCGTAAACCACGCTTTGGACTAGGCTTCGCTCTGTTGCGCGAAAAGGTCGCGGCTGAAGGCGATGCGGCGGTCCAAGGTCACCGCGGCGAAGTACGCGCAAAGCGAGCGTTCCGATTCGATCCACTTTTGGATGGCCGGGAGAACCCGAGCCACGGAGGCCTGCGCAGCACCCAGCAGGCGGTAATACGCTCCGACGGCCCGAATTTCGCTGCGATCCTCTGGCCGGCTGGGACATAGAGACAGGAGTTGCACGACTCGCGCAAAGTCGGCGCTGGTTACCTGGTTCGAAAGGCCGGTTGCGTCCTGCACCTCGGTCGAAAGCGGCAGATTTCGGGAAGCCGCGATCACGGACCTGCAATAGGAGGTGAAAAATTGCAGTAAGAAAGCCACTGAACAGACAAAGATGATCGCGGCCATCATCGGGACACCGCCGCCAGACGAGCGGGAGAGAGGCAGGTATCTTGCGGGACTCGCCAGAAAGTGTAAGCCCACGATAGCGGCAACAGACACCCCATAATTGGCACCAGATAGCACATGTGAGGGTACAAGCCGGGCCGTAAATTGGAGATTGCGTAGCTGGCGGCGAACGCGCTGAAGTACAACCCCAGCGAAAGCACCAGCTGGATGACGTGGGCGCGCAGCTCGCGGAGCTTGACCACCGCCGCCCATAAGATATAGGTAAGAATCAGACCCACGAAGTAGAGGTTCTGGGAAAGCTCAAACGCGAAGCTGGTCAACATGCGCGCCGAGGACTGACTCACGACCTGATACGAAAACCAGGCGGTCCCAGCTAGCAAAACCACCGCACCCAGACGGAGGTGACGATCGATCTTAAGCTCCTGGAAGACCAGCATATATAAGCTGATCAACCCAAAAAACAGGACTAAGGTCAGAAGCGCATCGGAGTAGAAATAGAAGTAGCGGTAGGTGGAGGACGAAAGGCCGCTGTGCTCAATGACCCGGAACCTGGCAAAACTTGCGAGACAATCCAACAGCATGTAGAGGTTAAGGAAGAAGTACCGCTTGAAAACCTTGCGGCGCAGCGCGGACAGCACTACTAGGGCCTCTAGGAAGGTCCCAAGGAACCAGATAAAGTACTCTACGGATCCGGGCATACATCCTTCGCTTGGCTCCCGGATCCGTAAAGCTGCGGATCAAGTGCGATTAACCCACTAAGTGTGGTATCGGCGCGGGGCCATTCTTAGCGACAGCTGAGCCGTGTACCGTTACGAGAGTCTTCAACCCCATGGCCGCAGTAAGGACGACCATTGCGAAGAAGACAGACGCGAGTCTGCGTGACATAAGTGCCTCCGAGATAAGGAAAAACCCCGGCTGCACTGTATATCAAAGCGGACTAAAGTCAAGCCTGTATCGAGTTGGTACACACCGACCCTATCACGCGTTCGCCGGGCCTTCGCCTAGCTACCGCGTGTGAGTCCTCGAAACAGGGTGAGAATAGGTTCCAGGACGTCTATCGTCAACAGTACCTGAGTACTAAAACTGGTATGCAAATGGCCCGGGCACGGCGAGGGGATCGGCTTCTGAAAACCAGATGTCGTGCCTTGTTACCGTGCGGGGCCCCCTGACCGCGCATGCCTGGCAGTGCCTGAAGAGCGCCAGGCCCGGCTTCGCAGGCAAGGCTTGACCTCGCCGAGTGGACTCCGTAGCATGATTAGCTGCTTTGTGCCGGCGTAGCTCAGTGGTAGAGCGAGGGTCTCATAATCCCTAGGCCGTGGGTTCGATTCCCTCCGCCGGCACCATCCCCCACTTCCGAGAACGTCCGCAGACGTCCAAAAATTGAGCTGAAACACTGTAATTTCTAGGGTTTTAGCGTCCATTGGCTTCCGGAACGTGCGGTGCTGACGGCCTACAGCTCCCAGCGACGCAGGATGGGCTCGCGCTGGGCAAGGCGCTGCTGGGCAGCATCGAGGCCCGACATCGCCTGCTGTTCGGGTTCCGGGAACCGCAGGACTCACGGATGAGCGTTCCTCAGTCCCGCGACGAGGAAGTCGGCTGCGCCACGCCCTTGTCCCGATACTGATTCGTGGTGAACCGGTCAGCAGGCACCAGGAAACAGGTCGGGGTTGCCATCGGCGTGGCCATAGCGCTGGCCGTGACCGTCGCGGTATTCCTGGTGCCCGGGACGTCGGGTGGGGCTGGAGATGCACTCGTGGGGCAACCGTTCGTCAAGCATAGCTGTTGCGGCCCGAGAACATAAGCGGCAGGCCCAATAACATCCGCGATTCCTGGCCCACATTCGGTGAGAATATCGGGCCGCTCGGGACCAGATTAATTGAGAATGAGACCAGAATAGTTGCCTCCATGCTCGATAGAGTGCTGCGAGTATTAAAGGACACTAGCTTCTGGATATCCGCGCGGATCTTCTCGGCCGACACCGTCCGCAATGCCGCACTGATTTGCCGATCGGCAGGATTTGCTTTAAGCGGAGAGCCAGTGGCTTTGAAGTCCACCTGCTGAGCGTCGACGTAACCGGCGGCCGCGGCCAGCGCGATGGCCATCACTGCGAATCGTCCCATTGGCGTCATCGCACAGTCCTTTATCATCGAACTAGGAACCTTTCATCACATTATGAGCCGAACGGCAGCTCTGCTGCCGTGATTTTGACCGGTCGAATGTCTCCATCTGGGTTGCAAGTCGACAGTTCACCGTCCAGCGGTGACCAGTTGCGGTGGGAATTCCAATTTCAGCGACCAATATCACGAGACGTCCTCGGGTAAGGCACCCAATGGCAGCCGTTGCTGATGGGTCGCTTCCAGGAAGATCAATTATGGCGTGCTACAGAGACGATTCTTGCAGGTTCACGACAGCGCACGTGTAGATGCTGATTCGCGGATAGACATCCACGGGCGCCAGCAAATATAGTGCTAAGACAGAGCATCGCGACGACGCTAGGCGGCGATTGTTTCGGGGTATACCTCATCCGCATGCGCAAAGAAGTTTTTCTGCTGACCTCGACCGTGTTTATGGCGGGGGTTGGCTTTTCTGTTGTTGTACTCGCTGATTCTCACGCGGACTCCGCTGCACTTGACGTTGTGATCGCCGGCGGCCGCGTGATGGATCCTGAATCCGGATTGGACGCCATCCGGAATGTCGGTGTTCGGGGTGGCAAGATCGTCGATATTTCCGAGCAGCCGTTGCAAGGCAAACAGACGATTGATGCTCATGGACTGGCCGTGGCACCTGGCTTCATTGATCTGCATGAACACGGCCAGGAACCGCGTAACTACGAATTTCAGGCTCACGACGGCGTCACCACTTCGCTAGAACTCGAACTCGGAACCGCCGACGTCGCTGCATGGTACGCGAGACGGCAAGGCCACTCGCTGATCAACTATGGCGTCAGTGTCGGTCACATTCCGGTGCGCATGGCGGTCATGCACGATCCCGGTAGCTTCTTACCAGTAGCCGACGCCGCCCACCGTGCCGCCACTCCCGCCGAGTTGCAGCAGATTGATGCCGGCATCGAACGTGGCTTGCAAAGTGGCGCCTTGGCCGTCGGCATGGGCATCAATTACACGGAGGCCGCTTCCCACAGCGAGATTGTCGACGTGTTCAAGGTTGCCGCCGCTCACGGGGCGTCGGTCCACGTTCACCTGCGGTTTCACGGCCTGAAAGAACCGCGTACCGGGCTCGCGGCTGTCGAAGAAGTCATAGCTGCTGCTGCGTCCACCGGCGCTCCTCTGCATGTGGTGCACATCACCAGCATGGGCATGCAAGATACGCCCCGGCTCATCGAGATGGTCGAAGGTGCACGCGAGCGCGGCCTCGATGTCACTACTGAGGCCTATCCTTACGCCGCAAGCAGCACGTCCATCGAATCCGCGGTCTTCGACCCCGGTTGGCAGGAAAGCATGGGCATCACCTATAAGGATATCCAGTGGGCAAAAACCGGTGAACGGCTGACGGCGGAAACGTTTGAGAAATATCGAAAGGAAGGCGGCATCGTCATTATCTTCTCGATCCCCGAATCGGCTGTCCGCGAAGCGCTCGTGAACCCCATCGTGATGGTTGCAAGCGACGGCATGCCCATCACCGGCTCCAAGGTCCACCCGCGCGGCCAGGGCACATTTTCTCGCGTGCTAGGTCACTACGTGCGTGAAGAGAAAACGCTGGACCTGATGACGGCTCTTCGCAAGATGACTCTGCTTCCGGCACAACGTCTGGAAAAGCGCGCGCCAATGTTTCAAAACAAGGGCCGTATCCGCGTGGGAGCTGACGCCGACATCACCGTCTTTGATCCCAACACCATCATTGATAAAGCGACGTTCGAAGACCCGCTGCAATATTCCGCGGGCATCTCCTACGTCTTTGTGAACGGAGTCGCGGTCGTGAAAGAAGGGGATCTTATATCAAGCATTTTTCCAGGGCGCGCGGCGCGCGCTCCGATCTCTCAGTAGTAGGGTACGGATCAAGAATAAACCACCTGCCCGGAGTGAGACCCGAGGGATTCTTTGCCAGATATTGCTGCTGTCCTGGGTGTAATGGAGGTACTTGCATTGCTGCCCTTGCCGAACGACAGCTTCGGGGAGGTCATTTCGATCTTCTGAATTTCCGGAGTTTGTTGGTCTGCTGCCCGATGCGGTCAATGCCTGGACTCGACCCGGAGCCGCCCGTCACGAGCGGCGGCTATCGGGAAGGCCAATAAAAGTGACGATGCCTACCAGGCAGGTCACGACTCCATGCAGATATTCGTCGGCATCTTCCTGTTGGTCCAAAGACTTATTTCGTCTTTCCGCCTATGAGTCCGGCGGCCTCGAGACCTTTGCAATTATGGTCTGCCGCGAACGCACCGGACATGCGCGGATCGCTCTGCAATTCAAGTATCGCTGGATTGTGCGCGTCAAATTGCAACCACGTCGGCCTTTGCTCGCCGTTTGGATCTCCGGTCCGAGCAAAGGACGCCCAGTAGGCGCGAATAGTTTTCGAAAGCGTCGCCGCACGCCCGGACAACGGTGCGTAAACTTCGTCGCCGTCGAAAACATAGGATTCTTCCGATGTGTGGTAAGGCGCATTGGGTAACTCGGTGATCGATGGCAGAGGCTCTTTTTGGACTGGGTCCGGTTCGGAGAACTCGTAGCCATATACCTGTGTAAACGCACTCAATTCACGCCGCGCAAGGTCGGCCGGACAAGCGAAAGCCAGGTCGGTTACAAGGCGGCTGTGGGCAGCAGCTGGACTCGAAAAGCGATCTACTGGGTAGAGTTCAAGAGCCTTCGCGGGATCTGGCCAATACGCCGTGACAAAGGCCCGGTAGTCGTCAGCGTTGAGACGGCGGCCCAGCGATTTCTCCAAAAGCGCCGACATGAAATGCCCTTCCTCTGCATTCGACCCGATGAGGACCGGGACACGATTGAAGTGGCCCGAGTGAAATGCTGCGAAGGGATCACGCGGAAGCAGCCCAGGATTTTCGACCCGCATGTAGCTATTGAAAGGCCCTAGAAATGCGAAAACTGGCGCAGCGCGCAGGCACGCCGCCACATCCTTAGCGTTGGCACAGCCCACGGCAGGCAGCACGACAACATGCGTGTAGTGTTGAGCGTCGGCGCGCGACAGGAGTTGTGGCGCCGAACGCATCTGCTCATTGTCTCCGCCGTTCAGGCCAGTCGGACGCACGACCGGTTCGACATCTCCCTCGCTCTCGACGATAGCCCGCTGGAAAAGCCCTTTGGAGCGTGGTGAGGCGAGCAATGCGAGCACGGAGGCGCCGCCCGACGATTCTCCCATCACGGTAACGGTGGCTGGATCGCCGCCGAAACGCGCAATGTTACTTTTGACCCACCGTAGTGCCGCTTGCTGGTCTAGCAACCAATAATCACCTGATCGGTGTGTTCCATCCGGTGCGTCCAGCGATGTGGAAACCAAAGAGCCCAAAAGGCCGAGGCGATAATTGATCGTGACGAACACGATGCCATTGTCATGTGCAAGGTGGAAGCCGCTGAAGTAAGGCGAGCCTCCATAACCTGAAGTTCCGCTCCCGTGGATCCACACCATCACGGGCTGCTTGGCGTCGGCGCGACCCGCCGGCGCCCAGACATTCAGGTAAAGGCAATCCTCGTCGACGCTTATCTTTCCGATCGCGGACGGCTCCGACTGCGGGCAGGCAGGCGACTCGCCGGTTGCGTCCAAAACCCCCGTCCATGGTGTGCGCTGCTGTGGCGGCTGGAAACGATTGGATCCGACCGGTGGTGCGGCGTAAGGGACTGCCGTGAATACGTTAACACCGTCGTGCTCTACGCCCTGCACGGGTCCTGCCTCGGTCTGCACAACGGGGTGTTCTGAATAGACTTCGCTTGCTGTAGCGGCAGCGGGCCAGATCGCTAGTGCGCTGCCAAGCATTACCAGGAGCGAGTCCGACACTGTATCGCGCCAATGACTTCTGCGTGTCACGCTCAATCTCCGCTCTCCCATCCCCGCGAGGACCGTCGAGACCAACTCGGCTCGAGGTGGTGGGCATGCACAGGGCTCTTCGTTCGTAGCCAACAAGCGTACCCCATGAGGCGAACGGCCGCTTTATTGCCGTGATTTCGCCCGGTCGAATGTCTCAGTTTGGCCGTTAGTTGCCATCCGGTTGTTCGCGGGACTTTCCTCGGCGTTTGTCGCGTTCGGCAAAGAAATCCACGAAAAGCGCGCCAATTTCATATCACGGCTTTGGATATTGTTGGAACGCGCTATCTGAAACCACGCGACGGTTTTCATGCTGCATATGCGCTTGAGTGTGGCGCAGACGCACTTGTGATCTTCGATGGGGATTTTCCAAAGCTGGCCGGATATCCGGGGACGATGACAATCATCCATGTCGGGGCGCCTCCGGTCGGGCCACTTCCTCCTGCGGTTCCCTTGTCTTCCGCACCGGCTTCCACGGTTCTTGCGCTCCCCGCGCCGAGCAGCCAGTCAACGGCACCATGAAATTGCCAACAAAATTCATGGGCGTTAGACCAGTGGGCCGCCGAGAACGTTACGCGGTGCGTGAACGAAAGCGAAGTCCGCTAGAATCCAGGCTCAGCCGCACATGTCCGGCTTATCCGCCGGGGTAACTTCAGGGGTAACTAATTTTCACGGTCTTCGCGAACCCAACAGAATCATCGTGATACCGCGCTTTTTCGAATCCCTCCGCCGGCACCATCCCTGCCCGCGCGGCCGACTAGATGGTCGCCGAGCCTGAAAGCCCGAGCATTTGGCGAATCCTTTTTCGGTCGATCACTTCCGCAGGGCGCTTCCCCGGCGGTCCAACCATCTCGCAAAGTCCCTTAACCTCACCTCGTACTCAGCGGAACCGTCCACTATGCGCACCCTCACTGGAGCAAATCCGTCAGGAATGAGCCGTCGAGTTGCGCGGAGGGTGGTAAGGGCAAATGCGATGGCTTCAAACCGGCTGGAGGCGGTGACTTCGAGCGTGTGGGCGAGACCGCTCATGTCCCGGATGGTGACGCGACACGCGCGGACGGGCATAGCGGAGGGGCTATCATATTCGCCTTGTGTTCGCTATTGAAGGATTGAACGGCGCTTGCGGTTCAGCGGAGTAGCGCCCCTAGTCCGGAGAATAAATGTAGAACCGTTCGCCTACGTTCCCCGCGACGTATTGCGATCGCAGGGTATGATCCTTTGCGCATGCACGAATACACCAGCAACTCCCGCTCAAAAGAACGGGTAGCTCCACTGACTCCGGACTCAATGCATCCGCGGTGGAAAGCGTCGGCTCGAAACGCGTTCCGATGCGGGGGCTGCTTCGGTAAAATGACGCAGTGACGACCCGCAAAATCCGGCTCTGTGCACCTGTTCTGAGCTGGGACTCGTGTTTTTGCGGGGTACCGAGGTGAACGGCGGCTCGCTTTCACGTCGAGAGCTGCTGCAATGGACCGCGCGTCTTGCCGCGGGTCTGCCGTGGGCCTCTCCGGTCGCGCGGATTTACGGCGCCGTCCTACCGCAAAATCAAAACCAAAAACCGCAAAGTGTGACACCGCCACCCCTAAACGGCGGCGCGCCCCTTTTTGCAGAAGATCCGACCAAGTACCGTTTTACTGCCGAGGAAGACAAGTTTCTGGAAGAGTTTGAACGAGCCAGCTTTCAGTTTTTCTGGGACGAGGTGAATCCGTACACGGGCCTGGCCAAAGACCGCAGCCAAGCGGGCGGACCGGATTCCCGCAACGTTGGAAGCATTGCGGCGACCGGCTTCGGCCTGTCCGGCTTGTGCATCGCGGAGCACCGCGGTTGGGAAGATAAGAAACATATTCGCGACCGGGTACGAAACACTTTGCGCTTCGTGGCCACCCGAGTTCCCCAAGCTCACGGATTTTTCTGTCATTTCCTGAACGTGCAGAACGGCGAGCGGGTTTTTCAATCCGAAGTGTCGTCCATCGATACCGCCATTTTTATTTGCGGCGTTTTGACCTGCCGTGCGTTTTTCGATGACGCCGAAATCTACGATTTGGCTACGCGAATTTATGAACGTGTGGATTGGAGTTGGCTATTCCACGGCTCGAAAACCATGTCGATGGGCTGGACCCCAGAGCAGGGCTTCATCAAGACCCGATGGGACAGTTATAGCGAGCTGATGATGATCTATCTGCTGGCGCTAGGCTCTTCGACCAATCACGTGCCCAAAGACTGTTGGGACGCCTGGACCCGTACTCATTTCGAATTCAACGGTATCCGTTATATCGGATCGCACGCGCCGCTGTTTGTGCATCAGTATTCGCACGCGTGGTTTGATTTCCGTAATAAACGCGACAAGTATGCGGATTACTTCACGAATTCCGTGATCGCCACCAAGGTGCACAAGTTATGGTGCCTGGAACTGGCTCGAGAATTTCCAGATTACAGCGAAAACCTGTGGGGAATTACCGCGTCAGACTCGACGCGCGGGTATGCGGTCTGGGGCGGGCCGCCGGCCATGGGACGAATCGACGGAAGCGTGGTGCCCTGCGCGGCGGCGGGCTCGCTTCCATTTCTTCCTGAAGAAACCTTAGCTGTCCTGCGGAACATCCGCGAAAAATATGAGAAGCGCGCGTGGCGAAGGTACGGTTTCGTGGATGCTTTCAATCCGCTGACCAACTGGTATAGCCCGGACGTGCTGGGAATTGACGTAGGCATTGGGATGCTGATGGCCGAAAATGCGCGCACTGGATTTGTGTGGGAGCAATTCATGAAAAATGACATTGCGAAAAACGGCATGGCTCGAGCAGGATTCAAGCTGATGCAACCAGTGGAGGCACCAACGCCGGAAAATCCGGTGGTACCGAATGGCTATCCAATCTGGATCAATGAATAAGTACCGACCTGCGGGCTACAGCAGTTTCACTGTTTCGCGATCTCTATCAGCGCCAATGCATGCGGTCGCAATGTCAGTGTGATCGAGCCGTTTTTCAGCGGCAGCGTTTGCGGCTGGGGCAGAATGGCTGCTTTGCGAAGCGTTTCGATTTGTTGCGCTGTGGGCGAGTCGGGCTTCTGCATCCGTTCGTACGCGGGAAGCGGCGATCCGTGTTCCTTGTCAACGATGGTTACCCGGGCTGATGGCGCGGCGACGCCACCCTTGAACCGCAGCGTTATGGTCTTCGGGGACCCCGCCTCTTCGGGAAGAAACAGATTCCAGACCGCGATCATCAGCGATCCGTCCCGGCCACGAGTAACCAGTACGGAATCGGAGGCTGCGTCCAGACGGGTGTCACCAAGGCGGTGCAAAAGCGCAAAGTCGTTGAAGGTGGGCTTCGGTATGCTGCGCTCAGCCAGGATGCCAAATCCTCCGTAGAAAGGTGTCTTCACCACGCCCTGTTCCTCGAAAACGTCCGAAAAGTCCCAGTAGCTCATCATTTCGGTGAGTCCATCGC
>Ga0302176_10000956_pt1 | contig 14917 bp, 11 predicted proteins | sample I_Palsa_E1_1_FD_198787 | JGI IMG/M metagenome (GOLD analysis project Ga0302176, IMG submission 198787) | Peat permafrost microbial communities from Stordalen Mire near Abisko, Sweden - I_Palsa_E1_1 | ecosystem: Environmental > Terrestrial > Soil > Palsa > Peat permafrost | place: Sweden...
CTTCCAGTCCAGCACATCCGGCTTGGTCGACAGCCAGTAGAAGTTGTCACTGGCCAGCTTCCCTTCCGAGTCGTGAAGTTGCAGCCGCAGAAAATACGTCGTGCTGAGGTCTGGAACCTTCGGCAAATCGAAGGCTTTCACGCTGCTGTCTGGCGGCAGATCGATGTTCACTTCCTGCTCGGCCTTCTCGGTCGCGTCGATGTTGTAGATCTTTGCGCTCACCTTGGCACCCGCAATCGCCTCATACGTGCCGTTTAGCACCTCCACGGAGTTGTCGTCATAGGAGTACTGCACGTGTACCGGCTCGCAGGCTTTCTTGGTTCCAAAATATCCGCCCCCCGGCACCAGGAAGTAGTCGTACAAGTGCCAGATCAGCGACGGCCAGGCATTGTTGAGCATCCACTGAATCACCCCCGTCGAAGTGTATTTGTTCCGGCCGTATGCTTCAAACATGGCCCGCTGGCCGTCGTAGCTAATCGCTTGCGCCTTCCGCTCATAATCGTCCAGAGACGTCGCTGCCCCGTACCGTCGATTCATTCCATCCGTGAACACGTTCACGGTGGTGAACCGTTCCCCTCCCGCGTGGTAATTCCACACATCATCGATTGGCCAGAGATGATCGTGCGGAATAAACCGTTCCAGGCTCTCCTTGGTCGGAATTGCCGGACCTGGACTGGTCTCCGTGTTATAGCCATACGCTCCGCCCGCCTGCGTATCCTCTAGCCAGTACACCGGCGGCACATATTCGTATGGTCCTGTCATCTTGACGCCAGACATGCCGGTAACCTTTGTGGGCGTTTGCGAAGCCGAGGACACCGAGGGGTTCGGCCAATCCAGTTGCTTCAAGATGTTCAAGTACATGGTCTCGATGGGCGCTGGTGGAGGGTTGTCACTGCCGTACAGCCAAACAAAAACACTCGGATGGTTCCGCAGCATTCGGATCTGGCTGCGCAACGAATCTCCCGCAATCTTTTCCTGCTCCGGCTTCCAGTTTTTCCAATGCTCCCAAGCGTCGCAGCAAGTCCATCCCGGCATCATTAGGATGCCGAGCCGGTCGGCCTTTTCGAATAATTCCTCACGGTCGATGCGCCCTTCAAGGCGGATGGTGTTCAATCCCATGTCGGTAACGTAATTCAAGTCCGCATCGAGCTTTTCCGACGACCACCGCAGCAGCAAATCGGGAGCCCACGCCGCTCCACGGATCAGTACCTTCCGCCCGTTCACTTTGAATAGCCGATAACCTTTGTCCGTCAATTCAGAAGTTATTTCGCGCACACCAAACGTCACATTGGCTGCATCTGACTCCTGCCCGTCTACTTCAAACGTCAGCTTCGCCGCGTATAAGTTCGGCTTGCCCATCTGATACGGCCACCACAGCCGGGGATGAGCCAAGTTCAACTCCGCATATTTTTCCGGATCGAATTGGATGGTCTTCGTTTCGCCCGCTGCTAGCGCAACCCGCTGATTCAACCGTTTCCCCAAATCCCCAACATCCGCGTTGAGCACTCCGCTGACCGGCCGATCCGCGCTGTTGCGCAGGTCCACACGAATCGTCAGTGCCGCGGTCTTGTACTCCGAATCTAACTTGCTCGAGACGAACGGATTCCGCACCGCCACATCTCCACTCGACGTTAGAAACACTTCCTTCCATAGCCCCATATCCTTATCAGGCGGCGTTGGATTCCAGTCCACCCACGTGATCCCCAAATCATTCTTGCCCGGCGCGAATACTTCCACAGCCAACGCATTGGGCTTGCCGGCGTGCAAAGCCTTGCTCACATTCAATTCAAACGTCGCGAAGGTGCCTGCTACATCCGCGGAGCCCGCCACCTGCTGCCCATTGATCCACACGTTCGCCCGGTAATTTACGCCTAGCAAATGCAACCAGTTCATCTTCCCCTCGAACTCCGCCGGAAACGGAAACTCGGTTCGAAACCACCACGAACACCGAAACGGGCTGTCCTTGGGCATCTCCTGATTGGCAAACAGCTTGGCGGTCGGATAATCCATCCCCGGAAATGTCTTCAAGTTCGTCCCGTAATTCGGATCGGGATACGTCTTGTCTGCCACGAGCGCCCCAACCACCGTCCCTGGAACCTGCGCCGCGTGCCATTTGCCGGCATCAAATCCCACTCTCGACACCTGCCCGCCCTCAGCCTTTGCCACGCACGACGACTCCACTCGCCATCCGGAATGCAGGTAAAGTTTTATGGGGGTCGTCTGCGCGTGCGAAGTTCCTCCGCTCATCGCCAGAATCGCAATCCCCACCGACACCACCGCTGCCATCCCTAACCACGCCCAACGTCGCATAGGCCTCCCGGGTGGTTTCTTCCGCGATACCGCGAGCTTATCCCGCTGGCCCCGACTTCCAAGGCCGCCCGCCCTCCGCTTTTTCCGCCACGAGGCTTCCATTTTAAGAGCGGTCAAAGCAAAACATGCCATATTAAACCGATTTAATACACTTGTCTGCTCTTTTTTACGGTCAAACCTTCCTCTATGCATCACTTAATCAGAGAGCATTTGCGATTTTGGATTCGCGGCAGCGACGCTCGCTCAACCTTGCTAGCGGTAGCGTGACCAAAATCGTCGTCCCTGCTCCTTCTTGCGATTCAATGTGCACCGCGCCCGCAAATTGCCGAACCCGTTCGCGCATTCCGCGCAACCCCACGCCGCCCTTGGCCCGGATGGTGCTCAACCGATCCGGTCCCATTCCACACCCTGCATCTCGCACTTCAATCACCACGTTCCCGCCTTCGCAGCCGATTCGTATCTGTGCCGACTTGCTCCCGGAATGGCGATGGATGTTCGTCAAGCATTCCTGTACTACACGAAAAATCGTCAGCTCCATCTCTCTGGAGGGTCTCTCCAGGTCTTGGTGGATGTTCAACTCCACTTCCAGCCCGGCACGCTGCTTCAGGCCATCCACATACCAGTTGAGCGCCGCGCGCAATCCGATCTCGTCGAGCATGGGCGGATGCAGCAGATAGGAAGTTGTGCGGATTTCCTGCTCCAGTTCTTTCGCGTAAGTCCGCGCCTCGGCCGCTAGCTCAGCCATCTTTGGGTGGCTGGTCGTCAACTCCGTCGACATTTTCCCTACGGTCATCAAAAGCGCGACGATGGTTTGCCCGGCGCTGTCGTGCAGTTCGCGCGCAATGCGCCGGCGTTCCTGATCCTGCGTTTCCATCAAGCGAACGGATAAATCTCGAAGCTGATCGGACTGGGCGAGCACATCGTTATTCCGCTCTTCCAATTCCCTGGTTCTGGTTCGCACCTGATTTTCCAGGGTCTCGGCAAGCACCCGAAACCGGTCCTGGCTCTGCCTCAGTTCCTCTTCGACTCGTTTGCGTTCGGTGATATCCCGCGTCGAACCGGCAACTTCCTGGACGTTGCCCTCACCGTCCAGGACCGGCCGAAATATATATTCGTAATAACCGCCAACCCCAGTTGGACTGGTATATGGAGTTTCATCGGTCAGGCCTGTCTTGGTATCGAATACATGCTGAATCTGACGGGTCAGCCGATTGGCAAGTTCATCCGGGTAGTTCAGCTCATAAAAGTCTTTGCCAAGGGCATCTTCTAGCTTCAATCCCCATAAATTCAACAAGGCTTGATTGACATAAACGAACCGGCCCTGGCGATCGAAGATATACGCGAAGTCTGTAATCGTGGACAGCGTGGTATCGAAGAGGCGGGATTGCTGTTCGAGACGCCGATGCAATTCTTCGGCTTTCCGTTCAGAACCTTTACGGCCGGTAATATCCAGGATTACGCCGGGAAAATATCGGGGGTTCCCCTTCGCATCCCGCTCGACTCTTCCGCGCGCCGTAACCCAAGAGCTAGCCCCGTCCTTCCTTACAATACGATAGTCCACTGCGTAGCGGTCATTCGCGCCCTCCAGAGCCTCTGCAACCGCAGCCCTGATACGCCCCCGGTCGTCCGGGTGAATGGCCTGAAAGTATTTCTCGATGGGCCCGCCGACAGCGTCTTGGCGGCTCACGCCAAACAAACGCGCCAAATTTTCGTCTGCGATCACCCGGTCGTTGACGATGTCCCAGGTCCAGGTGGCCACCTCGTTGGCAATCAAAATCGATTGCAGACGCTGATTCGCATCCAGCAACGCTTTCGCGGTGCGGCCGCCCAAATTGTTTCTAGATTTCGAAGGCTGCCGCGCCTTTCGCGAAATTGAGTGTTTTTTGGCCATGGCAGGATTGCTGGCCCAATTATATCAATTTCGTCATCACAACGGACTGCTTCACAGCAGGCCCACTAGGTTTTCGTTGAATTTTCGGGCTTGTTCCCGGTCGAACCGCCGCTTCCTTTCTTAAACACGACCGGATGCCTGGGCTCATACAACCCGATTTCTCCGCCGCCTGGAAGCGAAATGGTGGTGCGTCTTCCCCAGCGCTCTTCGCTGACTTCACCAACGTGCGCCCCGTTCTTTTCTAGAGCAGCGAGCTCGGCGGTCAGGTCGTCGCTAAGCAAATACATCTCGTGCCGGTTGTTCTCGCCCGGATGAAACGCGACCTCCGCTCCGGGGACCGCAAAAATCAGCCAACCATGTCCCGCGTCTTCCCAACTAAATCCCAAGACATCCCGAAAAAATGCGCGATCGGCGTCCGCATCCTTCGAATAAATCACAATATGCGCTCCCATCAGCATGGCTGCCTCCAAGACTCTGCGAGTATGCATTCGATAGCGGCCGGCAATTCATGAGTACCGACGGTGTGGGCGGTCCGCCTGAATTCCCGGATCGAATAGCCCCATAACGTAACATCGATACGACCGCCATCGGCACGCTGGGCCTACCCGATCGGCGCTAACTAAACAAAAAACAATTCGTTGGACTTCACGCCGGTACCGAAGCACACTGCCGTAGCCAAATCCCCGGTACCCACTGAGGAATACCGGTAATGGCAGTTGAGAGACTTCTTTGTAGTCGAGAAAGGTGCCAAATGAAAATGACGACCAGCACCCGAGAAGTAGGTGGCATCACCATGGTGGACATCAACGGCAGAATCGTGCTCGGCGAAGAGAGCGCCGCATTGCGGGAGTTGGTTTGCGATCTTTTAAACCGCGGGCATAAGAAGATTCTGCTCAATCTGGGCGATGTTAATTATATCGACAGCGCCGGCCTGGGCTATCTGGTTAGCGCCTTCATTAGTGTCCGGAAGCAGGGCGGAGAATTGAAACTGCTCCACCTCACCAACAACGTTCACGACGTCTTGCAAATCACCAGACTGTATACCGTCTTCGATATCCTGGACGATGAGGCCGCCGCCGTTAAGTCCTTCGATCTATCGGCAGCGAAGGCGGTCAGCGGCCAGAACACCTGATTCGTTCGCCGGGATGCTGATCAATGCGTACCGCAGGCTGCCCGGTTATTCACTTCCTGCGCCTGAACACCTATAAGCTGCCGGCATTTCTTAGCATGCCGCCATCGATGAAGTGGGTGCTACCGGTCACATAAGCGGCATCGTCGGAAGCCAGGTACACGGCAAGCTGCGCGACCTCTTCCGGTTTTCCCCAGCGCCCCAACGGAATCTCCGCCAGAATCTGATCGTTTAATTTTGGATCGTTTTCGACATCGATATCGATTGGGGTAAAAATGGCCCCCGGGCCAATATTATTGACGGTGATCTGATGTGGCGCCAATTCCACGGCGATGGTCCGCATCAGCATCCGCAGGCCGCCTTTGGTGGCACAATACGGCGCGTTCGTTGGCATCGGAAGATCTTCATGGATCGACGAAATATTAATGATTCGTCCTCCCTTGCCTTGCTGGATCATTTGTTTGGCTGCGGCCTGCGAGCACAGAAAAGGACCGGTGAGATTCACGGCTATAATTTTTTGCCACTCTCCAAGCGGAAAATCCACGAAAGCAAATTTCTTCTCAATCCCCGCATTGTTCACAAAAATGTCCAGCGTACCGAACGTCGCCACCGTCTTCTGAATCAGCCGAGCCACATCGTCCGGCTGGGAAATATCCGCGTCCACACCCAAAGATTTGCGTCCGAACGCACCGATTGCCCCGAGGGTCTCTTCGGAAACAGCGGTCTTCCCCACGTAATCGACCACCACGAAGGCGCCCTCTTTAGCAAAAGCAATAGCGATGGCCTGACCAATCCCGGTCCCCGCCCCAGTAACTACTGCAACCTTATCCTGCAATCTCATGAATGACTCCTGGTCTTCTCGCGCCTAAATTTCTCACCGAGATTTCGCGTCTTCGAGCCGCACGATCGTTCTATAGAAACACACTTCGGTCGCACGTCGCGAACCGTCCGGTATAGTGTGGCTGACTTGACGCCGTCAAAAAATTGGTAGCTCGAATCAATAACCGAGGTCACTTGAGCGCGGCCGACACCGAAAACAAATCGCACCCTCCAGAAGCGACCGCCTTCGCCGCTGTACAACGCCATTGGCCTCTCTAGGTATTCGAAGCCATCGAACTTGCGATCTTTATGCTCTCCGCCTGTGCCTTTACGGTTTTCCTCTTCGATCCGTCCTATCCCGCCCTGCATCTGTTCCCCAGCGCCGTCTTCCGGCGAACCCTTATGGGCGTCGCGATGGGCGTCACGGTGATTCTGATCATCCGCTCCCCGATGGGCAAGCGCTTCGGCGCCCACTTCAATCCTGCCATTACCTTGACCTATTTTCGACTGCGCAAGATTGCCAGATGGGATGCACTGTTCTATGTGGTGTTTCCATTTATGGGCGGAGCAGGAGTGGCCGTCGCCGCAATCTGGTTCGGCAACGAGCTAGCCAAGCCAACCGTTGAATACGCCATCACTGTTCCTGGTCCCTACGGAACAGTCCCGGCGTTCTTCGCTGAACTTTTTATGGCAACGTTATTAATGGCCGTCGTCCTGCGGATGACCAACCGTCCATCTCTTGCGACCTACACCATCAGAACGGCACGTGCCGCATGGGCAACGATCCGCGCGTCAGCGTTCTCGATCCCAACTGCAAAGCTCATGATTTGGACGACCTCTAGGTCGTCGACGCTTCTTGCTTCGTATCCGCGAGCGCCGTCAATCCGTCGTTGACGATCATTGCCAAGGCCATAAGAATCGCCGAGCACCTGTTGGCGGAACGCTTCTAAACCACTCAACCGTCTAGCAAAGTTTCCAGTTGACCGAAGACGCCTGGTGCGCCGGCAACGACTCGATTCCCCTTCAGCAGCGCGTCTCCGGTCAGGTACTCGTTCACTCTACCTCCGGCAGCCTCGATGATCGCGATTGCGCCTAGACAGTCCCATGGGTACATGTGCGGCTCAACGTGTCCCAGCAGACGTCCCGCTCCTACGTAAACCAACGATAAAGCACCCGAACCATTGCGGAAAAACATGCCGTTCTGCGCCAGGAGCTTTCTCAGAGAATCGAATAAAAAGGCGTGGGGAGATCTTGGAGAGAATCCAATGCTGACCAGCCCCGCCGAAAAATCCGTACCCGGGCTGACACGAATCGACGTTCCGTTGACCGTGGCCGGAAATGCCTTCCCGCCCGCGAAAAGCTCATCGCACGGCGGGTTGTAAATAACGCCAAACTCAAGCTTCCGGTTTAGAACGAACGCGATGGATATGCACCAGTTGGGCAGACCGCAGAGGAATGGTTGAGTCCCATCGATCGGATCGACCACCCAAACGCCCGCTCCCGTTGTGATTGTCGGTGGCCCGGATTCCTCGCCAAAAAAAGCGTCCTCAGGAAACCGCAACGCGAGACTGTCGCGAATCACCTTCTCCGTGCTTAGGTCGGCTTCGCTCACCAGATCGTGCGAGCCTTTGCTCCGAATCGCCAGACTGCTTATGCGCCCAAAACATTCGCTGGCAACCAGGCCAGCCTTCCGTATCACCGAATGGGCAAACTCAAAGCGCTCACGCACTTCGTCGCGTCCAATCGTTTCGGGACTGAATTCCGCACCCACCAACTACACACTCCTTGGAATTCTGAGATCTTCGGTCCGCTCTTCGAGTCTACCGATCACGGCGCAGAATTTGCCGCGTCTCTATTCGCAGTGTTTCCAAACTTTCGCCTGAAGCAATCGTGCTCAGAGAATTCCTACGGACCCAACCAGGCCAAACGGCCCAACCGGTTAACGTAGCAAAGAAGACTGGCAAACGCGCTCGACCCTTACCGAACGCCGCCAGCAAGGCTACTGCAACCAATACGTCAGACACGCTAAACTTTTCACGACCCTTAACTCGAAGCGTTTAGTACCGCATCCGTGGCTTGTCAATCCAAGGTACAGAGGGCAAAAAGGGATTTGCTCGGGCGGCCCCTGGGCACGAGACGCGATTGGCCGGAAAGGTAATAATTCTGGGCAAGAACAGAGTCCCGGAGGAGGGAGTCGAACCCACACAGAGCAAAGCTCCGGCAGATTTTGAGTCTGCTGCGTCTGCCAGTTCCGCCACTCCGGGCCACTTCGAAAATACCACGCGCCGCCCTTCCTCTCAAGCTTGCTGAGGGCGCCTCGCTTCGCTTGCTTTGTAGCTCGCCGATCCTCCCTTTTCCCAGCCGTAAAACGCCTTCAAAAACGCCCTCGACCGCAAAGACCCGATGCAGGTATGCGCCCCTTGCCTGGCCCTTCGGCCAGCAGATACACTCGCTCGGATTGGCGACAGCCTGCGGTTACTGAGGGCTGTCGAGGCGGGTGGCCAGGATCGGCTCACGCTAATCTCATGGTTCCGGACGCTGCACCCGGACCGGAGGCGCGCCACAAAGTGAACGGCAATCCCGAAATTCCCTCCGCCTCTCATGGCAACGCCTCGCCGGCAAGCCTCAGCGGCTTTTGGGCCTTGATCGCCGTTCAATTCCAAAACGCCTTCAGTGATAACGCCCTGAAATGGCTGGTGAGCTTTCTTGTTCTCGATTCCGCTGTCTCCAAGCAACAACGCGACCTTTGGTTCGTGCTCATCGTTCCTCTGCTATTCGCAGTTCCCTTTCTGCTCTTCTCCATTCCTGGCGGCTACCTCGCCGACAAATATAGTAAACGCAGCGTCACGATCGGCACTAAACTTTTCGAGCTTCTCATCATGTCGCTCGCAACCCTGGCTTTCGTTGACCGACGCAACCATCTCGCGGCCCTCAGTCTCTTTCTCGCCTGCACCCAAGGCGCCCTCTTCGGCCCTACCAAGTACGCCTTGCTGCCGGAATTGCTTCCCGACAGCAAGCTCAGTTGGGGGAACGGCATCATGGAACTCACCACCCTGCTCTCCGCCATATTCGCGGCGCTGGCCGGCGGCGCGCTCGCCGTGCATTTCCGCGGCCGCCAAGGCTGGTCGGGCGCGGTCTTCGTCGCTCTCGCAGTATTCGGACTGCTGCTAAGCCTGCGCATTCCCAAACTGGTAGCCGCTGATCCTGGTCGCAAATTCGATTGGAACGTTCCGCGAGACTTCTTCGCCGAATTCCACCGTATCCGAAGCGACGCCGTTCTTTGGGTCGCAGTGATCGCCAACACCTTTTTCTGGTTCCTCGGCTCCTTGCTGCTACTCAACATTGTCTTGTACTCTGCCGACATCTTGCGGGTCGACGAGGCTCACAGTAGCTATCTACTCGCGGCTCTTAGCCTCGGCATCGGAATTGGCAGCTTCGCGGCCGGCTACGCCTCCGGCTCCAGAATCGAAAGCGGCATGGTCCTGCCGGGCATGGCGGGAATCTTCGCCATGGGTGCAGTGCTCTCCGTTCCCGGTCTCAGTTTCAATTTCGTATTTGCGTTGTTGGCGCTGCTCGGGATGGCCGGAGGATTCTTCGTGGTCCCGATCAACGCCCTTATTCAGAGGCGCCCCGACCCGGAAGAAAAGGGACGCACCATAGCGGTCGCCAACCTGCTCTCGTTCATCGGCGTCGCGCTGCAGCCCATTGTGCAATACGCCATGCTGCGCTTCGGCCACCCCGATCCCTCGCGCGTGTTCCTGGTCGCTGCGGGGATGACTCTGCTTATGGCCATCTTCCTTGCTCGCCTACAGCCCGACCTCGGAGTGCAGGCTCTCGGCTGGACGCGCCTCCGTCCCAGAGCTACTCTATAGCTTCTTTAAGAACCGTTGGCAGCGGGGCCCGCACCCAAATGCGGTACCACGGTTCTCGGGATCATCGATGGCTAGCGTACATTCCGTTTCAGGTTTTTCGTCTTCGTCCGGCTTACCGGCTCATCCCGTTCTCCAGCGTAAGTCTTATCCTGGTTATTACGGATTATCCCATTGGATGGAGCGTGTTCTCAAAGAAATTGACCATGTCCGCAACGAGCCGAGCGCCGACGCCGTCCACGATCTGCGTGTAGCTATCCGCCGCTGCCGCTCGCTGGCCACGGTCATGCAGCAGGTGGACGCCGACCCCTCCTGGGGCGAGCTCCGCCGGCTACCGCGAAAGGTGTTCCGCAGACTGGGCGGCCTGCGTGACTCTCACATCATGCAGGACTGGGTACAGAAGCTTTCGCAAGGCCATGATGCGGTGCAGACCGAATTGCAAACGGGCTTCGCCGCTTCGACCCCCGAGCTCCAGCAGCGCGCCTTAAAAGCTATTGAGAATTTCGATGAGAAGGCCTGGAAGCGTATGCAACGAAGACTGCGCAGGCGATCGCGTTTAGTGCCGGCGGAGAGTCTCGCCGCACAGTGTTTGGCGGTCGAACGCCTGGAGGAGGCCCGCGATCTGCACGCCAGCGCACTGCGTACCGACAAGCCCGGTCCGTGGCACGAGCTTCGGGTCGGTATCAAGCGGTTCCGCTACACCGTCGAGAGTCTTCTTCCTGAACACTATGCGGCTTGGAGCGACAACCTAAAGCGTTTGCAGGATCTGCTCGGCGATGTGCACGACCTAGATGTTCTGGCCGAAGCCGTGAAGCTATCCGCCAGGCCGGAGACTCTCGATGCGCAAAACGCTTGGCAGGAAAAGCTTCGTCACCAGCGCACCCAACGCATCGAAACGTATCAACAGCTGACGCTTGGGAAAACCAGCTTGTGGAACGATTGGCGCCACGGTCTGCCTTACGGCAAGCGTCTCGCTCTCGCGTCCATGGCCCGGCTTCGCGTTACCGCGCGCGCCGCGGACACTCGCCCGATGCGTACCGCCCATGTTTCCCGGCTTGCGGCGGCCTTGTTCGACGCGCTGCGTCGTGTCCATGCCGCTCCTATTTTCGGAGAGCATGCCATGCGCCGGGTGTTGCGCGCCGCCGCGCGCCTTCAGCGCGTCGGTAATACGGACAATTCACGAGCCCCGCAGAAGGCTTCGCTTCGCCGCTTGCGTTCTTTGCCAATGCCGCCCAGTTGGACCTTCGATGAGTGGCAGCTGCTAGGTCTGACCATTCGATATCATCGTGGCCCGGAACCCGAGCCCGATCGCGGACCTTTTGCGAGTTGTTCGGAAGACGAGCAGAAGAACATTCGTGCGCTTGCCGGAGTTCTCAGGCTGGCGCGGGTGCTAAGAAAAATCAGTTCGGTCGACTGTGCGGGAATGTACGCAGAGAAATCTGCCGATGCCATCCTGCTGTTTGTTCCGGGCTTGACCGACTCGGTGGAAATTGCCGCGCGCTTGGCTGCCGGCAAGCACTTGCTGGAGGCCTACCTAGGCAAACCTTTGGTGCTGAAGACCGCGCCTCCGCCGGAAAACATCGTCGCTTTGCCAACTCAGACCGGTGAGCCCGGCCGACCGGTCGAATCGTAATGCATGAAACGTACGACAGAATGCCATTTAAGTCTAAGGTTCCACAGCAACAAACGAGTGTTTTTGTTTCAGCCCAGCGCCAGGAATTCACTCCAGCTGCGACGCGGGAGAGCGATAGGTAATTCGATCTCAGAACTGCCGTCCGTGGAGACGAATCAGTGTTGAGGGCGTGGCATCTTCAGGCGCGGGAGTTGGCCAGGACCACCGAGGATTGGCGGCGTGGCTGCTGGCGTGAGGTTGATCCTTGAAGCGGAGCCGAATCCCATGGGCTGGTGGCCGGCAGCTGCGGCCAACATGACCTTTCTGTGGCTCATTGCATGGCTAGGTGGGTTCATCCGGATGTCCGGGGTGCGCGCCGCGACGGATCTGTGGGTGTCGTCGGTCAAGGCCTGGGCAGCCGGAGCGGGCGCGATCCAGGTCCGTCTCATGTTGTCGAAGGCAACCGCCGAGCGCGACGATGCAACGAACGCGTCAGGTTTTCGCGTTACTGGCCGTCAAGGCGTGGTCGAGCGAAGTGGACCGGTGAAAATTGAGATGACCTGCGCGCAACTCACAAGCCTCTGATACAATTCGTCGCGCTTTCCTTGGGGGTTCACGATGGGTCTGAGATTCCTTTCAGCAGTAGCGGCTTTGCTCCTGAGCTTGCCCGCAGTCGCGCAGCAATCCTCGCTTTCGCCGCAGGATCCCCCAGCGGCGCTGCCAGCGCTCGAACATTTCAACACCACCAATGTTGACTCGACTGCCGATCCCTGCGACGACTTCGCAAACTACTCCAACGGCAAGTGGCTGGCCGGCCATCCCATCCCCGCCGACCAAGTGACCTGGGGGGTAAACAGTCCGCTGAGCCTGTGGAACGAGACCGTTTTAGTGCTGGCCCTGGAACAAAATTCCGCCGCGAATCCCAAGCGCGACGCCAACGAGCAAAAGGTAGGCGATTACTATTACGCGTGCATGGATACCAAGACAGTGAACGCGCAAACCGGCGAATGGCTAAAGCCGGAGCTAGCGCGTATCGCCGCCATAAACAACAAGGCGGGTATCACCGAAGAAGTCGCGCATCTTCACCAGACCATTCCTGGCGCATGGATTGGCAACGACAACGAGACCAACGCGGCCCTGCTCGGATTTTCCGGCAGCCCTGATTACGACGACGCATCCCTTAACGTGGCGTTCATCGATCAGGGTGGCATGGCTCTGCCGGGACGCACCTTTTATCTCGCCGAAGACGATCGGGCCAGAGGAATTCGCAGTAAGTATGTGAAGCACATTGCCAATATGTTTGTGCTCGCCGGGGAATCCGCGGACCAGGCTGCCAGTGACGCAAATGTGGTCATGGAGATGGAAACGCAAATGGCCAAGGCGGCTATGGACCCGGTGGCCCGCCGCGATCCAAAGAACGTCAATAACAAAATGTCTCTGGCGCAGGTCAAGGCGTTGACACCGTCCTTCGACTGGGACCTCTATCTGAAGACCGTGAAAGCCCCGGCTTCGCCGCACTATGTGGTCAGCTCCCCAGACTTTTTCAAGGCTGCTGAGTTGATGCTAAATCAGCATCCGGTCGATCATTGGAAGATTTATCTTCGCTGGCAAATGTTGCACGGCAACGCGCCTTCGTTGAGTGACGATTTCGTCAACGAGAATTTCGATTTTTATGGTCGTACTCTCACCGGCGCGAAGGAGTTGCAGCCGCGCTGGCGACGCTGCACCCGGGCCGCGGACGCGAGTCTAGGTGAGGCCCTAGGGCAGGTTTACGTGAACCGCGCGTTTCCGCCGGAAAGCAAGCAACGCGTTAAACAGATGGTGGACGACATTCAAGCGGCATTATCGCAAGACATCAATGCTGCCGATTGGATGGCGCCAGAAACCAAAAAACAGGCCCAAGAAAAGCTGCGCGCCACTCTCGACAAAATTGGCTATCCCGATCACTGGCGCGACTACTCAGCGGTCACCGTTGCGCGTGACAGCTATCTGACAAATCGGCAACACACCACCAACTTCGAGCATGAACGGTGGGTGGCAAAAATCGGCACGCCTGTTGATCGGAGCGAGTGGATCATGACCCCGCCCACCATCAACGCTTACGAGGATCCGCAGAACAACACCATCAATTTTCCAGCGGGAATCTTACAGCCTTCGTTTTTCGACGCCAAGCAAGAAGACACCGTCAATTACGGTGCAATCGGGGCGGTCATTGGGCATGAAATCATCCACGGTTACGACGATCAAGGTCGCAAGTTTGACGCTCAGGGCAATTTGCGCGACTGGTGGACCGCAAACGATGCGAAAGAATACGATGAGCGCGGCAAATGTATCTCCGACCAGTACACTCAGCCGATTCCGGAAGCAGGACCTGGGGTCAAGCAGGCCGGCAAACTTACGCAGGGCGAAGACACCGCCGACAACGGCGGCTTGCATCTGGCTTTTTTGGCGCTGCAAACAGACCTCGCACGCTCAGGGAAGAGCCTTGATGATAAAGGCGCTGACGGTTTTACGGAGCTGCAGCGCTTTTTCATTTCTTACGCGTTCACCTGGTGTCAGCAGTATCGGCCGGAGCTCATCCGCACCATGGTTTTGACCAATCCCCACTCATATCCAAAATACCGCATCAACAACGTAGTGGCCAACAGCCCGGAGTTTCGCAAGGCGTTTAACTGCCATGAAGGGCAGAAAATGGTGCATCAACCCAGTTGCCGGGTCTGGTAGCTTCGCGTTTAGTCAGCCTCGTGCAAGCTCGCATTGAAGCGAATCGTTTACGCGTGGTGCTGGTGTCCACTCGTAATCCCTTGAACATCGGCGCAGCAGCTCGGGTGATGAGCAATTTTGGGTTCCTGCATTTACGCGTCGTAAATCCATACGAACCATCTTTTCGCGAAGCGCGTTCCGCGGTGGGTGCTTTGCCGGTGTTGCAAAATGCCGAACAATTCACAAGCGTTGGGGACGCGGTGGCTGATTGCACGCTGGTGGTCGGTACGACTTCCGTGGGCCGCCGAGATATTCAGCATCCGGTGCGGCGCTTAGAGCAGGCCAGCCCGCTACTACGCAGGTGTATGGCCTCAGGCAGCCTTGCTCTGCTTTTCGGGTCCGAAAAAGTTGGGCTGTCGAACGAAGATCTCAGCCATTGCCATTGGCTGTTACGCATCCCGACCCGCCAGCAGCACCGATCTCTGAATCTGGCGCAAGCGGTGGCCATTTGCCTGTATGAACTATGCCGTTCGGCGAAGAATGCGGCTTCCGTGCCGAAAACTGTGGTTGCCGGCGCGAGCGAG
>Ga0302176_10000961_pt1 | contig 14874 bp, 14 predicted proteins | sample I_Palsa_E1_1_FD_198787 | JGI IMG/M metagenome (GOLD analysis project Ga0302176, IMG submission 198787) | Peat permafrost microbial communities from Stordalen Mire near Abisko, Sweden - I_Palsa_E1_1 | ecosystem: Environmental > Terrestrial > Soil > Palsa > Peat permafrost | place: Sweden...
ATTGGCAGTTGTAAGTTTCCACCCGATTGCGGGCAGGTGGCGCCCGGCATGCCTTCTGGCTGCGACAGCTTCCGTCGAAACCGTGTCGCCCCCATTGACGATTCAAGAGTAGCACTGCGGAGCGAACGCTGCCACTCCACATGGTTCTGGTGGCATTAAGCAGAGCTCGACTGTGACCCGGCATGACGGCCGCGCAGGAAATTACATGGCTTAAATGATCCCAATCTTAGCGCCGGCGGACTGCCACGAACGCGAACATGGCCAAGCTCGACATGCGCGGCTCGAGTATCTTTTCGAGATGTTTCCACGGGGAACTCGTAAATCCCGGCATCAAGCTGCGCATCGAAACACCGCCGGAAACCAAATAACGAAAAGGCAGCATGGGCTGAATCCGCTCGACCACTAGATTAGGAAACTCCGTCTCGAAGCGCTGGCGGTCCCTCACGAAAACAATCCACGGGATCGCGCCATTCGCAGCCGAAAGCGGGCCGGTGGACGGAAATGACCAATCTTCCGCGTCGGGCCGGAACGGCTCATGATGGAACCGCTGATAAACGAATCGAGACCACGAGGTAACCCACGGCTCGATCATCAGGATTTTCCCACCCTCGCGCAGGCACATTGACGCTCCAGCAAAGAATTGACGAACATCCGGCATGTGGTGCATCACATCGGTGAAGACGATAGCGCGCAATGATCCCTCGCGGAAGGGCAGTTGCCGCGCGTCAGCGACAATTTTCACAGTTGGGTAAAAGCTCACTTCGGATGTAATCAATCCAGGAACATAAGACTCGCAGTATCCCGCGCCTGAGCCTAATTCGAGTACGGCCCCTTCTCCCGGCGGCAGTTCTGCCGCTAAAAGGCTGTACCACTCGTCATAAATCGCCTTCAGAAACGGCTTGGATTGAATGATTTGCTTCCGGCGTTCCGTGGTCGCGGGATCATCGAGCGATAATCCTGCCGTTAGCGGGTGAGCCAACAAGCGGCGAAGGAGCGAGGCGGCCAAGTCTATTAGCCCTCGAGACGCCGCCACGCATGCCAGCATATCCCCAGCATTCGCAGGCCATTCGAGAAAACCTTGCTCATCTTGGTGACTCCATAAATTCGCTCTTGATAGTGGACGGGCACCTCCACAATCTCGAGATGTAGCTTGCTCGCCCCAAACAAAAGTTCGTAATCGCCCCAATGATCTTTGATGCCCCAACTTCCCAGGCTTGGCTCCATGCGCATCCAATCCTTTCGCCACAGAACCTTCGTGCCGCAAAGTGTGTCCTTGATCCGCTGATCGAGCAAAAAGGAAAACACAATGGCGAACAATTTGTTGCCGGTCATGTTCGTAAATTTCATGGCGTGCCGTTGAACCGGATACACCAGGCGGCTGCCGTTCACAAATTCGCCCTCGCGGCTCACCAGTGCACTCAAGAACATCGGCAATTCTTCGGGCATCACGGCCAGATCGGCATCAAGAATCATCAGCACATCGCCGCGCGCCCCTCGAAATCCTGTCCAAACATTCTCCGCTTTGCAAATCCCCGGGCCTTCGAGCAGCCGGACGTTCTTCTCCGGGAAGAGATCCTGCATGCGTAGAATTTCGGCCGCCGTGCCGTCGGTGGATTTGTCGTCGCAGAATAGTATTTCGGTGTTTTTCCCCATGAAGGGAATGCGCTCCGCAGCCGCTTGAATATTCCCAGCTTCATTGCGGCACGGAACGACCACCGAGACAGTCACATCCCGTTCGCTGATCGCCTCAGGTAAAGGCCGCGCAACGGTGATCTGCATCAGGCAAAGACGCCGAAAAATAGGCAAGCGCGCAACCAGGTCGTTCATAAAACTCGACAGCAACGGAATCCATTTTGGAAACAGCATCAGCCGGTGCGTCCGAACGGCGCGGAAACCGGCAAGCTTCAGAAAATCGCGAACGTCATACTCGTTCACCCAGTTCGGCTCAACAAAAGGCGCGCGCAATCCAATCTTGCCGGCAAATTCGAGGATTGGTTCCCAGAGCTGGTTGTAATTGATAATCACCACTCGCGTCTCACTGGTGCAATGTTGGCGCACGCGCTCGAACGCGCGGAGAATGTCTACCGTGTCAAAAATATGGTTGAAGAGAATGTAGTCGAATTTTTCTCTGAGCTCGAGATCTTCGGGGTCGGCTTGAACGAATCGCAACTGTGGATGCTGCTTCTTGGCATTGGCGACCATCACTTCGCCAATCTCCACGCCAACGCCGTCGGAAGGCATCACGGCAGCAAGCAAATGCCCGGTCTCGCATCGCACGTCGAGCACCCGCTTGCCGGGCTCGACAATGAACCGCAATAGCCGCTTCAAGCGATCGTAGTAATACCGGTTGGACTGAATCCAATTGCCGCGGCGGTCCGCAATCGCATCCTGCTGTTTGCGTCTTGCCTCGCGAATCTGACGCAAGGCTTGCGGGCCCCAATTTTCGGTGGTGCGCGTTTCGGTAGGAGAGGGAATCATTTCAAATCGCCGTCGGACTTACGCTCCCATATAACCGCGTTCCATCCGGGACCATTTTCCAGCAAAGGCCTCAGAGGTCGATACCGCGACCTTAAGTAGTCGCCCAGAGTCTTGTCGTAATCCGCGCCGAATACCGGCACTCCGTATTCGACAAATTGGCGATTGGACCAGATGAGATAACGCACGGGCGCACGCTCGATCTCTTGGATCAATTCGTCCGTCATTTTTCCAGGCACCACCATGCCAGGAGTGAATGCAAATACTCGTGCCGGACAATGAGTCGCCGAAAGAAAATATAAACTTGTGTCTTCGGGAACGGAGAGAACAAATTCGCCCTTGGCAGCTTCGTCCTTCATGAATGCGAGCGCAACCTGGTAATTCTCGGCCATGTGTTTTGAGACGCGGATGGTCCCGCGTTCCGAGGTCAGCGGCACGTAGTCCATCGCACGGCCGTATAACGGGATCGAGTGGAACGCGACTGCCGTCAAACAGGCGAAGCAAACCAGCACTTCTGCTTGCAAAACAAATTGCCGCGACGGGTCTCGCCTCGGAATGATCAATCGTGCCATCACGCACAGATACGCGAGGACTACAGGTGCGTCATAGTAGATCGGATAGCCTGCCGGGTTCATCAGCAGCAGGATTCGAAACGCGAGCAGGCTGGAAAAAGTTAGCAAGAGCGCTAGTTGGAGGATGCGATCCGTGCGCGGCCGTCGCAAAAAATACCACCAGGCGGCAGCGGCTGCCACTGCGGCGTATATGACCATGTCTTGCGGGAAGAAAATCCAGCGGAAGACCATTTGTGCCCGCCACGGTAGAAACGTCACGAGATAGGCAAGCCCAGCCACGCCGAGCTCAGCTCCCAGGAATATGGCGCTCTTGTCGGATCGTGCCCGGCGCAAGAGCCAGTACAATCCGATCACGACCACGCCAAGAATCGCAGTACGAAGCATGGCTCCCACCAACGCGCTGGCGCTCAGGCTGAATCCTCTATACTCCATCCAATATTTTCCATAAGTCCTCATGTAGAACGACGTGGGCCAACTCATCACGTTTTCTTGGGTGATGAACGCGACCCCGGCGATGGAGACCATCCACGCTATCACTGCGACACACAACAGCGCGCCAGGCAGGATTGCCAGCAAGTCCCATACAACGCGTTTCCAGGATCGCTCTCGAAAGCCCCGCGCTGCGAGCAACAGAAACAGAGCGGCGTAACAGGCCACCCCAAATTCTATTTTGAGCAACAGTGCAACGGCTGCAGCGGTTCCCGCACCGAAGGTCCACACCCAACTCGATGAAGTGCAGGCCCCGATAACGAGCCAGAGGAAAATACATGCGGTCAGACAGCCGTAAACGGAGCTGAAACTATACGGCAATGGAAAACAGAATAGCCCAGGCTGAAAGGCCTGCAGCAAGACCACAGCTCCGGCCGTCCAGCCCACCACCCACGAAGACAGTCGCATGCCAGTGAGATAGAGGAAGAAAGCGGAGCCGAGTGCTGAGAGTGATCCTGCCCAATACAGTACATTCAGATTCACGCCGAATAATCGGAACAGCAGGCTGTTCAAATAGGGCGCCACCGGACCATAGAGATACCAAACATCTCGGTAAAGCACCTTTCCTTCGGCAAGCACGGCGGGCACGTACATTTCACGGCCGCAGTCGGCCGTCAACTCTCCCCACGCGGCCCAGGTCGAATACATCAGTAAGCCCCATAGCGCCCCCAGCACAGCAAGAGCGACAACGGTCGTGCGATTCCAAGGGACTTCAGGTCCAGAGAGGTCAGAGAAAACCTGCGACAAATGCTCACGAAAAGGAGATGACGTGGCCGCTACACGCGAGCTCGACGACGCATCGGCTAGAGGCGCGCTGGCTTGAAAGGTAGACGGCGGCATTTTTCGCAGATCAATCGACACCAACGGAGCAGCCCAATTCTGCTCGAGTTCCGCCATTATCCGCGACTTCGTCCTCGACAAGAAGCCGCTCAATCCTCTCGCGTGCCTTCTTCGTATACCGGCCAGCCCGGGAGCCCTCCGGCCTGCGCACGTCCGACGCTTCAATATGGACAAATTTGGGCAGCTATCGCAATCGCGCTTGCGGCCACGGGGACAGCTTGGGAGGGTCCGAGTCCGGCTCAGCCAGCCAGACTTCGCTGTTCTGAAAATAATCGAAGAGAGGGCGAATGTCTCCGCCGGGAATCTCGCGAGCCCAGACGATTTTCGCGTGATCAACGTCGGCGCGGTTGTAAACTCAGCCATCGAAATTTGTCTTGAAGATTCTCTGACGTCTCGTGATTCACGGACTGGAATGAACGCTTCTATGACAGGTAGTACACAGCGTAACCAGATTTGATTCGGCATCGTCCCCGAAGCGACTGCGTGGTCTGATGTGGTGAACTTGAAGCTCGACGAGACTTCCGCAATTCTGGCAGCGCCAGCCATCGCGCTCGAGTATCTCGCGCCATAATTTGCGATAGGAAGCTCGGCTGAGCTTAAGTCTGGGGCGTCTGCGACGAGATCCGTTCACGAAGCAACTCGTGTTCGCTCAAGGAACTCTTGTTTCTGAGGATGTGGAAGAAGACCATAAAGTCGATCCAAGGACATAAGCAACGCTGCGGGGTTTTCTCCCTCGAGGCTGGCTCCCGCTAAGAAGTCTGCACAAATCATCTCCAGGCAATAGCCCCGAGATTTGTCGGTCCCGAGCATCAGCGCCGCGGTCTCCAGCGCCTGCTCTACAACCGCAAGTTGGCTCTTGTATACCTTGAAGTAGAGGATTTCCCAGGGCTCTGTCTCTTTCCCCGTGAGGTGCTTTTCGACTTCGCGCTTGAACTCTTCTTTGGGTAACTGCTGAGCCCTGTGCAACCAGGTTGCACAATCAAACTCCGCTCCATCCCGCCGCGCCACCTTCGCTAGCTCCGTCGCCTTTGACCAACCCACTTCTTTCAGGTGTGGCTTGGGGATCCGCGGCAACTGTTCGTGGATGGCCATCAGGTAGTAGGCTTTCCTCCTAGATTCCGGAAAACGCTTCTCAAGGAACTCATCGAATGACTTCAGATTGTCGAGCCGCCAGTACTGCCCGGAGCGAACTTCGCACAGATAACGGCCGAGCTCGACAAACCGCGTGTCACGCTCCCGCTCGGTTGCTCGTTCCCATCCCAGGATCTCCTCGATCTTGGTCAGAACGAACATAGCCCGGCGGCGATTGAGCTTCGGAGCCACCAAGGGTCTCCCGTTAGTCACCCAAGTCATTAAGCCAGTCAAGGTCGATGGCTCCTGGCCGACGAACGAGATTCGCGTCGATCAACGGCTGATTGTTGAGACAAAGCCCCAGATGAGCACAGCTGACACAACCGTTCTGAGGGAACCGGATGCCGCTATGGGAAACGAATTGACCTGCTTCGATCTGCGCAACGGTGGTTTCAACCAGACGGCCATACTCCCGGCGTTGCTCATCGGATATCGTGGCCCTGAGATACTGAATCTCAGGCTGATTCTTTCGCACGAACACAACCACAGCGACTTCGGGAATTCCACTGATCCAGGAGTAGCAGATGAGCTGAGGATCAAGCGAGAGCAGTCCTGCGGGCTCTTCCGGATAACGGCTCGCCGTAGTTTTCCAATCAATGACACAGGGAGTGCCGTCGAGATCTCCGAGGGCGTCGATGTAGGAAACAAACTCGTTGTTAGCCCCTAAGGATCGAACCAGCTTCACCTGCAGATCCTTCTTCGGACACGGAACCTGAACGCGATCGTCTTGAGCAAACCGCCCGAGCAGATGAACTCCCTGATGGACGAGCCGGTCCCAGGAGTCTCCCTTCTTGTATTCAAAGGGCGCATCGCGATACGCACCCCATTCCTTGAACAACACTGCGCTCGGATCCTCGTGTAGGAAGTAGGCTCCGAGCGCCTTCTCAAACGAACGGCCAAAGGCCATGGCAGCGCGGGTTTCTTTCTCCTGCCAACCATCGAGATAGCGGTACCGATAGCTGCGCGGGCAGCGAACAAACTGGCTGATCTGTGTGTGGCTATAGATCATGGTCGTGACTCAGCCGAGTCGCGGAAGACGTGAGCAGTTCTTCCCACTCACCGGCAGGAGCAAAGGCTTCGAGGTTCTGATAGGAGCGTCCGTTGAAGGTGACGAGCGACGTTCGAATGACTCCCCGAAGGTTCAGAAGCGCTTTCTCATCAACCTGATCTTTCCCGAGCAGTTCGGTGTCATAGGCAAAATCCCGAAGGAACCAATTGAGCTTCCACAGTGCTCGCTCGCTGCAATACAGCCGCCCGGAGAAGGAATGTGTGGCGAACGGCTCGGGCTCAAGGATTACAAAGCGGAGAATCAGGAAGGGCTTCTGTGGGTGCCAGCGGTAGGAAGCTGAATCGACACGCACCAGGAACAAGCCCTCGAGATGACGAGCCGTCACTTGTTGCCCTGAGTGCAGACCCGGTATTTGCCGTTTCATGGCTTCACCTCCACAGATTGGCCATAGGAGTTGAGTTTGCAGATTAGAGCATCTCGATCTTCGTTCGCCGCCGTCGAGATATGGGCGATGAAGGATTCAACCAGCTCTCGGCTGGCTTCCTTGAGAACTTCGGTGCCGCAGAAGTCGGCGGCATAGGCCTTGACGAGTGTGGGATCGAGATTGAACTGTCGAATCAGAAGGCAGAGTTGGTCCCGCAGTCGGGGCTGGCCGTGACTCGAACCATTTCCATTGCCAGAAAAAGGCGAGGCCTGCTTCGGATGTGAGGTTGGCGTAGGCGCAGGAAGGATCCAAGCTCTTCCACGGAGCACAGGCCGATTCCATAAGCCTTGCGGAGAGCGCGATTAACAGCGCGCGTCTCAGCGACCCGCATCTCGGCTCCGCGGACAAGAGGAGAAACGTTCGAAGGATCGGCATCTCCGTAGCCGACGAAACCGCGAGAGCGAGGAGACTTGTAGACGGTTGCCTTGAAGACCCAGCGAGCCGACTTGGGGTCAGATAAGCTGGACTGCACCGAAGTCAAGATACCAGTGCAACGACGCTTATCAGCAAACCGCAGCAATCCAGCGTGAGTAACATACCAGCGTCCATCGATGTATTGCACATCTCCCAGCGCCACCGAAAGTGAGTACTTCTCAGTTAGAGAGGTTAGGGCATTTCGCGCGGCCCTTGATAGCTGTCCCCACGCCCGTGTCGCGGCGCTGAGATTCGTTCGCGACTGAATTCTTCGATCTCCCACAATGCACCTCCTGAATTAATGCGTAGGCGCTAACGCATAAATTATGCGTTAGCGCCTACGCATAGTCAACTGCTTTGTGCTTGCTTTTTTGCGTCCGTCTGGGCATAAGGACTTTTGAGGCCGATGAAGGAAAAAAACGTACACGCCGTCGAATTGGGAAAGCTGGGCGGTGCAAAGGGGGGAAAGCGTAGGGCCGAACGCCTCACTCCGGAGGAGCGCAGTGATAGTGCCCGAAAAGCAGCACTTGCCCGCTGGACAAAAGCCAAAGCAGCAAAACGAAAGTAGGGCGCCTGAACGGCAGGTTGGTCTTGATCTTTGATAAATGGAACTTTTGCCGGAATGCTAGAGCGAACCGCACCCGTATGCTGTCGGCGACTGATGTACTCTCGCTGACGTTATTAATTGCGGTTCACCAGTGTGACGACGAATTCGTATGAAGAAGTGCGGCGGATTCTTTTGATTGAAGCCAAAACTTCAAATGGTGGCCTGAGATTGCTCTGACGTTCCGTTGCCGGGATCTATCTGAACGCGATTCCGCGCGACGTCTCAGCTGCTAGATCCGAATTTCTCCTTTCAGTTCTTCATTGCGCTGGCGCTTTACTTACGATCGCATCTACTGCCGCTATTCGAGTTGTCGCCGGTTCGTGAGAGTCTCGGTCTCGTAAACGACAGATGAAAGTCAAACGGCAGTGGTTGCAGTGGTTAATGTGATGTTCGAATCGGGGCTTATTAGCCACGAACCAGCCGCCCAGACAAAGACTGCTATTTCTCGATGTCCTTGTCTTTTTGTACTTCAGGATTTTCGTTTGCCGTATCGAGATGCTCCGATTGAGAAATTGCTTCATCTACCTCCAAGAACGTTTCGACGTGGATCGTCCCCTTGATGGCACCCTCGAGTGATATACCGCTGTGATCCAAGTGTTTAGGCCAAGCGCGGTTCTCGCAAAAAATCGCAGCCCGAGTGTCACCGGCTAGCGCGGCAGTAACTTGAGCTCTCACGATGGCTGGCCACTCCCTGCAGGCGATGAGGTCGCCGAGAACCATGTTTTGTATTGAAAGCCATTCGGTGCGCCGGACCACATCGGGATGCTGAGCCCACCTGTACATTGTCATTCGCGATACGTCGAACTGCTTTGCGAGTGTAGTGACAGACTTGAATCGCCTCAGCTGTTTTGGGGCGGCCATATATTGTGCGACCGCCTCATAGCCTGGATACTTGAGAGGTCGGCTTCCGTCATAATTTCTTCGGGATTTTGTCGGAGGCCCATCAGGACTTGCGGGGCGGTTGTCCGGAGGCTGTCCGTTGGTGTCGTCAACGGTTGGTTCCACAATCGAATTGCTCACATCGTCTGTCGATCGATCGTCCCCGTTCATAAGTTCCTTTCATCCGCAAGAAATGCGTTAGTTTATTTTTTCAAGTACGGAACATTTTTAGCAGGCGTCTCGCACAGCGTCAAAGGAAACGAAATGCCCAGTAAAACGCCTTATTCGTTTCCCCTGCAATGGCCGAACGATTGCCTAAGGCCGGCGAGAAGGGGCGATCCAAAGCGAGGATTGCTGAGGGTTCCTCCTCTTGAAGTTTTTGAGTCCCTTACGAATGATCACCGTATTCGATTCCCAGGAATCGGCTTTCTGACCCGCGGCTTCACGGCCAGCTTTTATAAGCGACACAAGTTCTCTGGGTGTTGGCCGCTGCCCTGTCGCCTCAGAGACGAAACCTTCAATCATCGCCAAGTCAATCCACGACCTGCTGACTCCAAGTCGTTTGGTGTTGAAAGCAAGTTTGGTTTGCGAGAATGTCTGTTCAGCGAATCTGATCTCGTTGACAATTCGGTTTGCAGCATCGAGTTGCTCATAAACTCGATACAGCGTTTCCAGATCACGCAAACACCGAACCGCGGCCGGCAGGATCTCCTTGGCCTTCTTCTCGCGCGCTTTGCGGTGCGCATTTAGCGTGGATGAATTGACCACGTATCGGTGAATCGACAAGGCAATTTTTCTCGGATCGCAGCCTGCTTTTTGCCAGCCGCGGAGGATTGCCCCAGTGTTTGGATTTGTGTCCAAGAATTTCCAGAAAGCTCGCATCCATTCGTCTCGTTGAGCTTTCGTGGTACCTGAAAACTCGTCAACAATCGCAGTGGAGAAAGAAGCTTGATTCATCGAAATATCCCGTGAAGCCTACTTGTACTTGCAGAAGTGTAACAAGATAGCTGTTCGCGATATCGCTATAATTCGTTGATTCAATTGGGCTAATTTGCCTGAGATAGCCGGTCGCTCCCAGTTACATGTATCAAAATTTACGGGCGGTCCTAATAGCCCGGTGACGGTTTCTCATGTCATCGCGCGGCGTAAGCCTTCTGTTTTTTGACTCGAGGACGACACGGGGTTTGCGAACGCCGTCATTTCGCCTGATGTGTTTGCGGAAAATCGCGTTACGATCGCGAGCCACCCATTTCCTCTGATCGAGGGCCGGCTGAAGCGTCAGGACAACGTCATCAGGTGAAAGTTGATTTGATCGAAGTGCTCTCGATTCCCGCAACGGCCGCCACCTCCCACGATTTTCACTGAAGCTCGTACACTCAGCCAATGGCTGTCTCTGCACGGGGTCCAAGAATGAACGCGACACGAGCGCGATGATGCACGGGGTCCAACACTGCGGATGATTTACCTAAATGGTGATGCGGCAAACGGCGGTCCATCGCATCCACCAAAGAGGGCATTCGCGGAATTAGCTAGATGTATTCGACTCTCGTATCCGAGCTTATTCGGACCGGCTTGACGCGGCGCTCGGTTACGAACTTCGCCTCCGAGGTCAGACGCTCGAGGAAAATCTCCCGCGAGTGAACACGGCGCTTCGGATCATGGGGCAGCCGAATTCGATGCTGTTGGGTCAGATCGTCGGCCTTCTTGGTTGTATAGGTGAACCCGAAGCAATAACTGTGCAGCAGTTTATGGAATTCACCAAGGGAGATCCAGGCCGATAGCAGTTGCTACTCCGCTATTTCGCTGCAACGATTGAAATTGCTAAAACGTCGCGACGGAAAAGGTAAACTAACCTGCATTTTCGCCGGATTTCTGGTTTTCTCGAGCACCGCTTTCCTGCATTGAACTTTCCGTTTTCGCGTGAATGGCATCGTCTCACGGAGAACGTACTCGAAGCGCCACGAAAACAGTAAAATTGCAAAACGAAACCAATAAACGACATGGCGTCAAGCATTTATGAAAATCCATAGTAGCGGGATCCCTAGAATTTACGATGGATCATAACCTCGCTCATTCCCCCACCCGGGTACGTCGAGAGTCGCGGCGGATTCGCATCCGGTTCGGCCAGCCAAATTTTGCAGTTTCGAAAATAATCGAGGAGCGGGCGAACATCCTCGTCGGGGATTTCGCGAGCCCATACAATTTTCGCGTGGTCGATGTCGGCGCGGTTGTACACCCATTCTTCGCCGGGATCGTGATCGGAAGAATATTGGACAATAACGAGTTGTTCACCAGATGCGCTTTGCAACTCGGACGCGAACTTGGCGCGATAGCGCATGTGTTCTTCGTTGGCATCGCGCGGATGATGCCATGACATCCACGCATGGACGGGGACGAGCGCAATGGCGAAGATCACCACCGCGCGCGTGAGGCCGATCCCGACTGCGCGTGCGCGCCATTGCCAGCGCCGCAGATAACGCATTGCTTGAACGACGATGCCGAAAAGCGCCGCCGTCATTGGCGCGGCATAGTGCGGCTCGAACCAGACGACAGCAATCACCGCTACCACGCATGCCGCGACGAGAAACGAAAACAATCTGACTTTTCTGTCGCGCCAGAGCCACGGCAGCGTGAACAGAACCACCGCACTCAACTCATCCGGAAGATAAAATTCGCGCAACTGTTCGAGCTTCGAAAGCACTCCATTCTTGATGCCGCGCCAGCTCGCGTCGAGGTGATTGTCTTTCCATATCGCGGGTTCCCAATCGTTGTAGAAACTATCGAACTCCGCGTTTCTATATTCGCGAGGGGCATCGAGCTTTTGCCAAGCGAAATGCGGCGCCGTCAGATATGTCCGGTCGTTCAAGCGGTAGGGAAATAGCAGCGCATCGCCGGTCACTTTCCAGTTGTCGTAAGCCAGGAAAGCACCGGTCGCCACGAGAATTAGCGCGGCAGGCGCCGCCACGCGCGGAAACGTAATCCGCCAACTCGGGCCTGCCTTTCCGATCATCCATGTCACGATAACGACGATTGCCGCAGCACAGAAAAGCCCGCCCTCCCACGGCCGGCTGATCGCCAGAATTGCCGCGCCGATTCCAAGGACCAACGAATCGCGCGGCCTCTGATGGCGAATAATTCGCGGCAACCCGCCGGCGACAAGCGCGCCGCCGATTGCGGCAAACGCCCCGCCCCAGTAAGAGTCCGTCCAATAGTTGAAGACTCCGAATTGAAGCGCGGCGAGCACGCCTCCGAGAAACGCCCAGCGCGCCGGAAACCAAACTTGTAGAGCCCACACAATCGCCCCGCACATCACGCCCACGCTCAGCAGCACACCGATCCACGGATGGCCCAGAATCTGGCCGAGCGCAAGCACCGCGCCTTGTCCGGGCGGGTACTTCGACATATACGTCGGCTGCATGTTGACGTGAAAAGTCTCGAAGAAAATCCACATCGGATGCGGAGGATTGGCGAGACGTCCGTGCGCGAATGTGTCAGCCGCGAGCAGATAGCTGAATTCGTCGTGAACGCCGGGAATGGGCAATGGAAACCATTTCAGAAAGCTGATGCGCAGCAGCACGGGCAAGATTCCGGCGGCGGCAATCGCGAGCTTCTTTCGATTCGCGAGTTTCGCTCCGATCGTTTCAATCGCGCCCAATGCGCGGTCGCCGAGCAGCGGCCAAAATAGCGCAATCGCAGCGCACGCACACGAAGCCAGCTCGCCGAATAGCTCTACTATGTTCACGGGCACCGATTAAAGCATCGTGTGAAGTCGTTAGGAGAAAAATCTGAGGTTCGCTCGCGCGCGATCGCAACCGTAGAACGCAGGCTACCGGGCAGGAGGCGAAAACGATATGGACAGTCGGATGCGACTCCGAGAATGTCAAAGTGGACGTTCGTTCGCGCGATGCGCCCCGGCCGAGCGGTTTCGAAGCGGTTTCGACCCCGCGATGTAACTTGATGTACCGTGCTAGAATCTCGTCAATGAAGAAGGACGATACTGAGGATCGACTGCACGCGTGCCCGAGTTGCGGGAGCCAGGCAGTTCGCCGGTCGCTGCGGCATGGATTTGTCGAGAACGTACTTTATCGGATTCTGGCCATCCGTCCTTACCGATGCATGGCGTGCGACCTGCGGTTTACGGATCGCGGTGTGGGCCACGGCCGTAAGCTCAGCACCCGGGATTAAGCAGCTGCCCGCCTAAGAGCGGTTGCCACCGGGTCGAACACCTTCAAGAATAATAATGACCGAGTCGAATCGATTGGAAAATATCGAAGTATCCGTCGTAATACCATGCTTGAACGAAGCGAACTCACTCGCCTTTTGCATTGATAAGGCGCGAAATGCTTTTGCTGCGAGCGGCCTGCGCGGAGAAGTTGTGATCGCCGATAACGGCTCGACGGATGGCTCGATCGAAATTGCGCAAGAGCATGGTGCGCGCGTCGTTAACGTCAAGGATCGAGGGTACGGTTCAGCGCTGAAGGGAGGAATCACGTCCGCGCTTGGCGAATTCATCATCATGGGCGACGCGGACGATAGCTATGATTTCTCCACGGTGCCGGATTTTGTCCGCAAATGGCGCGAGGGATACGATGTGGTGATGGGCAATCGCTTTCGCGGTGAAATCAAACCGGGGGCCATGCCGTGGAGCCACAAATACATCGGCAATCCTGGCTTGACCGCGCTAATGAATGTATTTTTTCGCACGCACATCGGCGACTGCCTCTGCGGCTTGCGCGGTTTCACGCGCGCACTATACGACCGGCTCGATCTTCGCACTTCGGGCATGGAGTGGGCGCCCGAATTCGTCATCAAATCCGCGCTAGCCGGCGCGCGAATGACCGAGATTCCGATTGTCCTTTGGCCGGATAAGCGCGGTCGCCCGCCGCATTTGAGGAGTTTCAGCGATGGTTGGCGAGTGTTGCGTTTCATGGTGCTCTACGCGCCGGATTGGCTGTTCCTCCTCCCGGGAGGCTTGTTGATGCTGCTCGGGCTAGTCATCGTCTTCTGGCTTTTTCCCGGCCCTCGGGAGCTGACACCTCGGGTTGAACTGGACATCCACACGATGATATTCGGCGTGTTGTTTACGCTCTTGGGCGCACAGATTTTCTCCTTCGGCTTGTTTGCAAAACTATTCAGCTATGCCGAGAGATTCGACCGCAATCCGGTTTCGCTGAAACGTATGCTGCATCATGTGAAATTGGAGCATGGGCTGCTCTTAGGAGCGTGTTTGGCTCTGGTGGGATTTATTGGCGACACGAGGGTGTTTTGGATATGGATGTCCGAAGGTTTTGGGCGGCTGCACGATGAACGCGCCGTTCTCTTTTGGTCGCTCTGGTTTTTTCTGGGCGTACAAATTTTCTTTTCGTCTTTTCTCCTCAGCATGCTTGGAATCAGCCGCGACACCTATATCGGCGATTACACACTCAATCGCAGCGAGTAGGGCTTGCATTGTTTCCGCGGACTTTCCGTTGCATCTGGTGAGTGCGTTCGGTGACGCAAAGATGGTCGAAGTTGAAACACTCCAATGAACGATCCCGCGGCGTTCGACCGTTTTGCTGACGAATATGACGCCGGCCTGGCGGCCGCGCTTGAGGTGTCTGGCGAGGACCGAGTCTATTTCGTGAAGAGACGCGTCGCCTTGCTGGCGCAGCGCCTCGCTGATCTGCGCGAGGCGCCAAAGCGCTGTCTTGATTTTGGATGCGGCGTGGGAACTACGGTGCCCCTGCTGTGCGAAGAAATCGGACTCGACCAGGCCGTCGGGGTGGATGTCTCGCCGCGTTCAATCGAGTTGGCGCGGCGCGATGCCGGTTCAGAACGTTGCCACTTTTCGCTGATGAACGAATACGAGCCGGACGGAACGCTTGATCTGGCGTATTGCAACGGCGTCTTCCATCACATTCCACTCCATGAGAGAGAGGGCGCAGCCGGATACGTCTATCGCGCGCTACGGCCCGGAGGACTCTTTGCGCTGTGG
>Ga0302176_10000963_pt1 | contig 14836 bp, 10 predicted proteins | sample I_Palsa_E1_1_FD_198787 | JGI IMG/M metagenome (GOLD analysis project Ga0302176, IMG submission 198787) | Peat permafrost microbial communities from Stordalen Mire near Abisko, Sweden - I_Palsa_E1_1 | ecosystem: Environmental > Terrestrial > Soil > Palsa > Peat permafrost | place: Sweden...
TTTCGGATTACATTGTCGACAATCCAGGTTTCGACAGGCTCCATCTGCTATGAGATCGACTTTGCCCCGGGAAGTACTCAAGATTCTGCTCGCACGGCGAGTTTGGTTCATCGCATCTGCCCAAGCTGTCCTCATCCTTTGTTCTTTGCTCCTGGCTTGGCTGATTCGGTTTGATTTCACCCTGCCGGATCGCCGTTTATTACTCTGGGGTGCAATTGTTCTGATCGTAATCCGTCTGGCTGCTCTGCGGCTTAGCAATCTGCACCGCGGTTGGTGGCATTACACGGGTATCACCGATGGGGTGGATGTCATTAGGGCAGTAGCGCTCGGTTCCGTGATCTTCTTTCTAGCAACAAAAGTCTTGCCGCGTCTCGCATCGTTTCCTCGGTCCGTTTTAGTTTTGGAACCGGTGTTAACCATCGCACTCCTTGCGGGCATTCGTCTGCTCTCACGTGTCACCGCTGAAACTGTGCGCGAGGACCTGACCTCCTCCAAGAGAGTTCTGATTGCCGGCGCTGGTTTTGCTGCTCAGCAGATTATCCGGGAGATGCGAAGACCAGGAAGCGGGTGCACTGTGCTCGGATGCGCGGACGATGATCCTTCGAAGCATGGTATCCGTATCCACGGAATCCCCGTATTGGGTTCCATGGAAGAATTACCCCAATTTATATCTGAATATCATATTGATGAAGTGCTTATCGCCGTTCCCTCAGCAACTGGAATACAGATGCAAAGATTCATTGAAATTTGCAATCGTTCCAACGTCAAGTTTCGCACGGTACCTGCCTTGAAGGATATTATCGCCGGGGAAGTTACCGTCAGCCAGATACGTGAAGTCAAGCTCGACGACCTCTTGGGTCGACAGCCTGTGAAGATTGATCTCGACTCCGTGCGAAAACAGATCACCGGGCAAACCGTTGCCGTAACGGGAGCGGCAGGCTCGATTGGCTCCGAACTTTGTCACCAGATACTCGAGTACGGGCCCACGTGCCTCATCTGCCTCGACCAGAACGAAACGGGGCTTTTTTTTCTTCAGATGTATCTCTCTGGGCACAAGAACGGTGCACAAGTGGTGATATGCGTAGTTGATCTGGGGGATTCCGAGCGAATGCGTCGCTTGCTAGGCGAATACAAGCCAGAGGTAATTTTCCATGCGGCCGCTTATAAGCACGTCCCACTAATGGAACAAAACGTTCCCGAGGCTGTAAACAATAATATCTTGGTGCTTCTGGATCTGTTAGACCTGGCGGAGGAAGCCGGATGCCGAAGTTTCGTGCTTATTTCGTCAGACAAGGCCGTGAATCCATCCAGCGTAATGGGAGCGACAAAGCGGATATGCGAGCTTATATTATCATCGCGCCCTGCAAACGGCATGCGGTGTGTATCAGTTCGTTTTGGAAATGTCTTGGGATCGAGTGGAAGCGTAATTCCCGTTTTTAAGCAACAGCTGCGGGATAATCAACCGCTGACCATTACTGATCCGAAAGTAAAACGGTTTTTCATGATCACTAGCGAAGCGGTCGCTCTAGTACTGCAGGCTTTTGTGCTCGGGAGTCATGGCGACATCCTTGTGCTCGATATGGGTGATCCGATGTTAATCGTGGATTTGGCCCGTAATTTAATTCGATTATCCGGAAAATCTGAAGATGCTGTGACTTTTAGATTTACCGGCCTTAGGCCAGGAGAAAAGTTCGAAGAAGAGCTCTTCTACCATACAGAGGAAGTTGTTCCGACCACGTGTGAAAAAATAAAAAGAGCCGGCGGCACGCTTACGAAATGGTGCGATTTGCAACGTCTATTGAATGAGCTTCGGCTTTCGACGAGCCAGAGCGACACGCTCCCAATTCGAGCCAAATTGAAGGAAATCGTTCCGGAATATTTGTACGATTCGAGCAATCCGAGAACTTCAGGAAAAAGCGGTGACGATTCATCCGATCCCCAGGCTATGGGACGCGCGGCCGGTCAAGGCTAAGAAAGGCTCGTTGCACTGTTCCCGTAGCCCGTAGCCGGGGTGCTTGGGGCGTTTTGAACCTCAAATCGGATCCTAAAGGGTCCCGTCCCAATTCTTTTGCTGCCCGGCTTCATTGATTGGCACTTACAACTTGCGCCAGAAGAAGTTGGTATTCTGACTTTGCCCGGTGGCGGCGCACCATACGACGCTCGATCGCGGCATGGGGTAGAATGTTAATCCTCTACTCCACTAGCCTAATGCTTTGAGAATACGCCTCTTAATTTCTTGTTACACCGCCGGCGTTACATTCCCACACCAAGCACGAGTTTCGGGGCTCAAAGGCCAGCGCAGGGATCGACGCGGTTAGCTCGCTAGCAACTCTACGTAGCACCGATGTGAATATTACTAATGTACTGGGATTATTTAGATATGGCGGAGAGGGTGGGATTCGAACCCACGGTTGAGTTTCCCCAACACACGCTTTCCAAGCGTGCTCCTTAAACCGCTCGGACACCTCTCCGTTTTTTGTTGCCGATCAGGTTAGCATATTCACCATGCGTGCCGGAGATGCTTTTGGGCATGACTTCTGACTCACCTCCGTCGTGCCCTCGAAGACTTTTCTGATTTTTTTGCGGCAAGACAGTGTATAAGAATCCGCCTACGGCTTTTTCGTGGAATATTTCTTGATTAGGTCGTTGAATTCAGGACTGCTACGAAGATTGTCAACGTTCGGGTCGGACGCCACGGCTTCGGCAGGATAATGTTTCTCCAGGGACTCCTGCAATGCTTTGAGACCTTCTTTCGGTTTTCCTAGCAAAGAGTAAATTTGCGCCTCTTCATAGATGTAACCCACATTGCTTTTGTCGATGGCGCGAGCCTTTTTTATGAAGGTGTCAGCTTGTTGCGCATCGCCCAAATTGGCGTAGCACAGAGCGATCTCAGCCATCACATCGGCGTCTTGTGGGTTCGTTTGCAACTGCTTATAGCCCAGAGAAACAGCTTGCTGGTAGGTAGCGCGTGCCTTGTCTTGCTGCCCGGCTCCGCGATAAGCATCGCCCAAATTTACGGCCGCGGAACTGTCGTTAGGATTGAGTTCTACGGCCTTCTCAAACATGGGCACCGCTTGCGCGTATTGCTTCAAAAAGAAATATGCGCTTCCCAGGTTCGAGTAGGTCGTGTAATAGGGCTCGATCTGCAGGGCCTTCTGGAAATATGTAACCGCTTCCGGATACTTGCCCTGCTGAGCGTAGACGTTGCCCATATTCTCGAATCCGGTTTGGATGTCAGGCGCCAAAACGGTAACCTGCTGGAACGCTCCCAAGGCTTTGGGATAGTCTGCAGACTGCATATAGGCGACGCCGAGCGCGTTCTGATTTACCCAGAAGTAGGAGTTGAGGCCGATGGCCTTCTGAAATGCTTCAATCGCGTGCGGATAATCGCCGCTCGCAAGGTAAGCGCCGCCGAGACGCCGGTACGCCTCATCGGAACTAGGCGCCAGTAAAATAGCGCGTTTGAGTTCCGTAATAGCTTCCGCGTATTTACCTGTGGCGATGTAGGCGCTGCCGAGAGCCGTATGAACTTCGGGCAACTTGTCATTTATTTGTTCGGCCGCCTGGGCCGCAGTCAGCGCTTTCTGCGTCCAAAAATTATCTTTCTTCGATTCATACATGCGCAGGCTGGCATCAGCAACTCCGGTAAGAGCGAGAGCGAACTTGGGGTCGGCTTTCAAAGCCTGCTCGAAATAATCTAGAGCCGATTGAATGCTCTTGCTGTCGTGGCCGCGCAGAGCGTTGCGTCCGTGAACGTAGAGATCGTAAGCAGCGCCATTCTCGGTCGGACGAGCTTTTGCGTTTGCTACTTCGTCGCTGGTGACGCTCACATCCAATGCTGCGACGAGATCGGAATAGATTTGATCTTCAAGGGTGAACAGATCGGTAGGAACGCCATCAAATTCCTTGGTCCAGATACGCTTGTCATGCAGAGCGTCTTGAAGACGCATGGTGACGCGTATGCGATCGCCCGAGCCTTGCAGCGTGCCTTGAACCAGATAATTTGCGCCTAAATTGCGAGCGATCTTGGTTAGAGGCTGTTTCTGATCCTGCTTGTCCGCTTCGTCACTGGAAGTGACTCGTACGTCTTTCAGCTGAAACAGCTTGCTGGAAAGCGCTTCTTCGACGCCTTGCGCCACATAGCCGATTTGCGACGAGTCGCCGAGGACTTGAATAGGCAAGACGGCGACGAATCGGCCGCTCGAGCGAGGAGGAATGCCGGACACGCTCGCCCCGCCGCCCCCTGTGCTGCGGGTCGTAATTAAATGGCGCACAAAAAGCCCCGCACTAACCAGAAGCATCAAGGCTACGATTCCGCTGGCGACCCAGACCCAGCGGCGACTGGCGAATTCCGGGAGCTGGATCTGTATGCTGGAGCCGCTTCGAGAGACGCCGCTGCTCGACGACGTCTTGCTGCCCTGCAGGTCCGCAAGAATTTCGTAGGCGCTCTGGTAACGATCCGCCGGATCTCGTTCAAGACAGCGCATGATAACGCGCACCAGCCAATTGGGCAGCGCCGCGTTGATCAGTTTCGGACTCTTAGGTTTTTCTTGTATCCGCTGATACATCACCTTCAGCGTGGATTCGCCGGTGAAGGGAACGTCGCCGGTCACCATTTCGTAGAGAATCAAACCGAAGGCGTACAGATCGGCGCGCTGATCCGCGGGCTTGCCTTCCACCTGCTCGGGAGACATGTAACGCGGAGTCCCTAGGAAAGCTCCGGTGCGGGTCATGCCAATCGCGCTTTCTTCAAAGGATTTCGCCAGGCCGAAGTCGCAAACAAAGACTTGATCGTCATTGCCGATCAGCAGGTTTTGCGGCTTCAGGTCCCGGTGTACTACACCTTCGGCATGCGCCGCCGCCAGCGCTTCCGCAATCTGTTGAGAAAATTTCAAAACGCGCTCGAGCGGCATCTTCGGATTTTCCCGAATGATGTGTTGCAGATCCTTCCCCTGGATGTAGGCCATGGAAATGAATCGCACTCCGCCCACTTCCCCCATATCGTGAATGCGCAGAATATTTTTATGCGAAATTTTACTGGCGAGCACCAACTCCTGTTTGAACCGCTTTAGAGCGTCCGCCTGCCCGATGGCTCCCTCGCGAACCACCTTGATAGCGACAGTGCGATCGAGGTCTTTGTCGTAGGCTTTATAAACTCGCCCCATGCCGCCTTGTCCCAAGAGCGACTCAATGCGGTAGCGCGTTCCAAAATCGCTGCCCAGAGTGATGGCCGCAGGATCGACCATCTGAATCGTTTCTGAATCTGACTCGTTGACGGACAGAAGGGGAGTGCTGCACTCTTTGCAGGATACCGCGAAGTCCGGATTTGCCGTGCTGCAGTGCGGACAATTCATCATAAGAAGCGGCCAGGACGGCTGGAAAACGCTCCAATATTGCGATTATCGGGCATAGAAGTCCAGTCCGCAACTCTTAGCGACGTTTAATGTGAGATTCATGACACCAGGCTGCGCATAATAGTGCGCGCTCCCGCTCATACGTTTCAGCGGTTTTTGAGTTAGAATCGAACAAAATACGAAGCCGCGCAAACCGCAAACGAGGTAGTAGTGAGCAGCGCTTGGAACTTCTTGAAGGAAGGCAAACCGCACACATCGGTGCGCGCTCACGACAACGCTTCACACGAAGAAGGCGATCGCAACCCGGAACGCCGCCAAAGCAGCCGCCTCTGGGTCTATCTTCCAGTTCTGGTCTATGGACGGACAATCGAAAGCGAACCTTTCCACGAAGGCACCGAGGCCCTGCGCGTAAATGCTGGCGGTGGCCTGATCACGCTGACAACCCCAGTTAGGTGCGGCCAGCGTCTGCTGCTCATCAACAAGGTAAACCAGAAGGAGCTCGAATGCCACGTGGTAGCCGAGCGCTCAAAATACCTCGAACGAACCGCCGTGGTAATCGGGTTTCAGGCACCTGTTCCAGATTTTTGGAGTGGATCACTTTGAAAAACGAGGCTCGTTTGGTCCGGATGTTACAGTCCCAGAGGCATTTGGAACTTAAGGCAATGTCTCAAATCGCGGCCTCGTCTTTCCGGGATTGTGAAATAAGTTGCATACTGGAATTCGTCCACGGCTAGGGCGGACTTTTCGGTGAAGAAACTAAATAAGTTACGCTTGACATACGGAGGAGTACTTTGGTATTAAAGGTGCTCTCGATGGAGTGCTGCTGACGCAGCCGTGGTTTTTCGGAGGATTTACTCATGAGATTTTTGAAGATGCTATGTTTGGTGGCGATCGTAGGGTTGATGTCAGCGGCTGCCGTGAAGGCTGATTCAGCGCCTGGCGACCCTAAGTTTCTCCTCAGCAAACCGGGTGATCCTGTCTGCCCGCCTCCTGGGGGCGCTGACTATGTGTGCTTTTCGGACAATAGTGCTGCCGACCCGCTGTTTGTGGCGGATCTGAACACGCCGTTCGAGTTTGTGTATGACGGCCCCGGAACCCTCGAGGATCTGTTCGTCTCTTTTTTGAAGGGTCCGCTAGGGACGAACTACACTTGTGGTTCGGTCGACATCTTCACCACAGCGCCCTGTGAAGCAGTTTCAGTGGCAGATCATAACGGCCAAGAGACGTTGGGATTTGAGTTCTTCGGCTCGATCTCGGATGGTCTAACAACTGGTCAGGGAGTGGTTGGGGTACTTGAATCTCCTGAGCCCGGCTCGATGTTGCTCCTCCTTTCCATGGGCCTCCCGGCAATCGGTTTTGCCCGGAAGCGTTGGAACGTCGGACAGTCGGCTTAGTCTTCTTTTTCCAAGCTCTGCACTTGGCCCCGGCTGCGAGGAACTCCTCGTAGCCGGCGCCAGCATCTTCCTTAGTCTCTTTTCTCCGTTTGGCGTTGTTCTCTTTCGTCTCGATTCGTGTTTTCACTCCACAAGCGTAGAGCCTAACCTGCTTCGCTCGAAGCGTTTTCCCGGCGTCGCCGCTGATATGGCGTCTTCTTTCAGCTAAGACTAAAGTAACTACGCTCGCAGTGCTTGACATGTAGCTGTGCATGGGATAACACTCACGCGCGGAACTGTTTGCGGGCGTGGCATCGAACACCAATTTCAATGCAATGGCTCATTGAAGGGCGGCTATCTTTCTTCGCGACGCTACTCGGCGCCTGCGTCCTGTTGTGCCCCACTGTTTCACACTCGCAGACCGTACAAGAAGACCCCAATCGAACCGGAAAGCCGGCTCAGGCCGAAACAACCGAGGATTTGAATCGGCGTCTTGAACAGTTGAATCCATCGCTCGCAACTCCTTCAGCGGACAGCGAACCAGGCGAATATCGAATCGGTGCGCATGATCTCCTCGAAATAAATGTATTTGAAGCGCCCGACCTGAATCGCTCGCTCCGTGTCTCAGCCGGGGGAGAAATTTCCATGCCGTTGCTCGGCGCCGTTCAATCCTCCGGGCTCACCGCGCGCGAGCTCGAAGGAACCTTAGAAGTAAAGCTGCGCCAATACATGAAGGATCCGCATGTCGGTGTTTTCGTCACCACTGTCGAGAGCCATCCCGTCTCCGTCGTCGGCGCGGTTAAGAAACCCGGAGTCTTTCAAATTCGCGGTACCAAGACTGTGCTCGAAATGCTTTCCCTCGCCGAAGGACTGGCCGACGATGCTGGTGACCAAGTGCTTGTCATGCGCGGCGCCGGCCTGCATTTCGGCGCGGATTCAAATTCCGTAACCGCGAACCCCGACGCGGCCGCTGCGGTTGCCAGCCCGAACGATAACGACACCATAAAAATAAATCTGAAAGATTTGCTGGAATCCGGCGACCAGCGATACAACGTCGCCGTTTATCCTGGTGACATCGTCAAAGTTACCCGGGGCGGCATCGTTTACGTCATTGGTGACGTCAAAAAGCCCGGTGGATTTGTGCTTAAGACCGATCAGAATATGTCCGTCCTCAAAGCAATCGCGCTCGCGGAGGGGTTGAACGCGACCGCAGCCAAGAGCCGTACGAAGATAATTCGGACGGACGAAAAAACTGGCCAGCGCGTCGAGTTCCCTATCGATCTGGGAAAAGTGCTTGCCGGAAAAACTCCGGATACTCCGTTGAAGCCGGCCGACATAGTATTCATCCCGAACAGCTCGGCAAAAACCGTGCTTTATAAAGGAAGCGAGGCTGCCGTCGCAACCGCCAGCGGCCTCATCATCTGGCGCTGATGGATCAAGAAACAAAAATCAGTCTCTACGACACCGCGCCCACTGCGATGGCAAAGCGCCGCGCGCCCACTCCTCCTTCGTTTGAAGCTGACGAATCTGAAAAAGTCCCCGACCTGGTTGAATACGGCCGAGTGATAAAGAAGCGTCGCGCCACGATCTTCACGATCGCTTTTGTAGTTTTCACCATCGGACTTTTCGCCACTCTCAAGGAAAAACCCGTCTATCGCGCACGCGTGTTAGTGGAAATTCAAAAGGAAAATCCGGATGTCCCCACGCTGCAGGAGCTTTTTCAGGTTGAAAGCATCTCCGACACTTACCTCGAAACGCAGTATCGAATACTGAAAAGCGAGAATCTCGCGCGCCGCGTGATTGCCGATCTCAAGCTTGACAGGCTCGCGGAATTTAATCAGCCCGCGTCTTGGTGGAATCGCCCGAAGCAGGAAGCTTCTTTGTCACCGACCGTTGATGCGGAAGGCAATGTTTCACCTGAGTCCGTGATTGACAATGAAGTGCTGAAGAAATTTCAAGATCGCCTCGATGTTGAACCGCTGAAACGCAGCCGCCTCGTCGAAGTCAGCTTCGAATCCAACGACAGAAATTTGGCCGCGCAAGCCGTCAACACACTTGCCGCAACCTACATTCAGCAGAATCTGGAAGCTCGCTGGCAGGCTTCTCAAAAGGCTTCTGAATGGCTGTCGCAGCAACTCCTCGGGATGAAATCGAAGCTCGAAAAGTCGGAAGACGACCTGCAGCAGTATGCTCGCGACAATGGGCTCCTGTTCCTCGAGACGGACAAGGGAACATCGGAAAACATCGTCACCCAAAGGCTCCGCCAGTTGCAGGAAGAGCTTACAAAGTCGCAAGCTGACCGTTACGAAAAGGAATCGCTGTACCTGCTGGTGCAACAGGGGGACTTCGCGTCTCTTCCTGGCGTGTTCAATAATAAATTGATGCAGGACCTCACCGAGAAATTGGCGGAGCTAGAACGCGAACGCTCTCGCCTGTCTTCGATTTTCAATCCTGACTACCCCCAAGTAAAAGAAATACAAAGCCAGATTGACGAAGCTCAAACGATCTTGTCCGGCGAACGCGAACGTGCCGCGAAGGCCATTACCAACGATTACCGCGCGTCCGTCGAGCGCGAAAATATGCTGCAACAAGCCTTCAAAGACCAGCAGCGCGACGCGGACCTTATCGCTGAAAAATCCGTTCAGTACAATATCCTTAAGCGCGAAGCAGACACGAATAAACAGCTATACGTCGGTCTCCTCGAAAAATTGAAAGAGACTGGCGTTTCCACCAGTATGAAAGCGACGAACATCCGGGTAATTGATCCAGCATATCCGCCCAAGAAACCCGACAGCCCTCGGATTCCGCTCAACTTATCTCTATCGCTTCTCTTGGGCCTGAGTCTGGGAATCGGCGCAGCATTCTTGCAGGAGCATCTCGACAATTCGTTCAAGACCGCAGGAGAAATTGAACGCTTTCTGCAACTACCGGCGCTCGCGTCCGTTCCCGCGATTGCTTCTTCCACTAACGGCAATGGACACGGCTTGTACGCGCGCGCGCGCCACCTGGCCAACGACAAATATGGCAGTAATGGCAGCATCGTTCCCTCTTGGAATCGAATCGAGGGCAACGGCCAAAACACTCCTCTAGCCGAGGCTTTTCACGAATTGCGCACCTCCGTTTTGCTTTCCACTGCAAAACAACCACCGCGAACTTTGCTGGTGACGAGCGCGAAGGGTGGCGAAGGTAAAACCACCGTGGCTGCCAATCTTGCTGTGTCACTCGCTCAACTGGGAGAAAAAGTCCTTCTCATCGACGCCGACTTGCGCCGCCCAAGCCTTCACAAATTTTTCGGAGTTCCGAATACCTCCGGCCTTGTGAACTTCCTCACCGGAAATCCGGATTGGCGAAGCCTTCTGTCACAGGCCGCGCCGAACGGTCTCTCCGTGCTTCCCAGCGGACCCGTGCCGCCGAATCCGGCGGACTTGCTCTCATCGGATTTCATGCCTGTGTTGATCCGGGAAGCCTCGAAAGAATATAAGTTCGTGGTGCTGGATTCCCCGCCGCTCCTGAATCTCGCGGACAGCCGCGTTCTCGCTACTCTTGTTGACGGTGTAATTCTTGTTGTCGGTGGCGGAATTACTCCGCGCGAACTCGTTCACCGAGCTTACGCCTCCGCTGTCGACGCAGGCTCGCACGTTCTCGGGGCTACCATCAATTTTGCCGACGCCAAGAGTGATTATTATTCCTACGGTTATCACCAGGAAAATAATGGCCACAAAAGTTGATGCACTCGCCGGCGAATTTGTCTTAGCGCCGTCCTCGATTGACGCGCCTATCGCGATACTTGTTCAGACTTCCCTCACTGTCGGATTGGCGCTAGCTGTTCTTGCGTTCGGTGGCACCGGGAAAATTTCGTTTGCAATCGTTCAACTTCTATTTTTCGGCATGGCAGCCTTGTTTGTCGCGAGCGCGCCGGAATCCGCGTTTCGTTCATCTGCAAATCTGCTGGCCGTCCCTGCGATATTAACCATCATCGTGCTGCTGCAGCTTTGCCCTTTGCCACAATCATGGCTGCATCGCTTTACCGGCCGCGAAACTCCCATGGCTGGTATGCGCGCTGGATACCTTAGTTTCGAGCCTTACGTGACCCGCGGCCATCTCCTGATCCTGCTTGCCTGCTTCGTCGCCTTTTACTTTGCTCAAATCGTCAGCCAGGATCGCCGTCGCAAAAAAATCTTTATCGCTTCTCTCGTCGGTCTCGGAACTTTTGAGGCTTTCTACGGCTTGGTGCAGTATCTGACCGGCTGGCAACAAATCTTCACCTACGTGAAAAAGTTTGATCTCGAAGACGCCACCGGCACTTATATCAATCGAAACCATTACGCAGGCTTTCTCGAAATGATCCTTCCCTTCAGTTTGGCTCTCGTGTTTTACGAATACGCAAGATTGCGCGGAAATCGTGGCAGGAGCATGAACTTCAGAAAGCTGATCGCGAAATCAGGTCTCCAAAGCCTGATCCTATGGCTGTGCGTTTCAGTGATACTCTGCGCTGCCCTCATTTTCTCGCGGTCGAGGATGGGTATCCTGGCGGCGTCATCTTCCGTTCTCGTCATTTTTGCCCTGATCGTAATTTCCAGATTTCACGGACGCACAAGTTCCCTGCTGGCCGCGATGTTTATCGTTCTGAGTATTGGCCTCGCTCTTTGGATCGGCCCCGGCCCTATCGTTTCGAGATTTCAAAGCGTCGGAGACGAATACTCGCCCAACGGCCCGAGCCGCATGTCTATCTGGCGCGACGCTCTTCCACTCATTCAGCATCACCCATGGCTCGGCACAGGTCTCGGCACTTTTCCGATCGCCTACACAAGCGGGCAGGCCACATTCCTCACCCAGTTTGTAAATCACGCGCACAACGATTATCTCGAGCTCGCCGTTGACTTGGGAATTCCCGCCACGTTTGTTCTCTTCGCGTCAGTCTTCCTGATACTGGCTCGAGCGGTGCGCGCCTTTCTCTTTGGCGAAGGTGATTTCGAAAGAGTTGTAGCTCTCGGGTGTGTAGGAAGTATTGTGGCCATCTTGCTCCACAGCTTCGCGGACTTCAATCTCTACATTCCCGCAAACGCGCTTTTATTCTCAGCGATTTTAGGACTTGCGGTATCAGCGCGGTCTGAAGTTGCGCATCTTCGGAGCCAGCAAATTGCTGCGTAAATTTCAGCTATCGCTGAAGCGCATTTTCGATATCGGAGTTTCTGTGTTTGGACTGTTGTTTCTAATTCCCGTATTCGCCTTAATAGCTCTCAGCGTGTGCCTTGATTCGGCCGGAAGTGTTTTTTTTAAATTGCGCGCCGCAGGACGGGACGGAAAAGCCTTCGATCAGTGGAAATTTCGGACTATGGTGCAGAACGCTCGGGACACGGCCCATCGTTTCGAGACATCCTCGACGGACCCGCGGATCACTCGCGTCGGGCGCTTTCTGAGGCGCTGGAGCCTTGACGAGCTTCCGCAGCTTTGGAATGTTCTCCGCGGAGAGATGAGTGTCGTCGGACCTCGCCCGACTTTCATAGAAATTGCCGCGGCATATTCGCCGGTGCAAGCGCAACGCCTTCGGATGCGTCCCGGTCTTACGGGGCTGGCCCAGTTGCAAGGACGGAATCTTCTCCCCTGGCAACAAAGAGTCATTTTGGACATTGCCTACATTGATCATTATTCGCTCTGGCTGGACTTCAAGATTCTCCTGCGTACGATTCCGGTATTGCTTCGTGGCACCGGTATCTATGGATCGGACGGCACGGTTAAAATGCACGACTTGGCGTGACTCCGAAAATGAACCAGGACAGATGCCGGGTGATTGTTTGGGGCGCAGGAGGACACGGGAAAGTGGTTGCGGACGCTTTGCTTGCGTCTGAGTCTTGCGAAGTGGTCGGAATCTTGGATGACGATCCCACAAAAGCCGGTGCCAAGATTCTAGGAATACAGGTTTTGCATTCTCCCGGCGGCTTGCGAGCGCTGCTAGATACTCTCGATCTCGACGGAGTAGCAATCGGAATCGGTGACAATTACATTCGAGACAAAAAATTCCGGGAAGCCCGATCATGCGGATTGGAGCCAGTGAACGTAATTCATCCTAGCGCTCATCTTTCACGCTTTGTAGAACTGGGAGTAGGGGTAACGATTCTTGCAGGTGCCATCATTAATCCGGGCACGGTGATCGAAGACAACGTGTGCGTGAACACGGCCGCTTCCATCGATCATGACAATTATCTTGAGACTAGCTCCCATGTATTCCCCAACGCCACCTTAACCGGAGGTGTGCGAGTCGGTCAGTTTGCTTATGTAGGCTCTGGTGCGGTTGTCGCGCCGAATATCGTAGTTCGCAAATATTCTCAGGTCGGAGCAGGCGCGATTGTGCTACAAGACGTGGCGGAAGGCGTGGTTGTTGCGGGCAGCCCGGCAGTAGAAATTGGCAAACAGCCGAAGCGGCCCGAATTCTTGGAGTGAAGTTATGTCCCCGATAAGTTCCGATCTTCCGGCAATTGCGGGAGGAAAGCCGACGTTTGAAGAGCGCTTGCCTATCGTTTCGCCGGAGGGCCTACCAGATGACGACTTCCTTTGCGACGTGCAAGAGATTTTGCGGAGTCGTCAGCTAACCAACGCCACTTTTGTCCGCAAATTCGAGGAAGCCGCCGCCGAGTATCTGGGCGTCCCACATTGCGTCGCGGTCTCCAGTTGCACGTCGGGACTTATCCTCACCATGCGTGCGCTGGAGCTTCAAGGCGAAGTGATTCTTCCCAGCTTCACTTTTCATGCCACTGCCCACAGCGTTATCTGGAACGGACTCAAGCCTGTCTTCGCAGACTGCGATCCTGAAACGCTTTGCATCGACCCGCAAGCAGTGAAGCGCCAGATTTCTCCAAATACGGCTGCGATCCTGGCCGTTCATTTATTCGGAAATCCGGCACACATTGAAGAACTACAAACCATCGCTTCCAGTTCAGGCGTCCTGCTGATTACTGACGCGGCGCATGCTTTTGGAAGCGACATAAACGGCCGGCGCGTTGGAACGTTCGGAACCGCTGAGGTTTTTAGCTTTTCTCCCACTAAGCTTCTGGTGGCAGGCGAAGGCGGAATGATTGCCACGCAAGATGCGGATCTCGCGCGGAAACTGCGCTCCGCGCGCAACTACGGCGATAGTGGGAATTATGATCCGGAATTGGCAGGCCTGAACGCACGCATGAGCGAATTTCACGCCGCCTTGGCTGTTCGCGGCCTCCACGGCCTCGAAGCGCGCATCGCGCGCCGAAATCAGATACGCCTCCATTACGAACAGCGCCTTGGATCAATTCCCGGCATAAGTTTTCAGCACATTCTGCCTGGCAATCGCAGCGCCTGCAAAGACTTCGCTGTCCTTATCGATGAGGCCGCGTTCGGCGAATCGCGCGACTGGCTAGTTGACGCTCTGGAAAAAGAAAATATCCAAGTGCGGCGCTACTTTTGGCCGCCGGTCCATCGCCAAAAACTTTACTCCGACGTTTGGGACAAGCAGCCTCTGCCGGTTACGGATCGAATTTCGAGCAGCATTCTGAACTTGCCGATCTACTCCACTTTGGGTACCGAGCAAATTGACAAGGTTTGTGACGCTGTCTTTCGCAGTTACGAGTTCGCGAATAAATCCGGCTTTGCCAAGGCACAGCGCGCGTGAAAACTGCGGGCCTACATCGTTATTGGACTTCGTTGCGAAGCGAGGAGCGGGCCTATCCGTGGGAAAGTAGTTTACTCCGAATGGCGGTTGATATCTTCCTGGTGAACGCTTCTCTGATCACCGCGTTCGCTCTTTGGTTTCTGTTTTACGTCGTGATTCTGCAAACGCCCGATCCGCAAGCGCTCGCCGAGCGGTTCAAGAGTTTTGTGACTCATTACTGGCTGCTGTGGTCTTTCCTTGCGCTTCTGGTGTTTCAGCTCAGCGGGCTTTATCCGCGCATCCGAAACGCTGGCGGCACCCGCAAGGCCCTCGCGGTATTTCGCGCCGTCAGTTTGTTCATCGTGATTTTTGTTTTCGCTGATTATTTTCTTTACCGCGGGGCGCTGGTTCCCCGGGGCGTCGCGGTGATCGGATGGGTTCTGATGCTCGCCACGGTCGGCGGGGTTCGCCTCACGAAGCATAAGATC
>Ga0302176_10000972_pt1 | contig 14782 bp, 11 predicted proteins | sample I_Palsa_E1_1_FD_198787 | JGI IMG/M metagenome (GOLD analysis project Ga0302176, IMG submission 198787) | Peat permafrost microbial communities from Stordalen Mire near Abisko, Sweden - I_Palsa_E1_1 | ecosystem: Environmental > Terrestrial > Soil > Palsa > Peat permafrost | place: Sweden...
CGACTGATGACCCGGGCCATCGATTCGTGCAGTGACTGCGACACTTGAGTCCACATAATGCTCTCCTCCGCCCCTAAGGGTTGAAGCGGTCTGGCCAACGCCACCGCGATAGTAGATACGGTTTGCCTTCTTCATAGGCACGAGCCAGCTTCTCGAGCCTTAGCTCTGCCTCCGCTGGGCCGGCGTTGCCTACTTCGAGGGCGTACGAGGCTACCCAACCCAAGTAGAGCGGGGTAAGCGCCCCCAACAAATGGCTGCGGCTAATGGTACGCAAGCGATAGGCCAGCCCGAAGTCGTACACAATGCGTACCCAGAGCTCGTCGGGCATGTGGAAGCGTTCCGTGCTGGGCCGCGCCAGGCGTTTCAGCTCCAGGAGCGTGACCGGTGGCAGCACCAGGGACCACACCTCCTGCAAATTGCGGAAGCCGAGCTGGAACGTCTCCACCATTGGCGTAGTATCCGCTGCCGCCACATCGGCCGGCGGCGGCTCCGGAGTACCCACGGTAACGAGCGGCTGGGAGCCCCGGACCCTTTGCCAGAGCGGAGCGTTGAGCGTCATCTCTGCAAACAAAGACCCGACGGTCTCGGACATGACTGTGCTGAGATCCACGCCTTCGGCAGGAGCGTGTCGCGTGTCCACATGCACCTGGCATATTCCACGTTCGCGGACCGCCGCTTCGGTGGCCGGCCAGAAAGTTGATTGTCCCTGGGCGATGGTTCGCTGCAATGCCACTTCCATATCCGGGATCATCTTCCCGGAGAAGCAGAAGTCCGGCGCCAGCGGAAAGCGCACTCGCCGTCCATAAAGTGAGCGTATGGCTGGAGCCAGGATGCTTGAGTTCAGCAGGCCGTCGAACTTTCCCAGGGCGTACAGCGGCATAGCGAGTTCGCAGCGCTCTTCAAGAACAGGAGCCATCATCGGCCCCAGAAAATGCGAATGCAACGCGGCCAGATCTGGTGCGATCACGGCACAGGCGCTGACCCCCATTTCCCGTGCCATCGCGAACAAGGCCTGATAAACGCTGGCAGAAGGCAACCAGGGGATATTCGACGGGGTACCGGCGGGCATGGCATACGGCAAGAAGCGTAATCGGTCATGGGTTTCCACCTCTTCAAGATCCATTTCGACCTTTGTCATCGGCTCGGTGCCGCTCACGCCAGGAAACGCAACCACAGTGCGCAGAGCACCCAGGCTTTGCTCGCCCATGCCGAGGATCGCCCGTGTGGCCGCAGTCCGCAGCTGCTCAGCCTCGACCGGCGCAGCCACAGCGATCAGCAGATCGGCTTGCTTGATCTCTTCCATTCCTGCTTTCGTCTCTTCCGAAAGCTCTAACTTCGCCATGCGTCTACCTTCGGTCCTACATCGGATCTTAACTGTTTCGGGACATCCCAGTTTTGAGTTGTTGATACGTACGAGCTTTAGCCCGTACGTATCTGATCGAAATCAGTTCGGCTTTAGCCGCTTTCTCTCCCCAACAGTTGAAGTTGCCTACAGCGGCAAACTCAGAATCCCCGTTAACGGAATCATCACCCAGCTGGGCCGGTTGTTCAACTCGTACACCAGCTCGTAGAACGCCTTGTCAATCACGTACGCCTCCAGCAACTGCTCAAATATGCGCGGTTCGGAGGGAACCACTTCCACTCCTCGCGCATATTCACAATAAGTGCGCAGAAACGCCGACGACACCGATTGTTCCCATAAATGCGCCCACGGCTCCAGGCGCGAAAAATCTTCCGGTCGCCGCGTCGAGTATTTCATCAATGCTGAAAATGCCGCATAACTGAAAGAGCGCAGCATGCCCGCAACGTCTTTCAACGGCGACTGCTTGGTCCTACGCTCGGCCAGCGAACGCGCCGGTTCCCCTTCAAAGTCCAAGATAACGAAGTCGCCCTTGGACCGCAGCACCTGCCCCAAATGATAGTCCCCATGGATGCGGGTGCGCAGCGCATGAATCTCGCCCGCAGCCAGTTGCCGGAAACGATCCAGCACCAGGGTGCGGCGGCTGAGCACCAGCCCCGCCCTTTCCAGAACCCCATCGGGCAAGCGAGCTACATTGGCCTTGAGCGCATCGAAGGCGCTGCTGGCATGGGCAATCAGATCATCGCGCACTACATCGATATCCTTAGAATTCAGCGGCTCGGGCATGAAGGCCGGATCGTGGGTGGGTGAAGCCAGCCCAAGGTGCATCTCCGCCGTTCGTCTGCCCAGCAAGGCAGCGGCGTCCAGATAAGTTCCAACATGCTCGCGGGCAAACTTCGTTTCGCTGGCTTGACTCAGCTGCAGCAGGCTTGCCGGACCATCGGGGATAACGCCCTGGCTAAATTTCTCCGCGGCGCTGGCTTCGTAGTAGCGATCCAACTCTTCCAGCGTCCATTGCCACCCATCGCCCTCATTGCTGACCAGGCCTTGCAACATGGCCAGCGTCGAGGTTTCCTGCCCCTCGCGCGTGTATTCGATGGCCCCACCGAAGGGCGCGATATGAGTAAAATGTGTTTGCTCGGTGAGATAGCGGCCGATCTCTGTGTCTGGGTTTGGGCCGGGCTGCTGCCTGCGGAACAGCTTCATGATCAGCTTGTCGCCAAACAGAATGGAGGTATTGCTCTGCTCCGCCGAACCGCGGCGTGGCGGAGGGGGCGGACCCGCTTCCCCTTGTAACTGAGGCAGTAAGGTACTGGGCACACCGGCGAGATCGCCCTCACGCGAGGGAATTTCCCTCCGCGTGGAAATCGTCGCCAGCAGGGCCGCGCTGGCGGTGTCGTTGAAGGTGGCCTCGTGCAGCACTCCGACTGCTTCTGCTGAGGTCACCCGCGTCAACACCGCGTTCGGCGACTCCTTTCGCAGCTCCTCGGCAGCCTTACCAAACATCAATCCCAGCGTGACCAGGTACGTGTCGGGTTCGCCTTCGGAATATTGCACCTGGACCCATACCAGGGCGCTCTCGCCCTGGTTGAACACTGCCCAATCTTCAATACGAGTCCCCGTGATCACGCGTGATTTGGCGCCAAACCATCGTTGCCGCGGCAGATAATTCCGCAGCACGGTCTCTTCCAGTTCGCGGCGGCCGTTGCCTTCGAGAACACTCATCCAGTCAGTCTTTCCGCTGAGCGCAAGTTCCGGCTCTCCGGCCTCCGGGCTCGGTGCGGGCTCCGGCGAAGGCTGCAACTCAAGCCAGAGAAAGCCGTACGGCCCGACGGTCAAGGGATAAGGAGTGGCGCGAATCCTGGGAAACTCTACATAGCCGAGCATCTCGACCGGCACCAGCCCAACATAGGCGGAGAGGTCCAACTCTACGGGCTGCGCGAAGCGGGAAAGATTGGCCACGCACAGGACCTTTTCGTTCTGAAATTCGCGGGTGTAGGCGAGGATTTTGCGATTCGTTGGATTGAGGAAAGAAAGCGTGCCGCGGCCAAAAACCTGGAACAGCTTGCGCAGCGCAATCATGTTGCGCATCCAGCTCAAGAGCGACGAAGGGTCGCTCTGCTGTGCTTCGACATTCAGCCCCTCATAGCCCCATACCGGGTCCATGATGACGGGGCTGTACAGCTTGGCAGGCACGGCGCGGGAGAAGCCCGCATTGCGGTCGCCGCTCCACTGCATCGGGGTGCGCACGCCGTTCCGGTCGCCCAGGTATATGTTGTCCCCCATCCCGATCTCATCCCCGTAATAAATAATCGGTGTGCCGGGAAAGGAAAAGAGCAGGCTGTTCAGTAATTCGATGCGGCGCCGGCTGTTATCCACCAAGGGCGCCAGGCGCCGGCGGATGCCGATGTTGATGCGCATTCGGGGATCCGCGCTGTAGGCCAGGTACATGTAATCGCGCTCATCGTCAGTTACCATTTCGAGCGTGAGCTCGTCGTGATTGCGCAGAAATATCCCCCACTGGCAGTTGTTGGGGATAGCCGGAGTTTGCGCCATGATATCCGTGATGGGCAGCCGATCCTCCTGGCGCAGCGCCATATACATCCTGGGCATGAGGGGAAAATGAAAGGCCATATGGCACTCATCCCCATCGCCGTAATAGATGCGCACATCGTCAGGCCACTGGTTGGCCTCGGCCAGGATCGTTCTGGCCGCATACTTGTTATCAATTTCCGCGCGGATGCGCTTCATGACCGCGTGTGTTTCGGGCAGGTTCTCGCAGTTCGTTCCTTCCCGCTCCACCAGGTACGGAATGGCGTCCACGCGCAGCCCGTCCACGCCCATGTCCAGCCAGTAGTGCATGATCTTTACTACTTCTTCGAGCACCACAGGATTGTCGTAGTTCAGGTCCGGCTGATGAGAGAAGAAGCGATGCCAATAATACTGCTGCGCTTCGGGATCCCAGGTCCAGTTGGATTTCTCCGTGTCGGTAAAGATAATGCGCGCTTCGCGATACTTTTGATCGGTGTCACTCCATACGTAGAAGTCGCGCTCCGGCGAGTCTTTGGGAGCACGGCGCGCTCGCTGAAACCAGGGATGCTGATCGGATGTGTGGTTGATGACCAGCTCGATCATCACCTGCAGACCGCGCGCATGCGCCTGGTTGAGAAACTCTCTGAAGTCCTCCATGGTCCCGTAGTTCGGGTGCACGCTCAGGTAATCGGAAATGTCGTATCCGTCATCGCGCAGCGGAGAAGGGAAGAAGGGCAGGAGCCAAAGGCAGGTTACGCCCAGATCCTGCACGTAATCGAGCTTGCTGAGTAATCCCTGGAAGTCGCCGATGCCGTCGTTGTTGCCGTCCATGAATGCCTTGACGTGCAACTCGTAAATGATCGCGTCCTTGTACCAGAGTGGGTCCGCCGCGCTTCCCGCTTGCTTCAATACTGCCTCCCGGCTTGGTTGCTTGAATCGCAACAACTACAGTTATACTTTTGCCGGCGCCACGCGGAACACATGAGCCGGCGCCTCCGCCGGCCGTAATGCAACATAGTTCCTCGATCCTCGCCAGCTGTACGAGTGATCCGCCAACAGATCGTAAACTTCAAATGTACCGTCAGCGGCGAGGCCTAGTGCGGCTAAATCCACGTCAATCCACCCTGCCTGTACCAAAGAAGGATCGAGGTTGACCACCACCAGGATCTGGTTGCTGCCATCCGCCGTTCGCTTGGAGTAGCAGATGAGCATCGGATTATCCGTAGGGTGGAAGTGCAGCCGCTCATTGCTCTTGAGGGCGGGGTTTGCCCCCCGAATCTGGTTCAACCGGGTAATCAGTGGTTTCAGGCTAGCCGGGTTGGTCAAATCCCACTGCTTGATCTCGTATTTTTCTGAGTTCAGATATTCTTCGCTGCCTGGTTTCGTGGGTGTGTTGTCCCCCAACTCATAAGCAGGACCGTAAATCCCGAAATTGGAGCACAGGGTAGCGGCCAGCACCAGCCGGAAGCGAAAGGCAGGCAGGCCGCCGGTCTGCAGGTGTCCGGGGAGGATGTCGGGTGTGTTCGGCCAGAAGTTGGGACGGAAGTATTCCTTGATTGGCGTGGTGGTGAGCTCCAGCATGTACTCGGTGAGCTCTTCCTTGGTATCCCGCCAGGTGAAATACGTGTAGGACTGGGAAAAGCCCAGTTTGGCTAGCCGCTCCATCACCCGCGGCCGGGTGAAAGCCTCTGCCAAAAACAACACGTTGGGATCTTTTTCCTTGAGCTCAGGGATCACCCATTGCCAGAAAGGGAACGCCTTGGTGTGCGGATTGTCCACCCGGAAAACGAGGACACCTTGATCCATCCAAAAACTGAAGACGTCCCTGAGGGCCTCCCACAACCCTTGCCAGTTGGCAGTCTCGAAGTCCATGGGATAGATGTCCTGATACTTCTTGGGCGGGTTCTCCGCATACTGAATGGAGCCGTCGGGCCGTTTCTTGAAGAACTCAGGATGCTCCTTCACCCACGGATGATCGGGCGCGCACTGGAAGGCGATATCGAGAGCGACCTCCATCTTCAGTTGTTTGGCCCGCTTGACCAGGTTGGTGAAATCCTTCAGTGTTCCAAGCGCGGGAAGAATCGAGGTATGCCCGCCCTCGGTCGAGCCAATGGCCCAGGGGCTACCCTCGTCTCCCGGGGCGGCTTCCACAGCATTGTTCTTTCCTTTGCGGAAGCTGTGGCCGATAGGAGAAATAGGGGGCAGGTAGAGGATGTCGAACCCCATCTCTGCCACATACTCCAGCCGGTTAGCCACATCGCGCAACGTGCCGTGTTTGCCCGGGGTAGGTGACCAGGACCGCGGAAACAGCTCATACCAGGCGGAAAACGCCGCCCTTTCCCGATCCACAACAATCTCCAGCTCCCGCTCATACCATGTCTCGAGCGTCGCATCGGGATAACGATGTACCGCGGCCAGCAACTCATCCTGCAGTGCGAATGCGACTGCCGCGTCGTCCTTGCTCCCCGCGGCCCGGAGCTTCTTAGCCCAGCCCGCTAGCTTAGTGCTGTCCTGTTTGCTTGCCCGGAGTTGCACCTGCTCCAGAAGCGCGCCGCCGGTGGCAAACGGCACGGCAAGATCCTGCCCCGCCTCTACCCGTTTCTTCAGGTCGCTCTGCCAGGTTTCGAAATGGTCGATCTCACCCACCACCGTGTAGCGATATCGGCCGATCTTGTCGACCGGAAAGACGCCTCGCCAGCGGTCGTTGCCCAGCGGCAACATTTCAATGCTTTGCCAGCTGGAAGCCCCTTCTTCCTTAAACAGCAACCGCGCTCGAACGTGATCATGTCCGTCGCCGAAGACGTCTGCTTCGATCGAAACCAGGTCGCCAACAGTTCGCTTGATGGGAAAGAGACCACAGTCAATTTGTGGCTCCACATGTTCAACCACTACCCGGCTTCGTCCTTCTTGCGGCTTCGCCATCTATCTCCTCATCACCCATTGTAGGCAGATGCAATTTTGCGCGGTCGCGGGCATAGTTTCTATGGTGCGAAAATGAATTTTGCGCCGCCGTCGCCCATCGCCGTTCCTGTTGTGCATCGAAACAATTCAGCCAAATAATTTTTTGCCCATTCCTCCGCCACCCAATGGGACAATCGTTGAATGCGCCTGATCACCTATCGTCGCGATGCAACCGCTGCTCCTGCACTTCTCAAGGACGGCCACGTCTTCCCTCTCAAGCAGCTCGGGTATCCGGACGCACTGGCTTTTATTGCCGCGGGTCCGAGCCGTTGGGCTAGTGTCAACGTTCAGCTTGAAGAGACGGGTTTGAACCTGCTCGCGCCCCTGACTGCGGTCTCGCTCGAACCACCCGTTTCCCGGCCAGGCAAAATCCTCTGCATCGGCCTCAATTACCGGGACCACGCTTCCGAATCGAAGATGGAGCCGCCCAAATTCCCGACAGTGTTTTGCAAGTATCCTCATACCCTGATTGGCAACGGGCAATCCATCCTGCTGCCGCGCGCCACCCAGCAACCCGACTATGAGGCCGAGCTCGCGGTTGTCATCGGACAGGGCGGACGCAATATTGCCGAAGCCGACTGGCAAGACCACGTCTTTGGCTACACCATCCTCAATGACGTGAGTGCTCGCGACGTGCAGTTGGCCACCTCGCAATGGACCCTGGGAAAGAACTTTCCTACCTTCGGTCCGATGGGACCCTGGATCGTGTCTAAAGATGAGATTCCCGATCCTCACCAGCTGGACATCTCGCTCTCTATCAATGGTGAGACCCTGCAGAAGTCCAATACTCGCGAACTCATCTTCAAAATCCCGCGTTTGATCTCTTACATCTCGACCATGATGCCCCTGGCGCCCGGCGACATCATCAGCACCGGTACTCCGGCCGGCGTAGGCATGGGGCGCACCCCGCAACGGTGGCTCCGGCCCGGCGACGACGTGCTGGTGGAGATTGCAGGTATCGGCGGCTTGCGTAACCCGGTTCTCGCCGAACCTTGACCCCTGGGAGGGGTCTGGATTATTCAATCCGCCGGTGCTAGCATCACGCCCAGAGAGACGCTCCCATGGTCAGGGTCATCACTGTTGAACGTGAGTACGGCAGCCAGGGAGCGGAATTCGCCCATCGCCTGGCCGGCAGGCTTCAGTGGAAGCTTATCGATCGTTGCCTGATTGACGAAATTGCCCATAAAGCCGGCGTGCCGCAAAGCATGGCCGAGCAGTGTGATGAGCGTCTGGACCCCTGGTACTACCGGATGGGCAAGTCCTTCTGGCATGGCAGCGTGGACCGCATGCCCGCTCCGCCCAAAGACCAGGTCTTCGACAGCGAACGCATGCTCGAGTTCGTGCGCAACTATCTCAAGCAATGTGTGGCCAATGGCAACTGCGTGATTGTGGGCCGCGGCGCAGCCTGTGCGCTCGTGGGCGTTCCCGGGGTCTTCAATATTTTCGTCTACGCCTCAATGTCCCGGAAGGTTCGGTGGTTTGAGACCCGCTTTCCGGAGCAGGCAACCAATGCCAGGTCAGAGCTCGAGGCCACCGACAGCCGGCGCGAAGCGTATGTTCGCCGCTACTATGACCGGGACTGGGCCGATCGGCGTCTCTATCACATGATGATCAACTCCTGTATGGGTTGTGACGCCATGATCGACTCGGTGCTAGATGGGGCCGGCATGTCAGCGCTCCGGGAGCAAGTAGCCGCCGCGCCAGCGGACCGGACCTAGGCGCCTGAATCTCACCCTCGCCTATATTGGACAGCGTAGCCGCAGCGATCTCCTCGGACCCGCGACTGATCTGTATTTGAAACGCATCGCTCCCTTCGCCAAAATCGAAGCCGTGGCCTTCCGCGATGAGGAGGCGCTGTTCGCTTTCGTTACCCGGCAACGAGCTCGCACCCCGGCCTGGCTGGTCTTGCTCGATAGTCGCGGAGAAGCGCTCTCGTCAGAAGAACTGGCTGCCCTGCTCCGCGCCCGCCGGGACGCAGGCCAACAGACGATCGTATTTGCCATTGGTCCGGCGAGCGGCTGGTCAGACCGCGCCCACAGCCAGGCACAAAGCATTTTGTCGCTGGGGCGGATGACTCTCCCTCACGAGCTCGCGCGCCTGGTCCTGGCGGAACAGCTCTACCGGGCATTTACAATACTGGCAGGGCATCCGTACCACACCGGGCACTGATGCAGGCAGTGCTCACGCAGCTTCCTGATGAGGGAAAGATGCACAGAATCCGCACCATCGCGAGCGTAGTCGCTGTATGCTCCAGAGTCGGAGTTGGGTGGCGGAGCAGTGGGAAACTTTGGGGGCGCGTGGCGGAAGGGAATACATGTCCTGGTTTAAGCGGCAGGAAAGCGAGATTGAACCAAATCCAGAAAAGAGTGTTCGGACCGAAGGCTTGTGGCAAAAGTGCGAGGGCTGTGCACAATACGTCTTTAAGGCTGATCTCGAAGCGAACCTGCAGGTCTGCCCCAAGTGTGGGCACCATTTCCGGCTCGACGCTCGAAGCCGAATCGCCAGCCTGCTCGAACCTGGATTCGAGGCGGTTGACCTGGAACTAGTGTCCACAGATCCGCTGGAATTTGTCGACATAAAGCCCTATCGGGACCGGATCGAGAAGGCTCGGCGCGAGACTGGCCTGAACGACGCTGTGATCAACGCCGTGGGAAACCTTGGCCCTCATGCCGTAGTCCTGAGTGTGATGGAATTCGCCTTCATTGGTGGAAGCATGGGTTGCGTCGTCGGAGAGACCATTGCCCGGGCCATTGATCGCGCCATCGCTGGCCGGCGGCCCCTTATCATTGTTGCCGCATCCGGTGGCGCGCGCATGATGGAGGGCGTAGCCAGCCTGATGCAGTTGGCCAAAGTTTCTGCCGGCCTGGGGCAACTGGATGACGCCGGTCTACCTTATATTTCGGTGCTGACCAATCCCACCACGGGTGGCGTGACCGCAAGTTTTGGCATGCTCGGAGACCTCAACATTGCCGAGCCGGGCGCCTTGATCGGCTTTGCTGGTCCGCGAGTGATCGAGCAGACCATTCGACAGAAGCTCCCGGAAGGATTTCAGCGTCCCGAATTCCTCGTCGAGCATGGAATGTTGGACGCGATTGTCCCGCGTCATGAACTGAAGGCCTACCTCATCCGCGCCCTGGACTTCATGCTGCCGGCATCCGCCTAGTTAAGGGTGGAAAGAACGCGCTTTTGTGCTCTATCCCCGCACCAGACGCCGGGTGTCTTTTTTCGCGAGATGTGGGAGACTGCAGACCTTCCCCCCAAACCTGTCGCTGGTCTCACAAATCCACACGGAGCCCCCACAACATCGTTCTGTCCCGGCCCCTCCTTTGTCATCTCTACCTCTCACCACCGCTTGGGAAGACTAAAGAGGCTGTGTGAGAACCTGGTCTAGCCCTGATGTATGTAATCGTCCAAAAACAAACAGGCTCTAACGTCTGCATGAGAACTGGGCTTTGTATCAGGTCGGGCCGTAACTGTTTGAGAAGATGCAGGGCTCTAAATCCCTCCGTGAGAACTCAACTTACAAACTGAGTCCCGAAGGGACGGCTGAGAGTAGCCCAGGACGCCAGTCCTGGGCGGATTGTGAGTTCTCGCGAAGAGTCGTCAGCCCCTTAGCAATCCCAGGACTGGCGTCCTGGGCTACCCTCAGCCGTCCCTTCGGGACTCAGTTTGTAAGTCGAGTTCTCACGCAGGCTCTTTAGCCCCTGCAACTCCTGCTCCTGCGTCCCATTTGCCGGTTAGCGATTTCTGGCTGCCCGGTTAACTGTTGAGGGCTGCTTTTCGAGCTCTCACGCAGATCTTAGGCCGCCCGTTCAGCGCAACCCTTCGCCGCACGGAATTCACTCTAGAATAAGAACATGTCCTATGCCTCGGCCCTTGACCGCCTCCACGCGCTCGGTCAGGAATTGCACACCGCACCCGGCGCGCCTCGCCGGAAATTCGAATTGGCGCACATGCGCACGCTCATGGCTGCGCTGGGCAATGCCGAGCGGAAATTCACTTCCATCCTGGTTGCCGGCACCAACGGCAAAGGATCCACCGCTTCCACTCTGGCCAGTATCCTTGCTCATGCCGGCTACAGGACCGGCCTTTACACTTCGCCTCACCTGAGCCGGGTCAATGAGCGCATCCAGGTGAATGGTGCGATGATTTCCAACGAGGATTTTGCGGTCCTCTTCGACCGCGTCGAGGAGGTCGCGGCCACCCTGGTGCGTGATGGGCGTTTACCCGGGCTGCCGAGTTTTTTTGAGACTGTCACCGCCATAGGCTTTCTCTACTTTGCGTCGGCTGAAGTGCATACGGCGGTGCTAGAAGTCGGCATGGGCGGCCGCCTGGATGCGACCAATATCGTCGAGCCCATCGTTTCGGTCATCACCGATATCTCGCTCGATCACACTGAGTGGCTCGGATCGACAGTCGATCTAATCGCGCATGAGAAAGCCGGTATCCTGCGCCGCGACGGCGTAATGATCACCTTGCCGCAACATCCTGAGGCCAACCAGGCGTTAGGAGAAGTAGCAGTGTCCCTGAACGTCAGGGGAGTGAACGCAGCTGGCTATATACCCGTGCACAATCATCCCGAGCAGTACACCCGCAATCGTTACCCGTTGTCCGTGATGGGGGAACTGATCGGGATCGACTCTCCTCTGGCGGGCGCCCATCAACAGCGCAACCTGGCGCTGGCCATTGCCGCTGCCGTGGAGTTAAGAAACAACCACGGTTACAATATTACGCCCATCGATATTCAGGCAGGCATCCGGGACACGGTTTGGCCCGCGCGCCTGGAGACCCTGCCCGGCGCCGCCGGCCGCGCGGATGTGCTGCTGGACGTCGGCCACAATCCTGCCGGGGCCTGGGCTCTGCGAGCTGCTGTCTCTCATCTGGACATGGGCCAGCCCATGACACTGGTGTTTGGCTGTCTTAAAGACAAGCCGGCCGTCGAACTCGCCCAGATTCTTTTTCCCCTGTTCAGCAAGATAATCGTGACCCTGGTCGACTCCCCGCGCAGCGCATCGCTCGATGACTTGCTCGCTGCGGCGCGTACCACAGGCAGCGATGCAGAGGGGGTGGCGAGCGCAGTCCGCGCGGTTGAGCGGGCGATCGAAGTGACTCCGGTTCACGGCCTGGTCGTCGTTACCGGCTCGGTCTACCTGGTGGGTCAGGTGCGGCCGCTGTTGGTAGCGGCGCAGACATCGACGGAGCCGCTGAAGGTATGAGCTCCACGGAAATAACCAGCGGTGGACTATCGGCTCTTCCGCTGAGTAAGCGACTCGCTTCCAACCTGGTAAGGGGCCCGTTGTTCTTCCTGTTTACGGGTTTATTCGGCTGCATGTCGCTGGCTGCCTCGTGCTTCGAAAAAGATGGCCGGCAGCAGCACGACATTGCTCGGCTTTGGGCGCGGAGCTCATTGTGGTTCGCCGGTGCGCCCGTGACCGTTATCGGACGTGAAAACTTGCTGCCAGTCGCGGTGTATACCTCGAACCACACCTCGTTCATGGATACTCCCGTGGTCTTCAGCAGCCTACCCTTCCAGTTTCGAATCCTCGCCAAGCAGAGTCTGTGGAAGTGGCCGTTCATCGGATGGCATCTGAATCGCTCCGGGCAAATCCCAGTGGACGAAGACAGCGGGTCAGCCGGACTTAATCGCGCCATCCGTGCGCTCAAGGAGGGCATGCCACTCTTCATCTTTCCTGAAGGCGGCCGCACTAAAGATGGGCAGATGCAAAGCTTCATGAGAGGACCTGCGTACATCGCGATTCGCGCCCGAATCCCGCTCGTGCCTATGGCGCTCATTGGGACCTTCGAGCTGCTGCCCGTCCACACCCATCACTTTCGTCCTCGCCCAGTCAAATTAGTGATCGGAAGACCGATAGACCCTTCTGGATATACCATTCGTCAGGCAGATGAACTGACCGCTAGGTTGCGGCGCGAAATACTCGACCTCTATACCCGCCACGCAGGTCCTGGCGACTTGAGCCCCACTCTGGCCGCGGCGGCACAAGAACAGTTGCTGGAGTCAACAGAAGATCAATGAACGCACAACCTCCTCGTATTGCCATCCCCGAACCCACATCGACCGACGAGGCCTACAACCAGCGCAGCCTGCCGCAGTACATGCGGGCAGTAGAAGCTGCGGGTGGCATACCGGTGCCCATTCTTTTGCAGGAATCGAGCGAGACGCAGACACGGCTGCTTGCGACCTGCTGTGCCATCCTGTTGCCGGGCAGCCCAGCGGATGTCGATCCGGTCCGATACGGACAACCAATGGCAAAGGAGTGCGCAGCCAAAGATGCACTACGCGAAGCGGTCGACGACCTCCTTTTTGAGGACGCTTTTTCGACCGGCAAACCGATCCTTGGAATTTGTTACGGTTTACAGTCTTTGAACGTGTGGCGACATGGATCGCTCATTCAGGATCTGCCGCATGCAGAGCAAGGCAAGGGGAACCACGTGAATCATCAACCCGGGCGAGAAGTGCAGGAAGCCCATGCGCTCGTGCTTGCAGGGAATTCGCGCCTCTCGCGCGTGCTAGGCCGGCTCGAGCATGCAAAAACAGACCTGCAAGTGAATTCAAGCCATCACCAGGCGATTGATCGCCCCGGAGAAGGCCTCGCAGTGGTTGCTACCAGTCCCATCGACGGGGTCATCGAGGCGGTCGAGGGTACGGACCCTAACCAGTTCGTCGTTGCCGTCCAATGGCACCCGGAGCGAAGTTACGAGAGCAGTGCAGCTTCTCGCGCCCTGTTTGCGGCACTTTTGGATGCCGCGCGTTCCTGGGCATCTTCCGAGGAACCTCGATAGTGGAACAGATTGAGGCGGAATTCTCGCGCGCGAGCCTTGCCACGTTGCCCCCGGCCGCGTACGAACAATTTCACGAGTATCTTAATTTGCTTTTGCGCTGGAACCAGCGTCTGAACCTGACTGCTATTCGAGACCCTCTTCAGGTGATTCAACGTCACTTTGTGGAGAGCGCATTCGTGGCCCAGCATTTGCCTGTGGGCATTACCAGTCTGCTGGACTACGGTTCGGGCGCCGGATTGCCCGGAATACCGATCGCTATTTGTCGCCCGGAGATCCGGGTTACGCTCGCAGAGGCTCAAGGGAAAAAGGCTTCTTTTCTGCAAGAGGTCCTGCGCGTTCTCGCTCTCCCCGGGCAAGTCTATGTGGGCCGCGTCGAAGCGATGTCGGAACAAAGTCTGTTTGACGCCGTATCTATGCGCGCAGTGGAGAAGATGGAGTCTGCCATTCCCATTGCGGTACAGCTGGCTAGGAGGTATCTAGTTCTCCTCACCACCGGGAAATCGGCAGCCGCCTCCCGGGGATTTACTCCGGAGCTCGAATGGTTCGAACCAGTTCCGCTGCCGAATTCCGCACAGATGATCCTGGCCATCGGACAGCGCAGGGCAGCTCCCCAAGAAACCCAATAACAGTTTGTTCCACGTGGAACATCGTCCAGATGAAAGTGCTGGAGTCCTTGACCATTTTGCAGGGTTGAAGTGGAAGCTTTGGCCCTTAGGCCGGAGGATCGGTTCCTGGAGGTGGAAGCCCCGGACTTCAGTCCGGGGGGGCGGGCTTTTAAGCCCGCGGAAAACACTCCCCTACTAAAACTGAGGGCTTTAGCCCTGGTGGCCTCTCCTCAAGCGGTTGAGACTTATCCGTTTCCGCTTGGACCTGAATATAAACGATCCAGCGCTAGCACCGCCTTAAACCCCACCCTCGCAACATCCCAAATGTTCCACGTGGAACGTGCCTTGATTTCCACCGCGCCTGCTTTTCGCCTCGCTCCGTAACCCCAATGCCAACCACCCCGTATCTTCCTCTAAACAAACCAATTCCGTCGCTTCCCCATTCCGCCCTCGGAGGGTTCTCCACAATGGAAGCCCGGTTCTGCACATCCTCATTCCTTGCTCTTCTCGCCCCACACTCGAT
>Ga0302176_10000986_pt1 | contig 14600 bp, 13 predicted proteins | sample I_Palsa_E1_1_FD_198787 | JGI IMG/M metagenome (GOLD analysis project Ga0302176, IMG submission 198787) | Peat permafrost microbial communities from Stordalen Mire near Abisko, Sweden - I_Palsa_E1_1 | ecosystem: Environmental > Terrestrial > Soil > Palsa > Peat permafrost | place: Sweden...
GTGATGATTCCAATCCTCAATGTCTCGGATGCGGTGATCGGAAAACCCTGCCTGCCAGATATCAAATTTCCAGTTAAAGGCCCGCTTTGCGCGGAAGGAAAATCCACCTTTGATATTCTGCATCGCTCTTTCGAGACTCTCGCGAGGAGTAATGATTATGTGGAAATGATCTGGCATCACCACGTAAGCGTGAAGCAGATAAGAATCGCCCCGATAATGTTGTAAAACTTCCTCCATCAATAGGACCCAGCGCTCGTGGCGGAAAAATGGCCGTCGGGCAATAGTCTGAGAGCTAACGAAGTAGGTCTGTCCACTACTCTTGACACTTTCTCTCGCTGGACGCATCGCCACCCTCAGCGGCTAAAGCCGGGTATCGTTTGGTTGGTTAACGGACGGCCTAAAGCCCGTCCCCTTCAAAAGCCCTCACCCGTTAGCACCCATACTCGGCCCATCGCAACTTCAGAAGCAACTAAGCCACCATCCTCGAAAGGGCTCGGCCTACAGACTGAAGCAAAACCCAGGTTTTTGAAGGGTACGGTCTTCAGGCCGTACGTAATAAATCTAAAATCAGTACCTAAACCGACAAACCAGCCCGCACTCATCGCTTCCATTCTTCCATCATTTTTCGAAAGTCTCGAAAGAGATAGTTGGAGTCGTGTGGCCCGGGACTCGCCTCTGGATGGTATTGCACACTGAACAGTGGCATCGTCCGATGACGCAAGCCCTCAAGCGTGTTGTCGTTCAAGTCGATATGGGTTAGCTCGACCTCGTTCTGATTGATCGAGTTCGGATCGACGGCATAGTTGTGGTTGTGCGCCGTGATCTCCACCTTGCCGGTTTGCGTTTGCTGCACCGGATGATTCCCACCGTGGTGCCCAAACTTGAGTTTGTAGGTCTTGCCGCCAAGAGCCAGACCGATCAACTGGTGACCCAGGCAGATGCCGAACATCGGCTTGCGCCCCACCAGCTTGCGGATGTTTTCCTGGGCGTAGGTCACCGGCTCCGGATCACCTGGCCCATTGGAAAGAAAAATGCCGTCAGGATTCAGGGCCAGCACATCCTCGGCTGAGGTCTCCGCAGGCACTACCGTGACCCGGCAGGCTTCGCGCGTGAGCATACGCAGGATATTGTGCTTGATGCCAAAATCGTAAGCCACGACGTGCAGCTCCGGAGGCGGTAGCTTCAGGCTCTCATCGCCTTGCTGCAAGGGATCGCCATCGAAATTCCGCCGGTCGTTGCAGTCCCATTCATACAGCGATTTGGTGCTCACTACCTTGGCCAGGTCCGTCCCATCCATCTTGCGGATGCCGCGAGCCTTGAGGATCAGCTTCTCCGAATCCGTCTCGATCGAGGAAATGACCCCACGCAGAACACCATGAGTTCTGAGGTGGCGAACCACCGCACGCGTATCGATCTCGGCGATCACCGGAACGTTGAAGCGCTCCAGATATTCTTCCGTCACCTGCTGCGAACGCCAGTTGGAGCTGACGGGCGAGAACTCGCGCGTCACCAGGCCCTCAATGTAAGGGCGGCTGGCTTCATTGTCGGCGGCGTTGGTCCCGTAGTTACCGATTTGAGGATTGGTCAGGACAACGATCTGTCCAGCGTAAGAAGGGTCGGTAAAGATTTCCTGGTAGCCAGTCAGTGCGGTATTGAAAACCACTTCACCAAAACATTCGCGTCTGGCTCCATAGCTCTCACCGCGGAAGATGCGCCCGTCTTCGAGCGCGAGGATTGCCTGCATGGCCTCTCCGTTGAGTGGATTCATTCAAGTTTAACAGGTAATCAGTGGTGAATCAGTGGATGATTCCCATGTCTTCCGTCGGCCAATACACGAAGGAGGCCTTGCCGTAGATCAGGTCCCGCGGCACCGGTCCGAAGTCGCGGCTGTCGCTTGAAATCGAGCGATGATCGCCCATAACAAAATACTCGCCCGGCGGAATCACGATCGCGTCTTCGGATCGGCTGTCGTGATATTTTCTGGGCACGTACGGCTCCGGCAGTAGCCTGCCGTTGATGTAGGTGCGCCCGTCATCGATACGAAGCTCGTCGCCAGGCTCCGCGATCACTCGCTTGATGTAGCTCTTCTGCGGATCGCGTGGGTAGTGAAATACAACCACATCGCCGCGGTGAACGTCGGCAAAGTGATACACAAACTTGTTGATGAACAGCCTGTCCTGATCTCCCAGGCGCGGCAACATGCTCGTGCCCTCAACCCTCACCGGCTGATAAAGAAAAGTGATGATGAAAAACGAGACAGCAAGAGAAAACAGCATGTCGCGGCCCCACAGCCAAAAGCTGCGCCCGGCTTGTTCTGGGCCGCTCATCAATTACAACCCGGGCTGCCGAAGGGGCACAGAATGCGCTGCCTGGGCTTGGCCATTGGCTGCCGCTGTCCGGCAGGGGCCATCTGCGCCTGTCCCCGCGATTCGTCGGCACCGGCGAGCTGCGATTCTTGCAGGATAAGAGACCTTTGCAGAACCATCTCTACCGAGGTTCCCGAAGGAATGACAATGTCGTTCCCGCGGGTGAAGAGGGTATAAATCGTGCCCGCAGCCGCCCCGGCGAGCCCGCCATAACCGACTCCCTTGGCCACGTTTCCAGTTGCGGCGCCGCCGAGCACACCGCCCTCCGCGCCGATCGCCGCGCCTTTGAGCACATTGCCGACATCACGGCCCTTGTTCCCTGCCTGCTCCACCGTACCTTCGCTTCCTTTTACTTTGGGACCGTCCGAGCCGGGCAAACTATTGAGGACGCCTGGCACTTCCACCACCTGCCCGTTGGGAAAAATCATGGTGGTAAAGTGCAGATCGAGTTGCGCCCGGCCCTTGACCCGGCCCGGCCGCTGTACCCGGTCGACGACACCCTGCACGTAGACTCCCACAGGCACCATGACCCGTGAATTGCCGACCACTGGAAAAGAAGAAACCAGGTAGACGCCATCTCCCTGTTGTGCAGTCTTAGTGTTAATCCCGTTCTTCAGTGACAGCAGAATCTTGGTTCCGGCGGGAACGGTGTAAGTCGGTGCGGCGGCGGCAGGCTGAGGAACTGCTGCCGGCGCTTGCGTCGATCCCTGTTGCGCTAGTGCATGGATGGACACCATCCCGGCTACCAGCCCGATCGCGACGAGTCGGCTTTGAATGGACATCCCTTGTAGTCCCCGATGCTTAAGTATAGACGGGTCCTGCGCGCGATCGGGAGCACCTTCGGTGGGATTGGTCTGCGGTGAGCTAGCATAGTCGAGGCCAAAGCCAATTTGAGTATGCCTTCCCCTCTCGTAACCATCCCCGCTTCTGCTTCGGCGCAGCGCCTTCGGTTTACCGAGGCTTACTCGGTTCTGGACCAGGCCATCCGGGAACAGGCATTCCCTGGCGCCGTTTTTGGCGTGCTGGCAGAGGGTAAGGTAGTCGCGCTCGATGGGGTTGGCGCTTTTACTTACGATCCGCAGGCGGCGCTTGTTATCCCGTCGACTGTGTATGACCTGGCCAGCGTTACCAAGGTCATCGCGACCACATCCATGGCCATGCTGCTGTACCAGAATGGAGCGCTCGCTCTTGACCGGCCCCTGGTGCATTTTCTTCCCGGTTTTGCACAGGGCGAAGCCGCCGGAAGTGCACGTCACCAGGTGACTCTGCGCATGTTGCTGGCTCACGCGTCAGGGTTACCCGGGTACGCTCGTCTCTTCGAAGGCGCTGCCGGCCGCGAGGACTTGCTCGCTGCCTGCCTTCGGCTTCCCCTCCAATCTCCTCCCGGGAGCCAGGCCGAATATTCCGACCCAGGCTTCATCCTTTTAGGCCAGGTGATCGAGGGGATTGCCGGGGAAGGACTGGAAGCGTTCTGCGCGCGCGAAGTATTCATTCCGCTCTGCATGACCAGCACCTGCTTTCGACCGCCCGGCGATTGGAGGCCGGCCATCCCGCCTACCGAAGAAGACCTGGCTTTCCGCCACCGCGTGATCCAGGGAGAGGTGCAGGATGAAAACTGTTTTGTTCTGGGTGGAATTGGCGGCCACGCCGGGCTTTTCTCCAACGCTCTCGATGCCCTGCTCTACGCCGAGGGCCTGCTGGACGAAGGACGACTTTTCAGGCCCGAAACCGTCCAATTGTTTACCACCCGCGCGCAGTTGCCGCCGGATAGCTCCCGAGCACTGGGATGGGATACGCCCTCGCAGCCTTCCTCATCGGGCAAGTTCTTTAGCCGCCACTCCGCTGGGCATCTCGGCTATGCTGGTACGTCGCTCTGGATCGACTTCGAGCATCACATGGCTATCGCGTTGCTGACCAATCGCACCTGGCCCCACCGGCAGAGTCAGGCCATACGCAAGGTACGGCCTGCCTTCCACGACGCGGTGATGAAAGCATTGAAGGGGGGTAAATCGCCATAACCCAAAAGTGTTTGCGTAGGGGGCACGCTAAGCCCTAATTTCAGAGCAAAGTCTACCAGTTAGAGATAAAATCATTTAGTTGAGTTGGAGCTGAGTAAACCAAAATGGCCACAACAAGCAGTTTTCACACCGAGACAGGCACCGGCCAGGACGCGAATAACGATCAGCCGCAAGACCTGCACGATCTTACGACGGAGAGTTCCAACGAAGCCTCGATGGGCTTCGACACCAAATCCGCCTTAGAAATTGCCCGCATCATCAACCATGAAGACTCGAAGATTGCCGCCGCGGTTAAGAAGTCCCTTCCCGAAATTGCCCTCGTCATTGATATGGTCGCGCGCAGCTTGCGCGATGGGGGACGCCTGATCTACGTTGGCGCTGGCTCCAGCGGCCGTATCGCCGGACTGGACTCCTCCGAGTGTCCGCCTACCTTTTCCACTCCTCCGCAAAGCGTGCAGTACATCATGGCAGGAGGCCCGAAGGCCCTGGCCTCTGCGGTCGAAGTGAACGAAGATTCCACAGAGTTAGGCCAGCGCGATATTGCCCGCCGCCGCCCCACGCGCAAGGATGTGGTCATCGGTCTTTCTTCGAGTGGCCGCACGCCCTACGTGGTCGCTGCGGTCGAATATGCGCGCGCCCGCGGCGCCCGGACAGCCGCCGTAACCTGTAACCACAACACTCCTCTTTCCGGTGTGGCAGACATTTGCATCGTGGCGGAAGTCGGACCCGAAGTGGTTTCCGGATCGACGCGCATGAAGGCCGCTACGGCGCAGAAGATGGTGCTCAACATGATCACCACCGGCGCCATGACACGGCTTGGTTACGTCTACGACAACCTGATGGTCAATGTGCACATGCAGAACACCAAACTGGTGGAGCGTGGCATCAGCATTTTGATGCGGGCCTGCAAGATCGATCGCGACCAGGCCGTGCTCACCATCAAGTCCGCTGGGCGCAGCGTGCCGGTCGCCCTGGTAATGCTTAAGGCTGGTGTGGACAAACCTGAGGCGGTGCGCCGCCTGGCTAAGTCCGACGGCAACGTTCGTTTGGCAATCGAAGATACAACGCTTGAGTTATAGAACATAAGTCAAGGTAAGGAGCACCCCCGGGCTCTCATGGACAAGTTTGTGATTCGCGGCGGAAATCCGCTGCTAGGAAAAATTCGGGTAAGCGGAGCGAAGAATTCTGCGCTGCCCTGCATGGCCGCCGCGATCCTCACCGAAGATGAAGTGGTGCTGGAGAATGTTCCCCAGGTCCGCGACATTGAGACCGAACGAAGGCTGCTGACTTCGATGGGCGCCGAGGTTGAACTCGGATATGGGCGGGCGCAGCACCGCTCCACCATCAGCTGCCGAGTACTCTCCGACCCCACTGCCAAATACGAAATCGTCAAGACCATGCGAGCTTCTTCGCTGGTGCTGGGTCCTCTGGTCGCACGCTGTGGACTCGCGCGCGTGGCCCAGCCGGGTGGATGCGCGATTGGCGATCGGCCCATCGATCTTCACCTCAAGGGGCTGGAAGCGATGGGAGCGACCATCGTGCAAGAACACGGCTACCTGGAAGCACGCGCCCAAAGGCTGCATGGCGCCCACATCGTTTTCGACAAGATTACGGTCACCGGGACCGAAGACCTGCTGATGGCAGCGGTTCTCGCGGAAGGCGATACGCTGATGGAAAACTGCGCCCGGGAGCCGGAGGTGGTGGACCTGGCCGCGCTGCTGGTGGCGATGGGCGCAAATATTCAGGGCGCGGGGACGGCGGTCATCAAGGTGAAGGGCGTGAGCAAGTTGCATGGCGCCAAACACCGCATCAATCCCGACCGCATTGAAGCTGGAACCTTTCTGGTGGCCGCCGCTATCACGGGGGGCGACCTGGTGGTGGCTGATTGCCAACCAGCGCACCTCTCCGCTCTCATTACCAAGCTCGAAGCGTGCGGAGTTCGCATAATGCCGGGCGCCGATTCAGTTCGCGTGCGCAGCGAGGGCAATCTCGTGGCGAACGACATTTCCACCGAAGAGTATCCTGGTTTCCCTACCGACATGCAGGCGCAGTACATGGCTTTGGCTACTCAGGCCGAAGGCACCACCACGGTGGTCGAGAATATCTTCGAGAATCGCTTCATGCATGTGGGCGAACTGGTGCGCATGGGCGCGAATATCAAGGTGGACGGGCGCACGGCGACGGTACGCGGAAAGACGCCGCTCTCTTCAGCTGTGGTGATGTGCTCTGACCTGCGTGCCTCCGCATCGCTGGTGCTAGCCGCATTGGTTGCGGACGGTGAGTCGATTCTGGACCGGGTTTACCACATTGACCGCGGTTATGAGCGCATCGAAGAAAAGCTGCGTGGCGTTGGCGCGCAGATTCGGCGTATCGGGGACATCTTCGCAAGTAACAAGCGCGAAGTCGCGGTCGAAGCCGAGGTCTCCTAGCCGGCTCTTTCTGCATCCCAGCAAGAATATGGCCGACAACGACGCGATTCTTCGTGAACAACTCTTCCAGCTGCTCCACGGCGCACAGGCGCACGTGGACGTGCTTTCGGCGCTGAAGGATTTTCCCCCGAAATTGTATGGAGCCAAGCCGGACAACGCGCCACACTCCGCTTGGGAGCTGTTGGAGCACATGCGCATCGCGCTCCGTGATCTGTGGGAATTTTCAACCAGTGATAAGTACGTTGAGAAGAAATTTCCGGATGACTATTGGCCTGCTTCTCCCGAGCCTCCTTCCAAAGAGGCCTGGCAGACTTCAGTGAGAGCGCTCAAGGAAGATCTGGATGCGTTCGGCAAGCTGGTCAAGGATCCGGATAGCAATCTGTATGCGCAGATTCCCTGGGGCAAGAAAGACCAAACGTTACTGCGCGAAGTACTGATAGCAGCCGATCACACCAGCTATCACGCCGGTGAACTGGTCTACCTGAGAAAAATACTCGGAGCCTGGAAGGGCTGAAAAGTCTGCTCGGACCGGGAAGAAACCGCAGGTCCCTCCACTACGCTTCGCTCCGGTCGGGATGACAGTTCTGTTGTGCCCGCAAGAGCTTCCGCGAGAAAACTCGACCCCCACGAAACAATTGTCATCCCGACCGGAGCTCCGAAGGAGCGTAGTGGAGGGACCTGCGGTTTCTTTTTCCCGCCGCTCACACCGGAGCCGCGTATAAGGAAATACGGGGCAAAACTATTTCCAGCTGACAGCCAACTGCCAACGCATCTGCCGTTGAGCGGTCTTGCGTAGCACGCGTTCAAACTCTTCCATTTCGCGCAACACTGCCGGGGTTTCGGATCCGAATGCGGTAGGCGATGCTTTCAAATGGTCGAGCAAGGTGCATACTGTGACAAGTCCGTCTTCGGGCGAGAACCATTGTGGCGGAGGCAGAGTCTTGGCCCACTCGGGATCCCCCGCACCTTCTTCTAAAAGAAGAGCCATCGAGTTCTCGTCGGCAGAGAAAAACTCCAGGAGCGGTTTTACCCCAATGCGATGCGCCATCTTCTCCAGGGCGTCTTCATTGCGAGCGAGAGCCCTGCCATTCACGAAGATATCGAACCCTGGGTCTTCGCCTTCCACGACAATGTACAAAGTGGCGCCCATCGCCTGCAGTTTATCGCATCCCCGCCGGATCAAACTCCCCAACAATGATCATTTGCCGAGGAGGGAAACGTTCTTGTCATCCTCTGCTCGTGCCTGCATCACCAACAGTAGGCACACTAAGGTAACCAGAGATGCGGCAATCACGCTGAGCGATAGAGGCAGGCGTAGGAATAAAGCAGTCTCTCCGACGGCCACCATTGGCTCAATCCATTGCAACGTGGCCACCTGATAGGCCTCTCTCTCCTGCAGCAGCCAGAAATACGTGGCATACGCCGGGGCACCTGCCACGGCGCTCAGAAAGATCAGCGAACCAAGCGCCCTTTGGTTCCATTGCGCCGGCTGTCCGCGCTCCACCACCAGGCTGGCAAGAAAAAGAAGCACTGCCGCTGCCCCGGTCAGCAAAGCAACCACCATCACGGGATGCACACTGCTCAGTTCGCGACGAGCCGTCAGCGAAGACGCTCCGAGGAAGGCCACGGCGATCAGGGCTACGGCAGCACCACCGGCCTGAGCGAGCGTCGGAGTGGCGTTCACCACCAAACTCATCGCGCCCAGCCCAACCATGGCCGCCTGCAGCGCACGCCGAGGAACGGCTACTGGCGTCATCAACACCACCAACAGCGGCATGGCAGCAAAGAGTACCGTCACGGTTGCCGATGAGGCATACTGTTTTGCCCAAAGGAGCAGTACCAACGGCACAGCGATCATGGTTGCGGAGAGTTGGAGGATGAAACCCAGGGCGCGGCCGCGAGGCAGAGGGACTCGTTTCGCCAGGATGACCGGAAGGCAAAGGATTGCCGCCAAAAGAAAACGCGCAGCCGATCCACGCAAGGGCGGAACGTACTGCGTGAAAGTGTCGGAAGCAAACCAGGTAGATCCCCACACCACGCTCAGCGCGGCAAAGGCCAGCCACGGTGCATGCCTCACGAAAAAAGGGGTCGCGTTTTCCACGCAACCCCTCTTCGTAAGACTGTCCACAAAGTTACTGCGGTCCACGGCCTCCGCCGCTACCACTCCCGCCGCTGCCGCCGCCTGGTCCGCGACCCCGGCTGCGATGCCGCCGGCGACGTTGACCTCCGGGACCAGCACCGCCCGGTCCTGCGGGCCTGCGAGCTTCCGTGGGTGCAGCGTCGGACGTCCCATCGGCACGGTTGAAGTTGGGCTCGTCTCCACCCTCAACAAAGGGCTCATCATCATCGAACTCTTCGCCCCCTTCGATGGTGATGGTGCTGGCGTTCGATGCCGGTTGCCGTTCTGCTGGGGATGCTGACTGCGCGCGCGGAGGACGCGGAGCGGAAACTTCTCCGCCGCCACCTTCTCCACCACGGGATGGCTCAGGAAGTCCAAGCTTTTCACGCTGCTCTTTCAACAGTGCCTTGCGGGAAAGCTTGATGCGGTTCCCCTCGATGCCAAGAACCTTGACCAGTACCTGGTCCCCTTCGCGTAATTCGTCTTTGACGTCCTTCACGCGATGCTCGGCGATTTCGCTGATGTGCAGCAAACCGTCGGTTCCGGGAAAGATCTCAACGAAGGCGCCAAATTCGGCCAGCCTGACCACCTTGCCCAGGTAGGTCTTCCCTACTTCGGGCACGGCAGTGAGGTCGCTGATCATGGCCAGAGCCTTCTTCAGACCCTCTTCATCGCTTGAGGCCACATTGACGCGGCCGGTGTCGTCGACATCGATCTTCACGCCGGTGGCTTCGATGATGCCGCGAATGGTCTTGCCGCCCGGTCCGATCAGATCGCGAATCTTGTCCGTCGGTATTTGCAGGGTGTGGATCTGCGGAGCGAACTTGGAACGCTCGCTGCTTGGGGAAGCCAGCACTGCATCCATCTGGTCCAGCAGCCACAGGCGTCCGCGGCGGGCCTGTTCGAGGGCCTCGCGCATGATCTGTCCAGTCACCCCGCTGATCTTGATGTCCATCTGCAGCGCGGTGATGCCTTCACGGGTGCCTGCTACTTTGAAGTCCATATCGCCGTAGTGGTCTTCTGCACCTGCGATGTCGGTCAGGATGGCGTAGTTGTCGCCTTCCTTGACCAGGCCCATCGCTATCCCGGCAACAGCTGCCTTCAGCGGAATGCCTGCATGCATGAGGGCCAGGCTGGCGCCGCATACGCTGGCCATGGACGAGGAACCATTGGATTCCAGGATGTCCGAAACCACACGCAAGGTGTAGGGAGATTCGTCTTCCCCAGGCAGTACAGCAGAGATTGCACGCTCGGCCAAAGCGCCGTGGCCAATCTCACGCCTGCCTACGCCGGTCATGCGGCCTACTTCACCCACGGAGAACGGGGGGAAGTTGTAGTGCAACATGAATCGCTTGCGCTGTTCGCCCTGGAAAGTTTCCAGGCGTTGTGCGTCGTCCGAGGTTCCCAGGGTAACGGTGACGAGCGCCTGGGTTTCGCCGCGAGTAAACAGTGCAGATCCATGAACGCGGGGCAGCACGCCGACTTCAATCGAGATGTCGCGGATCTGATCGAAGCTGCGGCGATCGGGGCGAATACGATCCTTGGTGACTTGCTGGCGGAAGATCCTCTCGCGCAGAGTCTCGAAATACTTTGATAGCTTTTTCTTGGCGTCCGCATCGCCTTCGGGAAGCTCCTTGGCCAGTTCGTCCTTGATCTGCTTGACCAGCGCGTAGCTTTCCGTCTTGGGGTGGGTCTTGGTATCGAGCGCGTCCTTCAAGCGGTCGCCGGCCTTGGCCTCAAGCGCAGCAAAGTATTCCTGATCGAACTCAATCGGAGCCACGACCCGCTTCGGTTTCCCTGCCTTCGAAACCAACTCCTCCACCGCGGCACAGATCTTCTTGGCCTCGTTGTGGCCGAATTCGATGGCATCGACGACGGTATCTTCGCTGACGCCGCTAGCCCCGCTTTCGATCATCACCACGCCGTCTTTTGTAGCAACGACAGTGATATTAAGCTTGCTGGCGAGCCGCTCGTCGTAAGAAGGATTGGCGACAAATTCCCCGTTCACCTGGCCTACCCGAACTGCGCCAATGGGGCCGCCGAAAGGGATATCGGAGAGTGCCAGGGCCGCTCCAGCGGCGTTGATGCCCAGCACGTCGGGATCGTTATCTTTATCCGCGGACATGACCAGGGCAATCACCTGGGTCTCATTGCGGAAGTTTTTGGGGAACATGGGACGAATGGGGCGGTCAATCTGGCGGCAGGTGAGAACCTCACGCTCGCTGGGACGGCCCTCGCGCTTGATAAAGCCGCCGGGGATGCGGCCGCCGGCGTAAGTGTATTCGCGGTAATCCACGGTCAGGGGAAAAAAATCGAGGCCTTCTTTGGGATCCGGTGCGGCCACCGCGGTGGCCAGAACGACGTTATCACCGGCGGTCACTACGACAGCGCCAGAGGCCTGTTTGGCCATGCGGCCGGTTTCGAAAGTCAATCTCTTGCCACCGGCAAGTTCGACAGATACTTCTTGTTTCATAAAATCCTCATTTCGTATGTGCACAAAGGGCGGGGAGCGTGCAGAGGGCGGGATTCATTCCGGCGCGAGCGGCAACGTGCAGAGACGGCGTGCGCCTTCCAGCCGATGCGAATCTGCGTGCACCGGCTGTCTCAGCGTACCGCTTGATCCAGTCTCTTCGCCTGATTGTGGGGTACAAGTTGCTCGCTTGTTTACTTGCGAATGCCGAGCTTACCGATGACGTCACGGTAGCGGTCAGAATTGTTTAACTTGAGATAGTCCAGCAGACGGCGGCGCTTGCTCACCAGCATCAACAGACCGCGCCTGGAGGCATGATCTTTTTTATGAAGCTTGAAGTGCTCAGTCAGCTCGCCAATTCGTTCACTGAGAATCGCAATCTGCACTTCCGGGCTACCCGTGTCACTATCATGGGTGCGAAAGCGCGTAATAACTTCGGTCTTCTTAGCAGTTGCCAGCACGGCAGTGCGTACTCCTCTACGTTAAATCGAGTCCACTCTCTAAGTGTCTGATCAAGAATAACATGGCTTCGATTGGCGCGTCCACGCAGGAGGTGCGGAGTAGGCCCATTTTGGCCCAGAAGGAAACCTGTGCGGCTGGCGAACAAATATGCAATCTCCACAACTCTGAGTGGGTGGCCCAGGTCTCGCTTTTGAGACCTGGGTGTTCCGGTCTATAAATTCATGGCGTTACAGGCTGCGGCAAGTAGCAAACCGCTTGAGAAGCGGCCACCAGGGCTAAAGCCCGACGTATTGGCAATCTTTTCGGCCCGACTAAAGTCGGGCCCTGATACAAAGCCCAGTTCTCACGCAGACTCTTTAGCCCTGGTGGCGGCCTCAAGCCCGGATTTTCACAATGTAAGTGTGGTGGTGTTTGTTATTCCATCATCACCGGCCCGCCGCCAGGCCGGTTGCGCTTGAGCAAGAAGGCCATGGGCACCATCAGGACGGCGACAATCGCCAGCACATAATAAACATCAACATAGGCCAGGGCTTGCGTCTGCGACTGAAGCTGGCCGTACAGCTGCCCCTGCGCTAAATGCAATCCATTTGCTTTACCTGCGCTCACGTCGAAAACGCCTCGCAACCCGTCTAGTTGCTGCTGATAATTACGCCCTGCGGGTGTGGTGTTCTTGGAAAGCTGGCTTTGATGCCACTGCGTCCGCTGCGTCACCAGAGCGTTGGTAAGCGAGATAAGAATGCTGCCGCCGATATTACGGACGAAATTGATGAGTCCGGAGACCTGATTGTTCTTTTCCGGAGGAATTCCAAAGTAAGCAGCCGTGGTCACAGAAATGAAAACAAAGGGAATGGCGACAATTTGAAAGACACGCAACCACGAGGAGAAGGCGAAGCTGATGAGCAGGCTGAGATGCGTGGCGGTAAAGAAATACGACAGGGCGAAGAGCACAAATCCCATCGCAATCAGATTACGCGCGGGGAACCTGCTCACGGCCTGACCTGCCATCGGCATCACGACGAGCAGGGCCAGTCCGCCGCCGGAAAGGGATAACCCCGCGATGGTTGCCGTATAGCCGAGTTCCTGCTGCAGGAACTGCGGCTGGAGCACCGTGGTCGCGTTAAGCAGTCCGCCGGTCAACAACATGAGAAAGGCGCATACGGCAAAATTCCTGAACTTGAACAGTCGCAGGTCCATCACCGGTTTTTCAGTGTGAAACTCCCACAGGATCAGGATGATGAACGAAATGATGAAGGTTAAGCCAAAGCCGATGATGAAGTTCGATCCCAACCAATCCTTTTCCTCGCCCTTATCGAGCGTGATCTGCAGCGCTCCCATAGCCACGACCAGCAGCCCAACTCCAATGTAATCAATTCGGTAAAGATTGTTCCGGTCCGCCTTCTGGTACGGAGGATCTTCTACCAGGCGATTGACGAGAAACAGAGTCAGGATGCCCACGGGGATGTTGATATAAAAAATCCAATTCCAGGAATAGTTGTCCGTGATCCAGCCGCCCAAGGTGGGGCCGATGGAAGGCGCCAGGACTGCAACCAACCCATAAAGCGAAAATGCGAGACCGCGCTTCGCCGGTTCGAAGGAGTCGGCCATGATGGCTTGCGCCATGGGCTGCAGGCCGCCGCCGCCCGCACCCTGAAGCACGCGGAAGAGCAGCAGGAGACCCAGGGTGGGTGCGATTCCACACAAAAATGAACTAATGGTGAAGAGAACGATGCACCCCATGAAGAAATTCTTCCGGCCAACCACGCTGGCGGCCCAGGCGCCCATCGGCAACACGATTGCATTCGCTACCAGGTAGGAGGTGAGGACCCAGGTGCTCTGATCGAAACTGGCTCCCAGACTACCCGCTATATGGGGAAGCGCTACGTTGGCGATGGAGGTATCCAATACCTCCATAAAAGCCGCGAGAGCAACGCTGGCAGCGATGAGCCATGGATTTGCTTTGGGCCTCCACGCGTACATCGCCGCATTCGCCGCGGACGCGTCTTGAGTCTTCGTGGCTGCAGCCATGCTTCTCTATTTTCTCCCTTCGAGTTGGCTGCCATGGCCGGAGCCAGTCTGGTAGATGCACAGCCTAACGCTCAGGACGCCATTTCTGGGACGAGTGGATTAAAGATGCCGGTTGAGAAACGCCAGCGTTCTGGCCATGGCTTCTTTCGATGCCTCTTCGTTATAGCTGGCGCGGGTGTCGTTGTTGAATGCATGTCCCGCGTTATACCACTCAATTTCTACCTCCGGATGCGCCGCCTGCACCTTGGCTACATCGGCCTGTGGAATGTGCTGGTCTTCCTTGCCGAAATGAAGCAGGACAGGAGTTCGCGGAGTCTCCTGAGCAAACTTGGCGATGTGGCCTCCGTAATATCCGACCGCTGCGGCCGGAGACAGGCGGGTTGCAGCCAGCCAGGCCAGTGTGCCGCCGTAACAGTAACCCACCACTCCAGCGGGTTTGCCGGTCTGTTTAGCCGCGTACTGCAGTGCAGCCTCCACATCCTTGACCGCGTCCTCGATGTTGATCTTTTGTGCCAGCGCGATGCCCTGCTGTGTGCCCTCGCCGGCATCGGTAAGCTCGACGTGGGGTTCCACGCGATCGAACAACGCGGGAGCCACGGTAAAGAAGCCCTCTTGCGCGAATCGATCGGCGACCGCCCGGATATGCTGATTCACTCCAAAGATTTCCTGTACCACCACCAGGCCGCCCCAAGGCTTACCGTCTGGTTCGGC
>Ga0302176_10000990_pt1 | contig 14586 bp, 10 predicted proteins | sample I_Palsa_E1_1_FD_198787 | JGI IMG/M metagenome (GOLD analysis project Ga0302176, IMG submission 198787) | Peat permafrost microbial communities from Stordalen Mire near Abisko, Sweden - I_Palsa_E1_1 | ecosystem: Environmental > Terrestrial > Soil > Palsa > Peat permafrost | place: Sweden...
GCGGAGCCGAGGAGCGTCCAGCCAGTCAGCAAACTGGATTAAGTATTGCTCGCGATTTTTCGGGGGAATGGTTTCATGGTTACCGATGCCCAGGAAGACCGGTAGATCGCCGAAGGGAGTGATCTGATTCCGGATGAAGTCGTCCCAGGCGATTTGTTCGTAATCAAAAATATTGAGAGGCGCGGCAAGGTGCTCCCGTTGGTGCTGCATGTCTTCGTCGAATTCGTAAATCGCGCGGAAATCGCCGAGATGCCAGTAGAAGCTTGCTCCTGATTGGATGACGCCGGCAGCAATGGCTGGCATCATCACGTCGCCGCAATTGCGCGAATCGCCGGAAACGGCGAAGTACCAACTGCCAGTGTTCGGTTGTTGTGGCGCAGGCGCCGATGGCTGCGAAGCAGTTTGGGCAATCGCCTCGGGAGCTAGCGCGCGCATGGCGACGAACGCAAACAACGCGGCACAAAGGACTATTCCCCGATTCATTGAGCCTCCTGCCAATCTCTCCAACTTCGCGTAAAGAAAACTAACACGACGATGAGGCGTGCCATTCTCTCTCGCGCGCGCGCAGGAGGCAATCGTAGAAATGTGGAATTCGCTTGGAGGAATGCGCGGTGTCGCTTACATTTCTTGCGAGCGAAACGGCGGTGCGCGCAAAGTTTTGCGCAAAGGCAACCGGTATGCAGATACAGCCCTTTGAACTCGAGCGCTGGCAGTCCGTCTGGGAAAATAAAGTTGAATTCAATATTTCCGAGAGCGGAGTGCATCCGCTCTCGACCTCGGAACTCGTGCCGGATGCGGCCGCGCTGCAAAGAATTCTAGATGTGCCGCAATACTATCCGCAAACGAATGGCAGTGAAGAATTGCGCTCGCGCATCGCCGAGTCGTATCCGGGAGCTAAGCCTGAAAATGTGCTGGTCACCTGCGGCGGCTCCGAAGCGAATTTCCTTTCCACCTGGGCGCTTGTAGAACCCGGCGATGAAGTCGTTTTCATGATGCCGAATTACATGCAGATTGTGGGGCTAGCGCGGTCGTTCGGCGCCACGGTAAAACCTTTGTGGTTGCGCGAGGAACTTCAGTGGGGAATCGATGTCAGCGAGCTGCCCCGGCTAATCGGATCAAAGACGAAACTGGTAGCTATTTGCAATCCGAGCAATCCCACCGGATCCGTTTTGCGAAAAGAGGAGCGCGAAGCGATCGTGGCTGCTGCGGAAAAAGTGGGCGCTTGGATTCTATCCGACGAAGTTTATCGTGGAGCGGAATTTGACGGCGTAATGACCGCAAGTTTTTGGGGCGGATACGATCGCATCTTGTGCACGGCGGGGCTTTCGAAGGCCTATGGCTTGCCCGGATTGCGCACGGGTTGGGTGATTGGAGCGCCGAAGATGGTGGAGCGCCTGTGGGGATACCACGATTACACGAGCATCGCGCCAACGATGCTGACTGACCGTCTGGCGTCCGTTGCGCTGGAACCGAAGCGTCGCGCGTGGATTCTGAATCGCACGCGAGAAATTCTGGTGCGCAACTATCCTGCTTTGCGCGCTTGGCTGAAAAACCATGCGGACTCGTTTTCGCACGTGCCGCCGAAAGCCGGTGCAATTGCTTGGGCGGGGCTGCGCGGAGGACGGAATTCCGCGCAAATGGCGGAGGATCTGCGCGAGAAGAAGGACGTCCTTCTGGTCGCCGGCGAGCAACTGGGAATGGCATCTTTCGTGCGATTTGGCTTTGGCGGCGATGCGGAACACTTGCAGAATGCGTTAGGACGCATTGACGAGTGGCTACAGGAAAATCGCGTTCGTTCGCACACGCGCTAGCCGCCAACTTCTGCAACCTGCCGTGGACAAGTGGACGCAAGCGGCACAAGATCAGGTTCGCGGCTTGCATTGACTTGCCGTCGCCCACGGCCATAAGATTGCTCGCTGCATTGGTCCGGCATCGCTCTCCATGAAAGCGCCTATACCCGAAAACGAATTGGCGCGACTCGAAGCTCTCAAGCGGTATGCCATTCTGGATACATTTCCCGAACAGGAATTCGACGATCTCTCTCGCCTTGCGGCCATGATCTGCGGCACACCCATCGCGCTGGTCAGCCTGGTGGATGCGGACCGGCAATGGTTCAAGGCGAAAGTGGGAATTGACGACTCGGAGACTCCGCGGGACATTGCGTTTTGCGGGCACGCGATTTTGCAACGGGATGTGATGGTGGTCCCAGACGCACTGGCGGACGAACGTTTTAGAAGTAATCCGCTGGTCACCGACCGGCCCAAGGTGCGGTTCTACGCCGGTGCGCCGTTGATCACGCAGGAAGGTCACGCGCTGGGAACTTTGTGCGTGCTCGATCACGTTCCGCGTGATCTGACGCCGGACCAGAAACAAGCACTAAAAGCGCTGGGCCGGCTAGTGGTGGCGCAGATAGAACTCCGCCGAAGCGTTTCCGACCAATCCCAAGCGATTCGAGAGCGTCGTCGCGCGGAGGAAGAGCTCGATCAGCTCTTTACGCTTTCGCTCGATATGCTTTGCATTGCAGGTTTCGACGGATATTTCAAGCGAATCAATCCCGCGTGGGAGGGGACCCTCGGTATTCCAACGGAGGAGTTGCTCTCGCGGCCCTATATAGATTTCGTTCATCCAGACGATCGCGAAGCCAGCATCCGTGAAGCAGAAAAGCTGGACCGAGGCGCGCTGACAATTTCCTTTGAGAATCGCTATCGCACGGCGGACGGAAGCTACTTGTGGTTGTTGTGGAATGCAACTCCGAACAAGAGTCTGCGGTTGATTTTCGCGGTGGCGCGAGACATTACGCAGCGCAAACAGACCGAGCGCCGGCTTGCCACCGGCTACGCTGTTACCAATCTGTTGGCGGATGCTGAATCCTTGGAGATGGTGTCGCCCGAAATTCTGAAGGCGATATGCGAAGGTCTGGGATGGGAACTGGGCGCGATATGGGGTGTGGAAGATAGCGGAGAAACGATTCAGTGCCTTGCCATCTGGCACTTACCGCAAGTGGAATTTCGCGAGTTTGTGAGTGCGACCCGCCAAATCACCTTTAAGCGGGGTGTGGGTCTTCCGGGGCGGGTGTGGGCCTCCGGACAATCTGCATGGATTCCGGACGTGCCGAACGACGAGAACTTTCCGCGCGCGCCACTGGCGGAAGCGGAAGGTCTGCACGCAGCATTCTGTTTTCCCATTCGGACGGGCGAGCGCGTGTTGGGCGCGGTTGAATTTTTCAGCCGAGAGATCCGCAAACTGGAAGGCGAACTGGTGGAGATGTTCGATTCCGTCGGCAGCCAGATCGGCCAGTTCATCGAGAGGCGACGCGCCGAAACGGACTTAAAGCTCTACGCCGATTATCTGGAAGCCGCCAGGCACGTGCAGGAGAAGGACGCAAAGCGTCTGGCTGCGCTGGTGAAGGAACTCGAAATTGCAAAGAAAAAGGCCGAGGAGGCCACCCGCGCCAAGAGCGAGTTTCTTGCGAACATGAGCCACGAAATTCGTACGCCGATGAACGCCATCGTAGGCATGACGGAACTTGCGTTGGAAACCAAGTTGACCGCTGAGCAGCGCGAATATCTGAGCACGGTAAAGACCTCAGCGGCGTCGCTGCTGGATTTAATCAACGACATCCTGGATTTTTCAAAAGTAGAAGCTCGTAAAGAGGAATTGGATCGCGTCGAATTCAAACTGCGAGATACGGTCGCGGACACGATGAAGGTGCTGGCCGTGCGAGCGCAGGAGAAAGGTCTTGAATTGGTATCGCACTTTCCTCCGGACATTCCTGACGACCTTGTCGGGGACCCGAGCCGCCTGGGGCGAATCATTGTGAACCTGGTGGGCAACGCTATTAAGTTCACCGAGCGTGGGGAGGTCGTGCTGCGCGCCGGAGTGGAAAAGCTGGAAATCACGGATGTGATGTTGCACTTTACCGTCACGGATACGGGAATTGGTATCCCGATTGAGAAACAAAAGAGAATCTTCGAAGCTTTCGCCCAAGCCGATACTTCCACCACCCGAAAATATGGCGGCACTGGCCTAGGGCTTGCGATATGCGCGCAACTGGCTGAGTTGATGGGCGGCCGCGTGTGGGTGGAGAGCCAGGTGGGGCGTGGGAGCACGTTCCATTTCACGGCGCGATTCGGTTTACAGAATTCATCGACGAAAAAGCCTCCCGAGGCTTCGCCGCTAAAGTTGCAAGATTTGCCCGTCCTAGTTGTAGATGACAATGCAACGAACCGCCGCATACTTGAGGAGATGATCACAAATTGGCGGATGAAGCCGGTGGCGGCTGCAAGCGGAGCAGCCGCTCTGAAGGCCATGAAACGCGCGCGAACGGATGGAAATCCGTTCCGCGTAGTGCTGCTGGACGGGCATATGCCGGAAATGGATGGATTCGAAGTCGCTGCGCGAGTGAAAAAGGATCCGCACCTTCGGCATGCAACAGTCATCCTGCTCACCTCCGCCGGGAAACGCGAGGACCTGAGCCGAGCCAAGACTCTGGGGGCGGCCGCTGCGCTGACAAAGCCGGTGAAGCAATCCGAACTCTGGGACGCGATCGTAACCGCGCTTCACGTTCCGGTGCATGCCAAGACGAGACCTTCGGCTCTGCGCGAGAGAGCGTTAGGAGCGACTCGTGCATTGCAGATTCTTGTGGCGGAAGATAATCCGGTGAACCAGCAACTTGCGCTGCACCTTCTTGAACGGCGCGGCCATTCCGCGATGGTGGCGGAAAATGGACGCGAAGCCCTCGCCGCAATCGAAAAACATAATTTCGATCTGGTTTTGATGGACGTGCAAATGCCGGAGATGGGCGGCCTGGAAGCCACGCGAGCGATTCGCGAAAAGGAGAAATCGACGGGCGGGCATCTGCCCATTGTTGCGATGACAGCGCACGCCATGCAAGGCGATCGCGAGCGCTGCCTGGAAGCTGGGATGGACGGATACTTGGCAAAGCCGCTGGACCCTAAAATATTTCTGGAGACTGTTGAGCGCGCGGCGTTGCCAGGGCACAAAGATGAAGCGGATCCGGGAACTTCGATTTTGGAACGCAGAGCGGATGAATCGACGCTTTTGGCGCGATTCAATGGCGATCGGAAGCTGGTGCTCACGCTGGTCAGTGCGTTTCGCGAGGATTGTCCCCGCATGATGGTGCGGATAAGAAGCGCTATTAGAATGCGGAATGCCGCCGCTTTAGCCGATGCAGCACACGCGTTGAAGGGCTCCATAGGCAATTTTGGCGTTTCCACCGCTTTCGAAAGCGCTCGAGAGGTTGAAAAATTGGCTCGGGAGGGTAAACTCGACGGCGCGCGTGAGCTATGCCGCACCCTGGAAAGGCAGATTGCGGCGTTTCTTTTGGCGCTCCAAGCAATTGCGAAAGGAAAGAAGAAAGTAAAGGCAAAGCGAAGAGTCCGCTCGCGAAATTCCCTGCGGAGGAAAAAATGACGCGAATTTTAATTGCAGACGACGATCGCACAACGCGCTTATTGCTGTCCGAGACGCTTCGCGCTCAGAAATTCACGACCGTGAGCGCGGCAGACGGCGCCGCTGCCCTCAAGAAAATGAAGGAAGGCAAGTTCGATTTGGTTCTGCTGGACATATGGATGCCGAAGATGAACGGTCTGGAGGTCCTCAAGAAACTTCGCAGCGTGAAAGCGCGGCCGAAAGTGATTGTGATGACTTCGGACGACACGCCTGGGACGCTGCTGAGTGCGATCCGCGAAGAAGCCTACCAATACGTCGCAAAGCCGATCGAACCGAAAGCGCTCGTTGCATTGGTGCGAGAGACTCTTGCCAAGAAAACTGAGGCGACTCCCATTGAAGTTGTTTCGGCAACTCCGACATGGGTTGAGCTGCTGGTTTCCTGCACGCTCGCAGAGGCCGAACGGATCGAAAGCTTCATGGCGCACCTTAAAACCGGACTGTCAGACGACGTGCAACGCGCCGTGGGGCAGGCATTTCATGAATTGCTTCTAAATGCCGTGGAATGGGGAGGCAAACTCGATGCCAGCCGTAAAGTCCGGATCTCTTATCTTCGGGCTAAACGCATGCTGATGTATCGCATTGCGGATCCCGGCACGGGCTTCAAGTTTTCCGAGCTGGAGCACGCAGCAATATCACACATGCCCGACAGTCCCACCGTGCACGATGACATTCGCCGGGAAAAGGGGCTGCGCCCCGGCGGCTTTGGTCTGCTGATGACCAAGGCCAGCGTCGATGAATTGCTCTACAATGAAGCGCAGAACGAAGTCGTCTTCGTGAAATATCTGGATGAATAATTCGTACGAATTACATTTGCACCTATGAGACTACTAGTCGTGACGATTGCTTTACTGAGCGCGGCAGCGCTGCTATTTCTGGCGCTCAGTAGGCCGTCAAAAGCCCCCGCGGCACCAAAGCAGCCGGAGGGATGGAATTCAACCGCGATTCGGAGTAGCTTCGAGGGAATTCAGGTCAAGGAAGTTGACCCGACGCATGCGGCGCTGATCTTCTCCTTCGATCTGGAGAACACGACGGATTCTGACTACCATTTGTCCAATGATCCGAAGGTGTTGATTATGGGGCGGCTCAAATCGAACACCAGCTTGAAGCCGGAAGACTCGATGCAGATCGAAAATCCGATTTTTCTCCCCGCGCGAAACCGGATACGCATCGCCCTGGAAGTTAATTATTCTTTTAACTGGCCGACGCAGATGTTTCCTGGGCAGGTGGGGCCGGTGACGCAGGAGAAATTCAGATCGTTCGTTGCCGGCAAAACAGCCGATTTACAGGGCTTCGTACTTTTCGACGAAGCTGCACGGTATCAGATCGAGCTTCCGGGCGGATGGCAAGAGTTGCAACCATCTACTGCTGCGGCCGGAGCCGACTGACGCTCGTCCGGCGGCGCATTTTTCTATCGCATATAAGAATGTATAATCGCGGACGAAGCGGCTTGCTGCGCAACCCTCCTCGCAGCGAGGTTTAACAGATGCCAGAATTTCCCGACATTATGCAGAATCTCCAGGAACATGCGGATCGGCGCGCCCATTCGCGCCATCGCATCAGGGCGCTTGCATATGTTGAGTTGGGAGAGAATAACGGCGGAATCGTTCTAAATATCAGCGAAGGCGGATTTGCCGTTCGAGCTGCGGAAGCGATACGCGAGGATAGTCTTTCGCGGTTGCGCTTTCAGATGCAGAACGCCACACAGCCGTTAGAAATGAGCGGCCATATCGCGTGGACGAGCGATTCGAGGAAAGAAGCTGGTGTGCGGTTTATAGATCTACGTGAAGAAGCGCTCTTGGAAATCAGGACTTGGATTTTGAAAGAAGTATCGCCAGGGACGCTGCCGAAACAACCGCCGATTGTGCCCAGCGCCTTTGGAGAAGCGCCCAAGAAAAATGAATCCGTCCTCGATGAGTTCTCGGGCGATGAGGTTGCTGAGGATGAGATTCAAGCCAGCGGCAATGATCTTTTGTCCGGATCTTCCGTAATTCTGGATTCGAAAATCCAGCTACCTGACCCGAAGGCGCCGGCCGAGAGGCAGCGGTACGGTGCAACGCTTTTCCCAAAGGAAGCAGTTACTGTCCCCAGGGCTCGATTGCCAGTCGTCGCTTTGCCGGCGATTAAAAAACCGAACCAAGTGCAGCCCCTGCCACGAGAGCAGAAAGCGCCGGAAAATTGGATGGATTTTCGAATTCAGATGGGACGAGGCTGGGTGCTCGCCGCCCTGGTGACTTTTCTTGTGGCTATTTCGTTTGCGGGAGGAATGGCGGTAAGAAGAGGTGGTCTAATCGGGCTGTGGCGTAACTCGGATACGACGCCATCGACCGGCGAGCAAACTCAAGGCTCGGTTCCGGCTGCTCCGTCCGCTCAAGCACCTCCCAAACCGTTGCAGATCGAAATTGTTGACTCGAGCAATCAACGATGGGTGATTCCTGCAAGCGCAGGCACTATTCGTTCAGGAACAAACGCCGCGGGAATCGCGAGCAGCGGCATGTCCCATGATTCTTCAGAAAATATCGCCGCGTCTTCTTTCCGCTCTTTGCAGGCGCCGGAACATCAGGGCGCAGAGAAGGCGTCTGCTGTCCCGGGTGAGAAAGGAACGGCGCCGCTTCTATTGAGTTTGCCGGAACGCTCGGTAAGCGCATCGGGTTCGGTGGCAATTAGCTCTCAGCGTTCGTTTGCGGTGCCTGCGGAATCTTCGCAAGCGGCATCGCAACCGGGAAAAAATCTCCAGGTCGGACAACTGGTGAATCTGGTTGACCCGGTATATCCGCCGGATGCGGAGCAGAAGCACATTGAGGGAACTGTCAGGTTGCACGCGACAATCGGCGTGGACGGATCAATCAAGGACCTTCAGCCGTTGAGCGGTCCTCCTTCGCTATTACCGGCAGCGCTCACTGCGGTGCGTGAGTGGCGCTATAACCCGACTTTGCTGAACGGCCAACCCATCGAGACGCAGGAAGACATTAGCCTCGTTTTTCGACTTCCCAATTAGCGGTTACTCAGCTCGGTTGACGTTTCGTGTGCCACGCGTATACGATGGCGTCTGTTCGTTAAGGAGGATAAAACATGGCAAGAAGCAAGTTTAAGAGTGCAGCTAAGAAAATCGGCGCAGCAATAGGACGAGCAGACCGCACCGCGCATAAAGTGGCGAAAGCTGGAGTGGTGGCGCGAGAAGAACTAATACAGTTGTCAAAACAAGTGGAATTGCTCAAGCGCCAGTTGCAAAAGACCACCAAACGTTTGAAAAACGCTCTCACCTAAATTTCCGAGCATCCGCGCGATTTGTTTTTCGTTCACGGCCGAGGCTTGCGGTCGATCTATAACGCTTGGGTGATCGCTCGGGTAGAATTGGTATCATGCGTCCGTAGCTCAATTGGATAGAGCATCTGCCTTCGGAGCAGAGGGTTGGGGGTTCAAGTCCCTCCGGGCGCGCCATCCTTTCAATGAGTTTCAAAAACTCCATTGGTTGGGAACATTGAAGGTGCGAGCTGCGTTTCTTCGTCGTGCAATTTGCCGCATCCTTGTGTCGTGAGAGCACTGAAAATGTTTAGCGGTTCACCGAATTGGAATTCTTACTGTTTTCGCGGCAAGCGCAAGCTCCGCTCCGCTAGAGGATCCGCGTTGCTGTGCGGCATGCTCCTCGCCGCCGCTGCCGCAGTTTTCCTTGCCTCTTCCACGCGCGCGCAGCAGGTTGATTCCGCGCCGGCGCCGGTTGTAGTGCAGCCGGGCGCGCCGGGGAAGCCGAGCCGGACGCTGCCGCCTTCGACGAAAGGCACCCTGCCGCCACGGTCGCAAGCGGACGTAGAGTTCATGCAAGGCATGATCATGCATCATTCTCAGGCAGTGGAGATGACCGCGCTGATTACGTCGCATACGGAGAACAAGGATCTGCGGTCGCTGGGTGCGCGGATAAGCAGCTCGCAGTCGGACGAGATAAAGTTTATGCAGCGATGGCTGGCGGCTCGCGGAGAACCGGGTTCCATGGAGATGGCGGGAATGTCGGACATGGATAAGTCGGACCATTCGTCAGCTCCGATGGCGATGGCTCTTATGCCCGGTATGCTTACGCCCGAACAGATGGATGCGCTGCGGAAGGCCAAGGGCACCGAGTTCGACCGCTTATTTTTGATTGGGATGATTCAGCATCACAATGGCGCGTTGATAATGGTAAAGGATTTGTTCGACAATGCGGGCGCCGGGCAAGATGCCGATCTGTTCGACTTCGCGACGGACGCGGACAATACGCAACGAGCCGAGATAAAAATTATGCAGACTATGTTGGAGAAAAAACCGTTAGAGGAGAAACGATGAACCGAGTGTCGAGTGTTGCATTTCGTGTCGCGGTAGCCGCGATGATTTTATGTTCTGGTATGAGCCGGATACAGGCGCAGACACCCGCACCCGCGCCATCCGCGCAGGTACCCGCGAAGGCGCCAGAAGCGCAAGAGAATCCGTTTGCGCCTCAGCCGGCTCCGCCACTGCCGCCTGGGATGACCGGTTCGGATGTGAACGATCCGCGCTTCAAGCTGACGCCGGGAATGTATGACGCAGGTGAAGCCTCGATGGGCATGAAGCACCTCCTGCTGCTCAAGAAGCCTGACGCTTTTCAACTCGGGGCCACTGATCCTGACGATCCGAAGGTGGCAAAGACGCTTGGCCTGCTTGGCATGGGCGGCGCTTCGAAGATGCCGAAGGAACTGCAGATTGTGATCGCGCAGCTCGCTTTCGCGAACTCGGACCTAGCGTTTCAGGGTAACCATCTCTTCCAGGGGAATTTTTATGGCGTGAATATTTATGACATTTCGAATCCAGCCCAGGCCGCGTTGCTAACTTCGCTGGTATGCCCGGGCGGGCAGGGCGATGTGTCGGTATACAAAAACCTGCTGTTCATGTCCGTAGAGATGCCGAATGGCCGCCTGGATTGCGGCGCGCAGGGCTTTCCGCCGGAACCGCCGCCGCCTGCAGGGCATGAGAAGGAACGCCGCTTGCCCGTAGCGCAAAAGGACCGCTTCCGCGGCGTAAGAATCTTCGACATTTCAGACATCAAGAACCCGAAGCAAGTTGCAGCGGTTCAGACATGCCGCGGCTCGCATACGCATACTCTGGTGGTGGACCCGAACGACAAGGACAACGTTTATATCTACGTGTCGGGCGCATCATTTGTCCGTCAAGCAGAAGAACTGGCTGGGTGCTCGAATGAAGCGCCAGACAAGGACCCCAACACAGCGCTGTTTCGCATCGACGTAATCAAGGTTCCGGTAGCGGCGCCGCAGGACGCCAAAGTGGTTTCCAGTCCTCGTGTATTTATCGATCCGCGCACTGGCGTGCTGAACAGCCTGAGCAACGGCGGCAGCCATGATAAGGATGAAATGAAGCCGGCGGACACAAACCACTGCCACGACATCACCGTCTATTCGGCGATTGGCTTGGCGGCGGGCGCGTGCTCCGGAAATGGAATTCTGCTCGACATCAAGGACCCCGTACATCCGAAGCGTGTAGATGCCGTGAACGATCCGAACTACTCATACTGGCACTCGGCTTCGTTCTCGAACGATGGGACCAAAGTCGTGTTTACCGACGAGTGGGGTGGCGGCTTAGGTGCGCGCTGCCGTCCGAACGACCCGAACAAGTGGGGCGCGGATGCCATCTTCCATCTCAAGGACGACAAGTTGACCTTCGCCAGTTATTACAAACTGCCCGCCGCGCAGAGCGACACGGAGAATTGCGTGGCTCACAACGGCTCGCTGATTCCAGTACCCGGCCGCGATATCGAAGCGCAGGCTTGGTACCAGGGCGGCGTCTCGATCATGGACTTCACCGACGCAGCCCACCCTTTTGAGATTGCTTACTTCGACCGCGGCCCGATCGATCCGAAGATGCTGGTGTTGGGCGGCGACTGGTCCGCCTACTGGTACAACGGCAACATCTACGCTTCGGAAATTGCTCGCGGGTTGGATATCTTTGAACTGACGCCAAGCAAGTTCCTGACGCAGAACGAAATCGACGCGGCCAAGACGGTTCGTGTGTCCGAGCTGAACGTGCAGAACCAGCAAAAGATCGAGTGGCCCGCGCAGTTAGTCGTCGCGAAGGCTTACGTCGATCAGTTGGAGCGTTCGCAAGCTTTGCCCGCGAAGCAAATCGCAGATCTGCGAGCGGCGATCAAGGGCGCAGAGACTTCGCACATGAGCAAAAGCAAAATGGCGAAGTTGAGCGGCATGGCGACCTCATTGGAAGCTAGCGCCGCAACCGCGAAAAGTCCGGCTGACTCGAAACGGTTGCAGGCTTTGGCGGATATCCTGAAGAATCCGATAGCCTAACCACATCGCCAAGCGAATGGTTTGTCGTTTAGCTGGCAGAGCCAAGGCTTCGTGGTGGAATTCTTACCACAGCGGAGCCACTGCTTGTTCCTGGAATACGGGCGCAGGGCCGCCCACATTCGATAAGTGGATCGCTGCCAGGTAGGGTTTCGCTTGCGGATCGTACGTGACGGTGATGCTTCCGCCGCGCCCGGGCGACCCATCAAAACCATTTCGTCCATCGGAGCCGGAGTTTCCGCTGCTCCCGTTGGGCGTTCCGATTCCGCCGGAGCCTCCTTGCCCTCCGCGACCGCCGCGGCCTCCGGATCCGCCCGGGCCTCCGTCAGCTCTCACCGTCAACGCGCCTCCTGTGGGATCCACCAAGTAGAGCCGCTGTTTTCCAGCTGCCGACACACTCATTTGAAGTAGCGGGTGCGCCCCAGGCCTCACTGTTACGCGTATTTGCACCGGCGGAGCGTTTCCCCCATTGCCTCCATCTCCACCGTCCCCGCCGTTTGTCCCGTTCCCGCCATTTCCTCCCGCTGAGGGATTAGTCGGATCGATGGAACCCATGCTGCCGGACGATCCAGCCATTCCGTCGCTGCCGTTCGAGCCGTCAGAGCCCTTGCTGCCGGAAAAATTTGAGACGAAGTTGTAATCGTACGTAATGGGAATGTCGAGATCCGCGTGCAGGTCCGGATGGCTGGGCACCGTGATGGTGACGTGCGCAGTCTTCCCGTCGCTAACTCTGGGATCGTGCGCGAGCGTCAACACGCCTTTGTTGTTAGCCGTCACGACAGTCGGCGTCACCGTGAGGTCGCTCCACAGAACTTTCCCCTTGCCCAGTCCTTCCGTCATCAATATCTTGCCGTCGGGCTGGGTGAACGTCGCCACCAGGGACGACTTCTCCCCAGGGGCGATTGCCGGCCCGTTAGGCAGATGGACCTCGATCGATGTGACGGGAGTCTTGGCGAGGTAAACCCGCATCCCCAGCTTCACCTTCACAGCCGTGCACCCGCTCGTCGCAAGCAAGCAGCCCAGCGCAATGCAAATCCCCCAGCGCGTGCTCAGTTCGTGTTGCTTGCCGTCATTCATATCGAGAACCTCACGTGTGAAGGCCACCTATTAGACCGCGCCGCTCGCCGTTCGGGTACGGCGCCCATGAAAGTAATCCACATTGCCTGACTAACGAGGAAGAGGGCGATTTAGAAGAGTCAACTTGCCGGCAAGGTGTCTTTGGCTCGGAGAGAATCGCACAAGAGATCGACGCCAGCGGATTATCCAAAATTGTGCGGCAGCAAGCTATACGTCCGGACGTTCGCAACTTCTTCCCCGAAGGATCGAACATGCTCGTGCAGGGCACTCAACGGGAAGTACGAACTCTCTTCATCGGGCAGGTTTTGGGGGTCAGCTTCTTTCGTCCAACTGCCAGTGTTACTGGACGATCACCTTGAGCGCGCTGTGATCCGAGGGCGGGTTAGAGTCGCAAGCGACGTCCGATGTATAGGCGACGTATGTCCTAGGTGTGGCGCTTAATGCAATCGGTCCGGACCTCGCCCGCGCACCAGAGTCCACATCCGCACAGCTGCTCTCCGCGAACGGATTGGCATCGGATTTGAAATGTACGGAACGAGGACTTGAAGAGGAGTTTGACCAAAGAATCCATTCATGGTTCGCTTTGATGAGCGTGCAGTCCGATCCCTTTCCCGCTGCAATATCTATAGTGCATTTCGCTGTTCGCACCGGAGGCAGGAGTGTCGAGCTCGCGGGAGTCGCGATCCAGGTGCAGAACACAAACGTCAATCCGAAAAATGCTATCGAAAGTACGACCGCATGAAGCCGGCTGCGCTCTCTAATCACGAATTGCCTCCTTCACTTTAGCTCTCGATCGTAAAAATGCGCGATAAATTCGGTGAGATTGGTGGGCCCGCCAGGATTCGAACCTGGGACCGACGGATTATGAGTCCGCTGCTCTAACCAGCTGAGCTACAGGCCCGTACCTTGAACATCTTACACCGGAAAGATTCGTTGGAAATCTCTGTCTCCGGAAAATGACCGAGCTACCTTCGTGGTTTGCCGACACGCTGAGCCGTCAATAGCATCAGGCTGACCGTGTCCATATCCTTCGGCTGGACCTTGCCGGCGGAGATCCGCGTGGCGGTTACTTCTTCCAGTTTCGACAACACATCGACCAGGGAGAAAGAATCGATTAGGCCGGACGAAACCAGAGGAGTATCGACGCCGATCTGCACCCCAGGCCGACGAATTATCTCTTTGCAGATGTAATCAATCAATTGCTGTGCAGAATCCGCCATTGGCCGAGCGCCTCGCAGATCAGCTTATTCGCAATTCCGGGTGCTCGGCCAGCAGTTTTTCGCGCGTCGCAGAGCGAGCTGGCTTCCCCGCAGTGCTCTTGACGATCCAGCGCGGAGGCTTCAAATAAATGGCTCGCGGGGCCACTCCCAGCTCCGCCACAATGGCCCCGCGGATCGCTCGATCGATGGCGGACGATTGTTCTAAGTTGGAGGGCTCTTCAACTTCGGCTACCAACACAATTTCTTCAGTTCCCAGATCCGCGCTGTAGCATCCAAATGCAACGGCGCGGCCGTCGTGGATGGCCGGATGGCTGAAGGCAATTTCCTCAACGTCCTGAGGATAGATATTTTTTCCGCCAACGATGATTAGGTCTTTCTTGCGGCCGGTCACGTACAGCTCGCGATCCAGTTGAAATCCCAAATCGCCGGACCAATACCAGCCATCCCGCAAGCTCAAGGAAGTTAAGTCAGGCCGATTGTAGTAGCCGTCGAGCATGGAG
>Ga0302176_10000999_pt1 | contig 14514 bp, 14 predicted proteins | sample I_Palsa_E1_1_FD_198787 | JGI IMG/M metagenome (GOLD analysis project Ga0302176, IMG submission 198787) | Peat permafrost microbial communities from Stordalen Mire near Abisko, Sweden - I_Palsa_E1_1 | ecosystem: Environmental > Terrestrial > Soil > Palsa > Peat permafrost | place: Sweden...
TTGACGACATGAGACAACAATTGAAATATGGCTATCGATAACCCATATGACGCAATAGATAAAGCCTACCCTGAAAAAGAGCCTTACCTGCCCACCGAGCTAGCCATCCTAGCGGCAAAGTTCGCGCTTCCCGGAATCGTAACGGATGCGCTCGGTACGGTTTGTGAGCGGCTCGACCGGAAAGCTCAAGACGATCGAGCGAAAGCTACCATTAAACTCCTGATGGCTGAGTTGAAAGACCTCAAGGAGAAAACGGTAAGCAAGGTGGAACTGAACGATCTGAAAGAATCGATACAACTGTCTATACGCCATGATGTAGCAGAGTTCAACGACAGGAAGCGCGAACGCTACATAAAAATCATCGGAAATGCGTTGCGCGATGAAAAACAGATCGATGACTTGGCGTCGTACATACAGGACGTGGAGCGGCTCGGCGAACGTGACCTTGAGGCTCTTAAAGTCTTAAACAGGGTGATGAATCCTGCGCGGGTTGACAGGACAAAGGATATTCATCCCAATGAATTCATCCAACGGAGACAAGAACTTTCTGTGGAAATGTCTAAAGCAGTTGGTGGTGCATTCGAAGGGCAGTCAGTCAGCCGAGAAGAAGGTTACGATGCTTGCAACCGATTGCAGGGTTTCGGACTCGCTCACGAGATTGAATTAAGCCCTCGCCAGGTACCAGCCGGAGAATATTGTTTTCGCCCATCCAGGCGAGGTTTGATGCTCCTAAAATTGCTCGGCCAGGAAATCGAAAATGCGGACAAGTATCATCTCTGAATGCCGCCAAGGGTGACGGATATCCTTGGACGATCCCCACCTTCTATCAAAGATGTTCCGCAACTAACCTCTGCTGAGATGGCCTCTGCTGTCAGACGCCGGCGTACCAGGAATAGCCTGCTTCCGGAGCCGCGGAGCCCAGGCCTTTGCCGAACTTTTTCAGACTGTCGGTGACGGTGATGTGGGTGATGAATTTCACGCTCTTGTAGCCGAGCTGGCGAGGGAGGCGCAGGCGGAGCGGGCCGCCGTGGCCCGTGGGAATGTCGTCGCCATTCATGCCGTAGGCGAGAAAAGTTTGCGGATGCGTGGCGTCGGCCATATCAATGCTTTCCCACCAGTCGGGCTCGATGGAGAAATAGACAACGTATCGGGCTTGCGGCTGGACTCCCACGAGATCGAGGACGTGGGAGAGAGGCACGCCAATCCACTCGGCGATATATGACCAGCCCTCTTCACAGGCGAGAATGGTGATCTGGCTGCGAGACGGATAACTTTTGAGCTGGGCGAGCGAGAACGAGCCGGGACGGTCAACCATGCCGTCAATGGTGAGCCGCCAATCAGCGAATCCTCCGGCCTGAAGGCGCTTGTAGGCTTCGCTCGGAGGCGCGATTTCGTTCGGGAGAGGCGTCGAAATCTGGCTGCGAGAGAACTCACGAGCCAGCGAGTGCCGGGTGAGCAGACGCTGGGAAGCGTAGGTGAGCGTTTCGCCGAGGCCATAGATTCCGCCGTGATCGGGCGGGACGAGTCCATATTTTTCGGCCAGGTGCGCGGCCACGCCCAGGCCGGACACGCCGGCGGTGGCGGCGAGCCCTCCAAGGATTAGCTTGCGGCGCGAGATCTCTTTCATGTGCGCTCCTTCCGTACGGCGGCCGGCCCAGCAGCCATGTTTCCCGTAGTCACCCGCCCCGTGATCATGGCTCTCATGCGGCTCCTGAATCCAGCAACGCAGATCATCACCACGTGGACTACGAGGAAGAGCACAAGCGCGATGGAGACGAAGAAGTGAATGGTGCGCGCGGATTGCTCGCCGCCGAGCAGAGTGACGCTCGCCGGAAACGCGGAAACAAACGAGAGCGACATGGCCAGCCCGGTCCAGATTACTAACGGGAAGAGAATGAAGACCACGATCAGGTAGCTGAGACGCTGGAGCAGGTTATACGACCAGGCTTCGTCTGTGCTGGGGCGCGCGAAGCGCACGTGGCTGCCGAAGGAGGCGGAGAGCGCGCGCCAGGATAGATCGGCCTTGTGCGGAAGCAAGTCTTTGCGCCAATGCCCGGTAAAAAAGCCGGACATTACGTAGAGCAAGCCGGTCAACACTACGATCCAGGCAGCTTGAAAGTGCAGGTAGCGGCTCCAGCCGTTCTGGTCCGGCAGCACGTAGCCGTACCCGGTCTTCACCAACGCGCGCGAGGAAGGAATCGGCAGCTGGAACAGCGGCGTGGTCAGGACGTTGCCGGTTTCGCCCCAGTAGAAGCGCGGGTGCGAGATCACGATCTCGATTCCGGTTACGAGCAGGGCGAAAAAGCAAAGCGTGGCGATCCAGTGAGTGACGCGGACGAGGGCGGAGTGGCGCGCCGGGACCGCCGCCGTTTCTGGGACGGCGCTGGCCGAGCTTGGAACGGAAACTGCCAGCGGCGCCTCCGGCGGCAGCTCCACGAATTCAGATTCACCCATTCTCAGCCTCTTGCTGGAGTTCAGACTTGCCTTCCCAGGGTGGGTGCAATACTAACACGCTACAGTGACTGCTGAGATAGTCGTCCAGTTTAGGCGCACCGGCGCGGTTTCGCCCGCGCTGAAGGCTGGCACAAGGTTATAATTTTCTCCACTATGGCACTGGCTCCGGGGACCAAACTCGGGTCGTACAAAATCGTCGCGCCGCTGGGCGCGGGCGGGATGGGCGAGGTCTATCGCGCGCGGGACACGCGGCTCGAGCGCAATGTTGCCATCAAGATTTTGCCCGCGGAATTCGCCTCAGACGCCGAACGCTTGCGCCGGTTCGAGCAGGAAGCACGCTCGGCGTCGGCGCTGAATCATCCGAATATCGTGACCATCCACGAGCTCGGGCAGGAGGGCTCCACGCATTACATCGCGATGGAGCTGATCGAGGGCAAGACGCTGCGCGATTTGATGGCGGCCGGCTCGCTGCCCATTCGCAAGGCACTTGAAATCGCGGCACAGGTGGCCGAGGGGTTGGCCAAGGCGCACGAAGCCGGCATCGCGCACCGGGATTTGAAGCCAGCGAACTTGATGGTCACGGAGGATGGGTTCGTCAAGATTCTGGATTTTGGGTTGGCGAAGCTGAGGGCCAAGAGCGGCGAGCTGTCCATGACGCACGATTTGTCGGCGTGGGAGACGCAGCCGGGCGTGATTGTGGGCACGGTGCAATACATGTCACCGGAGCAGGCCGGCGGCGGGCAGCTGGATTTCCGGTCCGATCAGTTTTCGTTTGGGCTGGTGCTGTACGAAATGGTGACGGGAAAGCGCGCGTTTCCGCGAAGCACCGTGGCCGAGACCATGGTAGCGATTCTGCGCGAGCCGGTCGAACCGATTGCCACAAAAAATCCGGAGGCGCCCGCGCCGTTGTGTTGGGCCATCGAGCGCTGCCTGGCCAAGGAGCCGGACAAACGCTACGTCTCCACGCGGGACCTTGCGCGCGAGCTTGCCGCCATACGCGATCGCCTCTCGGAAAGGCCGGCGGCGCAAGTGGAGACGCGGCCTACCAATATTCCCGTGCAGCGGACGCGGTTTGTGGGGCAGGAGAAGGAAGTGGCGGCGGCGAGAGAACTCCTGCTGCGGCAGGATGTGCGGCTGGTGACGGTCACGGGGCCGGGCGGGATCGGCAAGACGCGACTCGCGGTGGAGGTGGCCAGCGGACTCGTCGAGCGTTTTCCCAGCGGGATTCATTTCGTGCCACTCTCAGCGGTGAGCGATCCGGGATTGCTTGCTTCGGTGATCCTGCAGACGCTCGGGATTCGCGAGGCGGGAGGCCAGTCACCGCTCGATTCACTCCGGAAGAATTTGCAGGATACGTTGCGCGCGCCGATGTTGCTGGTGCTCGACAATTTCGAGCACCTGATGCAGGCGGCGCCTACCGTGGCGGAGATTCTGGCCATGGCTCCCAATCTTAAAATTCTGGTGACCAGCCGCGCCGCGCTGCACGTTTACGGAGAGCAGGAATTTCCGGTACCGCCGCTCGGGCTGCCGGACTCGAAGTCCATGCCTGCGCTCGAGGTGCTGGCACAGTGCCCGGCGGTTGCGCTATTCGTGCAACGCGCCAGCGCGGCCAAGCCGGATTTTGAATTGAACCGCGAAAACGCGCAGGTTGTCGCGGAGATTTGCGCGCGACTGGACGGCCTGCCTCTCGCGATCGAACTTGCGGCCGCGCGAGTGAAGGTTCTTTCGCTCACTTCCATGCGTACGCGCCTCGAGAGCCGCTTGCAATTATTGACGGGCGGCGCGCGGGATCTGCCCCAGCGGCAACAGACCCTGCGCGCGACGATCGATTGGAGCTACGACCAGCTGAGCGCCGCGGAGCAGAAACTTTTCCGCAGGCTCTCGGTATTCGTGGGGGGATGTACTCTGGAAGGAGTCGAGGCCGTCTGCGACACGAAGGGCGATCTCGATTTGGACCTGCTCGACGGCATGGCCTCGATGGTGGACAAAAGCCTGGTGCAGCAGGTGGAGCAAGCGAACGGCGAAGCGCGCTTCATGATGCTGGAAACGATTCGCGAGTATGCGCGGGAAAAACTCGAGGCCAGCTCGGAAAAGGCCATGACCAAGCGCGCCCATGCGGCCTACTGCCTGGTGCTGGCCGAAGAGGTCGGCGAACAGAGCGGAGTGGCGGGAACGGAGTGGCTGGGACGTTTCACGCTCGAACACGACAATTTTCGAGCAGGGCTGGAGTGGTTGATCGAAACTGGAGATGCGGAGTGGGGCTTGCGCCTCGGCGCGGCTTTGTTTCAATTTTGGGAGACCCGGGAGTATCTGGCCGAGGGGAGCGAAAGTCTCGGCAGGCTATTAAAGCTTAAAGGCGCGGCAGGCCCCACGAAGGCGCGACAGCGCGCGCTATTTGCGGCAGGCGTGCTTGCGCACGAGCAAGGAGATTACTCCTCAGCGGAGGAGTTCACAAAGGAAAGCCTGGACATCGCGAGTCAGTTGCATGACCAGCTCGGCACCGCCGTTTCGCTAAACGCGCTGGCAGTCCAAGCTCGGGACCTTGGCGATATCGCGGCAGCCCACTCTCTCTTCGAGAAAAGCCTGGCGATGTGGAGAGAATTGGGCGAGCTGAAGGCCATCGCCCGCGCTCTGAGCAATCTGGCGAGCGTGCTCAAGTTGCAGGGAGAGTACGACCACTCTCGTTCGCTGTACGCGGAGTGCCAGGGAATCTTCGAAGGATTGAGAGATCAAACCGGCGTGGCGTGGTCGCTGAACTCTCAGGGAGATGTCGCTCGCGAACAAGGTGAGTTCGCGGCCGCGCGGGAGCTCTACGAACAAGGTCTGGCGATTTTTCGTGGACTCGGGGATCGCTGGGGCATTGCCGGCACATTGGCGGATCTGGGAAACATGGCCCGGGAGCAGAAGAATTGCGGCGAAGCGCAGCAGCTGTATCGGGAAAGCTTGAAGATTTTTCAGGAGCTGCAACATAAGCGCGGAATCGCGCGCCTGCTGGAATGTTTTGCGGGTTTGGCAGCCGCCCAACTGCAAGCGGAGCGTTCGCTGCGCCTGGCTGGTGCAGCGGCCGCGTTGCGCCAGAACATCGGCGCTCCGCTCACCTCCGTGGAACAGGCCAAGCTGGAAGCGATTTTGGATCCAGCCCGCCAGGCGTTGAGCAACACATCGGGCGCGAGCGCGTGGTTGGAAGGTTGGGGAATGCCGGTGGAGAAAGCTATTGAGGATGGGCTTGTCTCTGGGGCGGGATCGCCTTCGAGCTAGCGGCCGCGCGAACTACCACCAACGAAATTAGGACGCGCTATGGGCGGGGTTTATTCCGCCGAGGATGGGTCGATGAGCCGGCGCACGGCAGAAACGCGATTGGCGGGAATGCCGGTGCGCTTGGCGTGTTCGCGTACGGTTCCTTCATCCGGAGCGAGGTAAACGCAATACACCTTGTCCCCGGTTACATAGCTATGGAGCCACTGAATTTCGGGCCCCATCCCCCGCAATACGTCGACCGACTTCTGGGACACTTCCCGCAGTTGGGCGTCCGTCAGATTGCCGGCTCCGGGGATTTCGCGTTCAATCACAAATTTGGGCACGAGCGTTCCTTAGCTTCTAACGCATGCTAGCATGCGCATAGAGCGGCTTCAAGACGGCCCGGCCAGGGCCGCTCTGGTCACCGACAAGATCGAAAGAAATGAGGCTTGCCATGGATCTGCGAACGATACAGAAGCCACTCAAAGAGCAATACCGCCAGGACTCGAACGCATCGCGAATTACCCTGCGCGCAAAGGGCGTGCAGAAGGACGTGCCGATAGCGTGTTCGGTGGATCTCGGACGCGCTATCTACCAGGCCGAAGCGCACAAAGGCGTTGGCGGGGCCGGCGCCGGGGCATGTTCCGGCGACCTTCTGCTCGGGGCGCTCGCTGCTTGCGCGCAGATCACCTGCCAAATGGTTGCTGCTGCGATGAGCATTCCCACCGAACGCATCGAGGTCACGGCGGAGGGAGATATGGATCTTCGCGGCACGCTGGGAATTTCCAAGGATGTTCCGGTTGGATTTGAAAGCATCCGTCTTCATTTCGACATTGTGGCGCCCAAGGCGACACCGGAACAGATCGCCGCATGGCGGGAAAAAACCGAACAGTATTGCGTGGTGATGCAAACTTTGATGCATCCGCCCAAGGTGCAATCCGAATGGGTTCGTCGCGATGGAACAAACGGCGCTGGAAATCTCTAGCCATAAAAGCCGGATCCTTCCTTCGCAAGTTTTTTGAAATTTAGTATCCTTTCCGGCAGGTCAAATTTCAGGGATGGAAGCAAGCATGCTTGACGAAACGAAGATTCCTAGCTTCAGAGCCAGCCTGCGCGGCGAGCTGATCGAGCCCAGCGATTCAAGTTACGACGCCGCTCGCAAAGTATTCAATGCGATGATCGACCGGCGCCCGCGCCTGATTGCGCGCTGCGCCGACGTGGCCGACGTGATGGCCGCGGTTAACTTCGGTCGCGACCAAAAGCTGCTGATAGCCATCCGTGGTGGTGGGCACAACGCGGGCGGCCTGGGAGTGTGCGACCACGGATTGGTCATCGATCTTTCGCCCATGAGCTACGTTCATGTAGACCCGAAGAAAAAGACCGTGCTCGTGGGAGCCGGCGCGCTCTGGCGCGATGTGGATCATGCCACGCATGCATTCGGTCTCGCCGTGCCCTCAGGCATAATTTCGACAACCGGAGTCGCCGGCCTGACGTTAGGCGGCGGTATTGGTTACCTGACGCGGAAATATGGCCTGACCATCGACAACTTGCTGGCCGTCGAAATGGTGCTGGCCGACGGGAGGTTCGTCACCGCCAACGCCAAAGAAAATGCCGACCTGTTCTGGGCCGTGCGTGGCGGAGGCGGCAATTTTGGCGTGGCCACATCGTTTCTGTTTAAGGCCCAGCCCGTACACACGGTGTATGGCGGCCCTATGCTGTGGCCGATGGAAGACGCCGAGGATCTGATGCGCTGGTACCGCAGCTTCATGGTCAAGGCGCCCGATGACGTTTATGGGTTCTTTGCTTTCCACACCGTGCCGCCCTGGCCGCCATTTCCCGAGCACCTGCACAACAAAAAGATGTGCGGGATCGTATGGTGTTACACCGGAGCGATAAAGAAAGCGGAGAAAGTGTTTAAGCCGATCCGGGCTTTCAAAACTCCCGCACTCGACCTGGTTGGTCCCATTCCGCATCCGGCGCTCCAAAGTCTTTTCGATAGCCTGTATCCGCCGGGGATGCAGTGGTACTGGAAGGCCGATTTCGTGCGCACACTTCCGGACGAAGCCATTGCGCTGCATCGCAAGCACGCCGAGAACTTACCCACGACGCAGTCGACCATGCACCTGTACCCCATTAACGGCGCGGCGAGCCGCGTCAAGAACGCCGCAACGCCCTGGTCTTACCGCGACGCGACCTGGGCCTCCGTGATTGTAGGGGTCGATCCTGACCCGGCAAATAAGGAAAAAATATCCGCCTGGGCCCGGGACTATTGGAGCGCGCTGCATCCTTATTCCGCCGGCGGCGCGTACGTCAACTTCATGATGGACGAGGGCGAAGATCGCGTGCGCGCGACGTACGGGAAGAATTACGCGCGTCTGGCGAAGATAAAGAAGCGCTACGACCCTACCAACCTGTTCCGCGTAAATCAGAACATCAAGCCGGCGAAGTAAAGGGAGCGCTTTCGGTGGGATCCGCCGCTTCCGGACTTCAGCATCAGGATTGTGCTTTCTTTCGGATGTGCAGGAGCTTTTCGATCTCGGCGATGACGTTCCCGGAATCGTCGGTCACCTGCACGGTGAAGTTTCTCTCGATTTTTCCCTGGGCGTCGGCGGCTTGCCTGATTTCGCTGATTTGTTCTTCGGAGAGACGGAAGCTAGCGAAGACCGTGCCGCGTCCGGGCTTCTTGAAGCGGATGCTGGCGGCCTTGTCCCAGACGATGTAATCCTTCCCCAAGTTTTCAATGAGCATGATCATGAAGAAGGGATCGGCCAGGGAATAAAGCGAGCCGCCGTAGTGCGTGCCGACAAAATTGGAGTTCCACCAACGAAGCTTCATCTCCACATCCACCGCCCTCCAGTCGGGATCGAAGCGCTTGATGCGGATACCCGCTCCGAGAAACGGAGCCCAGAGGTTCATAACCGTTCGCATATTTCGCTTCGAAGGTATTTTCACCATGCGCTCCTCGGGACCGCTACGCGACGCCTGATAGTTTCGGGCAAAAACGGGCTCAAAGGAAATTTTCCCGCCCCTTTTTGGCGTCTGCCGCGATCGCGCGAAACATCGGGGAGGACGGAGAACGAAGATGGCTATTGGGAGTAGCGCCGGACAGCGAGCGCGATGGGAAGGCCCACGCAGAACATGTGTATGACCACGCCGATGACCATGAACTTAACCGAAAAAGGGCGCCTGCCGATTGCCGATAGCGGCAGGATGATTTGATTCATAAAAAAGTAAACGCCGGGGCCGTAGAGAAAGCCCGAAACCACGGCGTGATCCATAAGGAACGCCAGACGGCGGCTCGCGGCGAAGTAAACAATGGCCGCGGAGAATGCGATGAAAAAGTGGCACAGAAGGCCGAGGAAGGCGGTGGCGAGTCCGCCGTCGTATGCCCGCGGGCCCAGCAAGCCGCTTGCGATTCCTTGCAGAAGAGGAATCGGCTTGACTCCGAAAAAGCCGTACACGATGAAGGCCGCGGTAATATCCAGAACGCCGCAGGCGAGCCCGCCCCACAGAATAGCTTCGAGAGCGCGCGGATGTGAGGGGTCGGCGATCGACTTCGAAGCCATGGGCGTCCTGTTTCGGCGTATGTCTGGCTTAGACGAGCAAGCCACACGAGCGTATTGTCCGATTTTATTGATATGTGACCAAAGGATTGTTTTGCGTGGCGAGTGCTCTGCAACGAGGGTCGAAAGAAACGAGAAGGGGCTTTTCCGGGAGCCGCTGAAAGCCCGGCTGTCACACAAAATTCACGATGATTTTCCGGGGAAGTTTGCTACTTTAGTTTACCTCCGCCCTCAAAGTCTCTAATTTTCTGGGAGTGTCACGAAATGACGCCAAATGCCGAAGCGCACAGCACCTGCGGTAGCTTCTCAATTGCCCGGAACCACAAAGCTTTCCGCCAATTCTGGCTCGGCGCAAGCCGGCTCGCGCTGCTAATCCTGGCAGCAACGTTGGCGACGCCGGCGCAGGTGCCGAGCGTCCTGACGCAGCACAATGATATCGGGCGCACCGGCCAAAATCTGGGCGAGAAGATCCTGAACATTTCGAACGTCAACGTGGCCCACTTCGGGAAGCTGTTTTCCCTTCCGGTGAATGGACAGATCTACGCGCAGCCCCTTTACGTGCCGAATATCACCATCGCGGGCACGGTCCACAACGTTCTAATCGTAGCGACCGAGACCGATCGCGTGTACGCGTTTGACGCGGACACCATCGGGACGCCGCTTTGGGACGCGAGCATGGTGGACAAAGCCCATGGCGCGGGCCCGGACGAACATCCTTTGAACAGCGCGACGACGATCGGATGCACGGACCTGCAGCCGCAGATCGGCATCTCCAGCACACCGGTGATCGATCCAACCGCCAACGGAGGAAAGGGAACGATTTACGTAGAAGCGAAATCAACGAACAATACGACTTACTTTCATCGCTTGCACGCCTTGGATCTGACCACCGGAGACGAACTAGCCTCGCCGGGGCCGGTAGTAATCACCGCGTCGGTTCCCGGCACGGGTGACGGCTCGGAAGGCGGAGCGGTCACGTTTGATTCCCTGCATCAGCAGAACCGCCCCGGCCTCCTGCTGCTGAACGGCGACATTTATGTGGCCTTCGCCTCCCACTGCGACTACGGCCCGTACCATGGCTGGATTTTCTCCTACGACACCGCGACATTCACGCAACAGAGTCTTCTGATGACCACGCCCAACGGCGGCCTGGGCGGCTTCTGGATGGCGGGTTCGGGTGTGGCTGCGGATGCCAACTCCTACATTTACATTGCCAGCGGAAACGGCACCTTCTCCCTGGGGGCCGAGTATGGCGACACCGTTCTGAAGCTGGGGACTACCAGCGGAAAAATCTCTCTCGCCGACTATTTCACGCCCTCGGACCAGCAGTGTCTAGCAGACCAAGACACGGACTTGGGCTCGGGCGGAGTGCTAGTGGTGCCAACTCAGACGGGACAGACCTACCCGGACATTCTCGTGGCCGCCGGTAAGGAAGGCGCCATTTACGTGGTTAATCGCGACAAGATGACCACGAGTAACGTCCACTATATAGGCAAGTCCGGATGCGTTACGGATGATCCGGAGATCATTGAGGAGTCCAGCTCCGGATTTATCGGCGGCATGTGGAGCATGCCGGCCTATTGGAACGAGACCTTGTATTTCGCCGGCGCGGGAGATGTGCTGAAGTCGATTCCGCTGGTCAACGGACTGCCGAATTTCGCAGGTACCGTAGGCAACTCTACGGGGTTTGGTTTCCCCGGTGCCACGCCTTCGATTTCGGCGAACGGCACCACGCCGGGGACCGCCATTGCCTGGCTCATCGATTCTTCGCAATACGGCTCGCCGGGGCCTGGACCGGGCCCGGCCGTGCTGCATGCCTTCGACGCCACCAACATCAATTCCGAACTGTGGAACACCACGCAGGCAACCGACAATCGCGACCGCGCGGGCAATGCGGTTAAGTTTTCCGTGCCCACTATCGTCAACGGGAAGGTTTACATCGGCACTTCAAATCAGGTGGACGTCTATGGCCTGCTTCCGGTCGCCGCGACCCCGTCCATCGCTCCAAACTCGGGAACTTATCCTTCGCCGCTGCAAGTCTCCATGACCGATGCGACCCCGGGCGCGACCATCCATTACACCACGGACGGTTCCACCCCCTCGCAAACCCACGGGAAAATTTACAAGACGCCATTTAACCTGAGCGAGTCCGCCACGGTTCAGGCCATTGCGGTCAAGTCCAAACAGGCGAATAGCGAAGTGACTTTGCAGGCGTACACTGTGACCCACTAACCCGCGTTCCGGCCTCTAAGTTTCCAAACGCGAGATCGGCGGCAGGCCACGCAACTCGACCTGCGGTATCAGTTCTTGGACTGCGTCCCGTCACTTTGGAGTGGCTATGTGCCGGGGTACCTGCCGAAGAATAGCAGAACCATATCGAGCGTGTCGCAAGCGCCGTGAGCGACGATGGGCACCGCAAGATTCCTCCCCGAGCGGAGATACATCAATCCCAGGAAAAACCCAGCGACACCTTCTATGATTTGGCCGGTTAACCCCTGGTCCGAGTGTGATGATCCAAACACAGCGCTCACGAGCAGCAAGCTGAAAATCCAGGCGAAGCGTGATCCCCGTCCCAGATCCGCCGCGCGATTCATCAAATATCCCCGCCATACGAGCTCTTCGCCGAAGGCCGCGAGAGTCCAGGAAAGGGCCACGCCCAGCAACGCGTATTTCACATTTCCCTGCAACATTCGAAAGTCCGACAGATCCGGCTGCTTCCCGGTGATCCGCGCCACGAGCGGTTGGGTTACGAATAACTGAATAACCTCCAGGATTAGCCCGCCACCAAAGCCCAGCGCGAGCATCATGCCCCAGCTCCGATTGCGCGCGAATCCAACATCTTTCCATTTAAGCCCGCGCACACGCAGAGAGATCCAGCCCAAAACCAATAGAAAGGGCGTTTTGCTTATGGGGACCAGATGATAGTGGTCACCAATGAAAATGAGTCCAACGATGGCGAATTCAACGAACGCGAGCCATCTGCTCTGGCGCCAACCCGTTGCCGGCCTCATCTCTTCCGGCTGTAACATTGCGCCAACCAAATTCCCGCCTGCACTCATTTTGTTAGAGGTATTCATTGCAGGTCCTCCACCTTTTTCCGATAAGCGGTCAGGGGGCTTGCTCGACGGAGCCTTCGGATGCTCCGCAATCCAAGGCGTGCCGTGAGAAAGAAAAGCGCGAAACCAACCGCGAGTCCTAGCGGTACGATCCACCATCCCAAAACGTCTTTGCTTCCCGGCGGGACGGAATCAAATCCAAGGCGAATACTGTATGAATAGGGGTCGGCCGCGTCCGGGATCTGCCACAAACCAGCCGTGTGCGGATGAATTGGTTTCAGTAGCGCGCAGCAGATGAGCGAAGCCGAGAGGAAGTAACCGACAATGGAGCCAAGAAGCACGAGAAAACCCGCGAAGCTCAGGCTCGCCCAGCGAAACAAGCTCCGCAGGACCAACACCGGCGAGCTGCTCGCCAGCGCCCTCACTTGCAGATCGTCCGCCAGGTACATGCCTGCCAAATCTTGGGGACTTCCCAGTGCAATCAACACCCGGTCCACCGAGTCGGGAGCCAAATTCCCGCTCGTCTTGTCGACGATGTGGCTGCGCAGCTCTTCCACGATGTCCCGAACTTGTTCGGCAGGAAGGCTGCGCAGAGCGGCCGCCAGTTCTTGCAGGTATTGCTTCATCTTTCTTTGTCCGATCTCGGGGTCAGTCATTAGCGCCCCTCTTTTTGCAGCGGTGCAAGCAAGCCATCGAGGTTTGCGGAGAAGGTGGACCAGAAACGGGCCATTTGGAGCGCGCGGCGTCGGCCGCTCGCAGTGAGCTTGTAATACTTTCGTGGATGTCCAGCATCGGCTTCCACCCACTCCGAAGTGAGCAATCCCTCCGCCTTCAACCGGCTTAGCAACGGATATACGGTCCCTTCGGGGACGATCAAAGCAGAGCCGTCTGCAAGCTTGCGCAGGATTTCGAGCCCGTAGAGTCGTCCGGACCAGAGCACGGCGAGGATGGCCAGCTCCAGGCAGCCCTTGCGGACCTGCACTTCCCACTTGTCGCCAGGGTCGGGGAGAGGGCGGGCGAGAGCGTCATCCATCGGTGAGCACTATACCTTGTAATACAAGGTATGTCAACTTGTGAATCCAAACGGGCGGGACGGGCTGCAATTAAAGCAGGCGAGTGCCACATCTAAGTGCGACCGGTCGGGAGCTCGAGAATGAAACTTCCATCGAGCTCCCAGGCCGGCGCATTACGCCGTACTGCAAGTATTCGTGCGAGATCTTACTTGCTTGCGGATTCTTTCGATTCATTCCGCGGTGAGTTCTTCTGTAACACCGCGATTAGGTGACGCCCGGACGGAGGAACGCGTACATTCCCGCCGAGCACGATTTCCTTTGCCGTGAGCTTGCGGCCATAGACGTCCGCTGTGGCGTCGTCATCGGGACGAAGCGTGGAACCTTCCAGCGAAACGCCGATAAAAACACCGCGCGTGCGTGAGTAGCTGAGAACTTCGGCTCGCATCCACGCATCCGTGTCTGCGCTCGCATCGCGGCCCACAGGTCCTGCCGCGATAGAAGCGTCGCCGCCCAACTTGACCTTGCTGCTCAGGATGGAACTCGCGCCGCTGTCATTCATGATCAAGAGGACGAGATCGGTAGCCTGGCCACCGATTTGAAATCCTACGCTGCCGCCTTCCAGCGCATACATCGCCGGCGCGCCCCATGCTCCCCTAAAATCTTCTCCGGTTCGGCAAACCATCGCTCCGCGGCCGTAGCTTGCGCCCACTACGAACGCCGCCTTCAGAACTGACGGGAAGACGATGATGCACTTGGCTTTTTCCATTACGTCTTGCGGAATGTTGTCGGGGATATTCATGATTTCCTGCATGACCACGCCCGAATTCTCCAGGCGCCTCTGTTCCTTGTTTCCTGCAAGAAGCACGGATGCTCCCATGAGTCCCAAACACAGTACCAAAACTGATTTACGTATCATCGCTGACCTCCATGATCAGGGTTGTGGCCTCGGAACTTGGATTACTCCGAATCCTTTGTGAGGCGCTTTACGCCACGCCGTTAATCGGGGCACGCTCGTTCTTACGGCTGTATCCAAGCTATCCCCAACTGAAAATTTGCAATTAAGCCTTTTGCCTCGCGCCGGCGACGAGCAAACCAACTCCTCCGAGCAGCGCGATGCCCCCGACAATCGGGGGCAAAGGAATTCTCTGCTTGGTGTCTTCGGTGGCATGGATCGGCCCGACATCAAGAACA
>Ga0302176_10001001_pt1 | contig 14487 bp, 8 predicted proteins | sample I_Palsa_E1_1_FD_198787 | JGI IMG/M metagenome (GOLD analysis project Ga0302176, IMG submission 198787) | Peat permafrost microbial communities from Stordalen Mire near Abisko, Sweden - I_Palsa_E1_1 | ecosystem: Environmental > Terrestrial > Soil > Palsa > Peat permafrost | place: Sweden: Abisko...
CAAGTGGTTTCGAATGGGTTTGGGGCTCGACGGAGTCATGGCCAAGCGCACTGAGCTCCCTTATCAGACCGGCGAGCGCACTGGCATGCAGAAGATCAAAAAGCAAAGAACTGCCGATTGCGTTGTTGGCGGATTTCGTTATTTGGAAAAGAAGCCGCTAATCGGTTCTTTACTGCTCGGTCTTCAAAATGATGAAGGATTGCTCGATCACGTGGGATTCTGTTCGTCCATCCATAATGAAGATCGGCTGGCTTTGACCAAACAACTAGAAAAAATAATCAAGCCCCCGGGCTTTACGGGCAAGGCACCCGGGGGTTTAAGCCGCTGGAGCACCAAGCATTCAATGGAATGGGAACCCCTCGACAACAAACTTGTCGTCGAAGTTCAATTCGATCACTTCACTGGCGGACGTTTTCGCCATGGAACACGATTCCTGCGCTGGCGTCCCGATAAAAGCCCGCGGGGCTGCACCATGAAACAAGTACAACGAGAGAGTCGTTCGGCGCTGGGACTTCTCTAATTCTGAGGTGCAGTCCGTACGTGGCCGGCCTGGAACGAAGCGGGCACCGGATCAGCTGCCGACGCTGAATTACTCGCTGCAACCTCTGTTTGATCAGCCGTGGCGCGGTGCAGTCTCGACCGATTCAGCCACGTGCATCAGCGCGCCTTCGAGCACTTGCAGGCCTTCATCGAATTGGTCGTCGGTAATTACCAACGGCATAAGCAGACGTATCACGTTGCCGTAACTTCCCGCGGAAACGAGAATGAGGCCGTGCTCGAGACAGTATTGAAGGACCCTCTCCGTTTCCTCTTTTGCAGGCTCTCGCGTCGTGCCTGGCCGGACAAGTTCCAGCGCGCGCATTGCTCCTAAACCACGGACATCGCCGATCAGCGGCCAGCGCTTTTGCCATTCGCGGGCGCGCGCGTCAAACCGAGCTCCAATTCTTTCCGCGCGGGCCGGAAGATTTTCGCCCTCCGTCGTTTCAATAACCGCAAGCGCGGCGGCGCAAGCGAGCGGATTACCGCCGTAAGTGCCGCCCAGACCGCCCAGTCCGGGCGCGTCCATGATTTCCGCGCGGCCGGTCACTGCAGCTAGCGGCAGCCCATCAGCGATCGATTTCGCGCTGACAAGAATATCCGGTGTGATTCCATACCGCTCGGAGGCAAACATCGCTCCTGTGCGGCCGAAACCAGTCTGCACTTCATCGGCGATGAAAAGAATCTTGTTGCGCCTGCAGATCTCCTGGATGACGGTGAAAAATTCAGCGGGAGGCGCGACGAAACCGCCTTCGCCGAGCACGGGTTCCACAACCACCGCCGCGACAGCTTCCGCAGCCACCACGCGCTTGAAGGTGTCCTCCAAATGGTGCGCGCAGAAAACGCCACATGAAGGGTATTGCAGAGAATACGAGCACCGATAGCAATACGCGTAAGGGATGCGATAAATGTCCGTCGCGAAGGGCTCGAATCCGGCTTTGTACGGATGCGTTTTGCTTGTGAGCGACATGGTGAGCATCGTGCGTCCGTGGAAAGCGTCTTCAAAGCAAATAATTGCCGGACGATGCGTGTAGCAGCGCGCTATTTTCACGGCGTTTTCAATAGCTTCCGCGCCGCTATTAACGAGAATTGTTTTCTTTGGAAACTTTCCCGGAACCAGAGAATTCAGCTTCTCGGCTAATTCCACATATTTCCCATAAGGAGCGACGCTGAAGCAGGTATGCACGAACGCGTCAAGCTGCTTCCTGATGGCATCTACAACGCTTGGTGCGCGATGGCCTACATTTACCACTCCGATGCCGCCGGCAAAGTCCAGAAACCGGTTTCCATCCACGTCTTCAAGCGTGGCACCTTCCGCGCGTGCCGCGAAAATTGACGTGGCGTGCGAAACTCCGCGTGCGACGGCAGCCTGACGCCGCTTCATCCATTCCTGTGATTTGGGCCCCGGTATCGGCGTGCGCAATTGAATTGTGGCCATATCAGTACCATCCGATCGGCTGTTCGTTCAAATTGATGTGAACTTGTTTCGTCTCGAGATATTCTTCGATTCCCCACGGCCCCAACTCGCGGCCAAACCCTGATTGCTTGTACCCGCCCCAGGGCGCCTCGACATAGGTGGGTTGCATGTGATTCACCCAAACAATTCCGGCGCGGAGAGCCTTTACCATCCGAAGCGCTTTGAAAATATCACGCGACCAAACGGCTGCGGCCAGTCCATATGGCGTGGCGTTCGCGATCCGAAGCGCTTCAGTTTCCCCGGTAAACGGAATGACTGCTGCCACCGGGCCAAAAATCTCTTCCTGCGCGATGCGGGCGGAATTGTCCACGTCGTAAAATATAGTCGGCTCCACATAGTAGCCGCGAGCCATTGACGCAGCGCGTCCGCCGCCGGCTGCAAGCTTGGCTTCTTTCTTGCCCAGTTCCTGATACGAACGCACACGATCGAATTGATCCTTGCTCACCAGCGGACCCATCTTTGTTTCGCGTTCGAGCGGCGGACCCAGGCGAATAGTTTTCGCCTTCGCGCTCATCGCTTCCACGAATTTCGGATAGATGGATTTCTCCACCAGGATGCGGCTTCCCGCCGAGCAGACTTCTCCCTGATTGATGAACACTCCGAAGAGCGCACCGTCAATGGCGGATTCAAAATCCGCGTCGGCGAAAAATATGTTTGGTGATTTGCCGCCCAATTCGAGCGTGACACGTTTCACTGTGTCAGCCGCCGCCTTCATGATCGCTTTCCCCACTGACGCGCTGCCCGTGAAGGCGACTTTGTTCACGTCAGGATGTTTCACAAGCGGCGCGCCGCACTCTTCACCGAAACCGGTGATGACATTCACCACTCCGGGAGGTAATCCAGCGTCTGTGAGATAACTCGCCAATTCCAGCGCGGTGAGCGGAGTCTGTTCCGCAGGTTTCAAAACGCACGTGCAGCCCGCAGCAATCGCCGGGGCCAGCTTCCATGCAGCCATCAGCAGCGGGTAATTCCAGGGAATTATCTGTGCAGCAACTCCGATCGGCTCGCGAAGAGAAAGGCTCAGCGCGTTGTCCGGCACGGGATTTACCTGCCCGAGAATCTTGGTGGCCATTCCGCCGTAGTATTCGAAGCAGGTGGCCGCGTCGGCGATGTCATACTCCGCCTCGACGATAGGCTTGCCCGAATTGTGCGATTCCAGTTCGGCCAAGTGCGCAGCTTCCTTGCGAATGCGTTCGGCGAGCCGGAAAAGGATGCGCCCACGGTCTTGCGCCGTAGTTTGGGGCCAAGGTCCTGAATCAAAAGCAACTCGTGCTGCGGCGACCGCCCGATTCACGTCTACTTCATTCGCTTCCGGGACTTCGGCCATTATTTCTTCCGTCGAAGGATCTACTACCGGAAAATACTGCTTGCTAGCGCTCTCAACAAACTCGCCGTTGATATACATCTGATATCTGTGAACGCCAGACTTTGCCTCGCTTACCATGATCTTCTCCCGCGCAAACTTTTATTAAACTCGCCTGGCTGCTTGCCCAGCACTCTTCCGTCTTCCATACACAAAGAAAAAGAATACCGCGAGACCGATGAAAAACGCTGTGCCGCCGAACATCCAGGATTCGTATGAAAGCACCGAGGTGATCTGTTGCGCCGGCGAAAAGGCGAAGATCATTCCGAGAATCGTCATCAACAACCCGCTTGAACCCGCTACCCACAACACGCTCTTACTGTAGTGTCCCTTCCCCGCCAGCGGATTCGCTGCGATCTTTAGGAGCGCTGCAAAAATATAGAGAAACGGGAGTAACTGCAGCACTACCGCCAGCGATAGCAGACGCTGAAAAGTTTCCTGCACGCCGGAACCAAGAAAACTGATCAGCACGAGAATCGTGGAGACCACAAAATGAACGATCAGCGCTGCATACGGCGTTCCATAGCGAGGATGAACTTTTCCCAGCCAGCTCGGCAGATACGAATCCAGTCCGGCAACAAATGGAATCCGCGCCGAGCCAGCCAACCATGCCGACCCGATCCCCGCGATGGAAATGCTCAACATCAGCGCGAATGGCGCGACGATCCACACGACGCCGACTTTCGCGGCCATGTGGCTTACCGCCTGCACAATTCCCTGCAGAACATTAATGTCACTTTTGCTCACGGCGATCAGCAAAGTCAGCGTCGTCGCAATGTAGAGGAAGCCGGAAAGTACTCCGCCCCAGACCACCGCTCCGGGTAGCGTGCGCTCGGGATCCTTGATTTCATCTCCCATCACCGACGCCAGTTCCAGACCTACGAGCCCAAAACAAATAACACCAAATGAATTCAGCAGAAATCGCGGGTTCACCGGGATGCGAAAATCCGCAGCGCTGACGCTGGTGCCAAACCGCAACGCTACAATGACCCCTAGGCCCACCAGCACCGCTGCCGCGATACCCGTTCCAATGCTGCCCACATTGTTAATCCATTTACCCACGCCGAGCCCTACGATATTCAGCACGACGAGAATCGCCAGCAGTCCGATCGAAGCCGTTACGGCAAAGGGCTTATTGTCGGCTAGAGCCTGATGACTCGGAAACACGAATACCGATACGCCGACGAAGTACAGCATGACGGTCGGGACGTACATCATGTTGTTGGTCCAATAGCACCAGCCCGACAGGAAGCCGTGGAACTCGCCGAAAACTTCCTTGGCCCAAAGATACACGCCGCCCTCTCCCGGATAGCGATGCGCCAATTCGATAACGGCGATACCTTGGGGCCAGAAAAACATAAGGAGAGAAATAATCCAGAGCCAAACCGTGACTCCGCCATTCGCAGCGATGCTCGGCACTACGTTCAGGTTGAATACCGCGACAACAAAGAGCGCGACAAGGTCCCAGCGGCCCAGCGCGCGTTTTAAATGTGCGGTTTCCTTTTGCGGAGAGGCTAACTCTGCCACGGTGCTCCTTGAAAGGACAAAACCGAGCCGTCGCGCAGCTACCGGCCGCGACCCCAGAAGAAAGCTCGCAGGAATCTAGTGCGCGCTGCTGGCTGCGGCGTGTGGCTCTTTTTGCGCTTGCGCAAGTGCCGGAGCGACCTCTGCGAATACCGCCAAATGGCGGTCCACGTCCGCATCAGTGTGCGCGACCGATACCGTCCACTGCTCGTCCCACCAATAAGGCTGCGCCATCACGCCACGGTTCACCATCGCGAACCAATAATGCCGCCACAGTTCGCTATCAACCTTCAACCAATCGCGGTAATTGTGGATGGGCTTTGGTGCAAACATCAACGAACCGTTCGACCCAGCGCCCACGACGTAAGCTTTCAAGCCCGTCTTGCCGATTTCCTTGTTGTAGCCGTCGAGTAATTTTTTATTCAGACGATTTACGTGCTCATAAGCTGCCGGCGTAAGGACTTCCCTGAACATCGCGAGCCCGGCTGCCATGGCCACTGGGTTCGTGTTGTATGTGCCGCCGTGGAAAACCTTATGATCCGAGATAAGGCCCATCACTTCCCGCGTGGACGCAAAAGCGGCCAGCGAGAATCCCCCCCCGATGGATTTTGCCAGGCAGACAATATCCGGCTTGATTCCAAAATATTCGCATGCCCCGCCTCGCGCGAGTTTTGCTCCAGTTTTGACTTCGTCGAAGATCAATAGAGCGCCGTTTTTCTTAGTAATTTCGCGAAGGGCCTGATGATAGCCCTCGTCGGGCATCAATATACCGACGTTCATCATGATCGGCTCTACGATGACCGCAGCAATCTCTCCCGGATATTTTGCAAAGAGCCGCTCGACGCCTGCCACGTCGTTGAACTGCGCGACGAGCGTATTTTGCAGCGTAGCCTTTGATACGCCCTCGCCGCCCGGCACGGAAGTCGGGAAATTTGCATCGCCCACTTCTTCAGCTTTCGGCTTCACCGAGACGAGAACAGAATCGTGCAATCCGTGATAGCCGCCCTCCATCTTGATGATGCGGTCTCGTCCGGTCGCCGCGCGCGCCAGACGCACAGCGTGCATGGTGCATTCCGTTCCGCTATTGCTGAAACGCACCATCTCCACCGGAAACCGCTTACAGATTTCTTCGGCCAGCTCCCATTCCAGATCGTGCGGCATCCCGAACATTGTTCCGGTGGCTAGCTTTCCCTGCACCGCGCGAATCACAGCGGGATTGCAGTGCCCAGCGAGTAGAGCTCCGAAGCACAGATTGAAATCGATGTATTCGTTGCCGTCAACATCGTGAAGGTGTCCGCCTTTTCCATCGCGGGCGAAAATCGGGTACGGATCGTAAGCTCGATAGTTGCTCGCCACACCGAGTGGCAGCCTTTCCTCGGCTCGCTTGTGCGCTTTGCGCGAGCCCGGCGTGCGTTTTTCGTATGTCGCAATTTCTTTCTGAAGTCCCTCGTGCATGACATCCTCCATTACACGACGCACTCCAGCCGAGGCAGGGCCTGAGGTTTAGCGGTGCCGTGCGTTTCTCTTAACCTGCCTCTACGCAACAAAGCGAGAGTGCCACCCAGGCGACACCCTCGCTCTGCAAACTTAGTCGAACCAAACTAGAACAAAAACTTCAATCCAAACTGCACCACGCGCGGACTTTCACGAACCTTCAGAATTTGTCCGAAGGTAGAGTCGCTGAAGTTTCCATCCGGATTGTTGAACTGCGTGTGATTCCAGGCATTGTAAAACTCAGCGCGGAATTCCGTGTTCCATCGGTCATTGATGGGAGTTTTTTTCGAAACGACTAAATCGCTGTTGCTCAGCGCCGGCCCGCAGCAGAGTGCATGCGGGAGGTTACCGAAGGCTCCGGGCGCAGGATCAGTGATGTTAAAAGACGTGAAGTAATTGTGATTCAAGCCCGCCCCCGAGTCCACGATCTTGGGGTTGGTGAATTGGACTGGCCCGGTGATTTGTGGGGTGTTGGCGTCTTCAAAGTTGAAACTGCTCTGCAATTCCAGATCGTCCTGCGTCTGGACGCGAATGGGAAACCCAGTCTGGTAGGTGATAATCGCGGACATTCCCCAACCGTCCAGAGCCTTGCCCTTGAACCCATCATATTTTTGTACCGGCAGCTCCCAGACGGGGCTGAACACGAACCTGTGTTTCGCGTCGAGGAGAGATAGTCCGCGAGTTGCCGCGAAGTTGGAGGGGTTGAGTTCGTTCTCAAACGAAGCGCCCTGGTCAATCGCCTTGCTGAAGGTGTAGGAAGCCTGAAACAGCAGACCGTGCGAATAGCTCTTTTCGACTGAGAGTTGCAAGGCGTTGTAATTGGAGTTCGCGATTGTGCCCTCTGCGAAAATATTGCTGAATACCGGAACGCCGTCTGCCGGACAACCTGCTCCAGTAGATGGCTGGCAATTCGGTGAGGAGAACGGCCGCGTGCCAACGAGGGTGATCCCGCCGGCCGGAACGATAGTGCCCGCAGGAACGCATCCAGGATTCCCTCCCGGCGTGCCCGTGTAGGGCAATACCAGACCAGTGCAATTAATTGACGGAACGTGGAAAGGCTCAGGCGGCAACGCCGATATTCCGGCGGGGATCACGGTTCCACCAGGAATGAAGTAGGAGGTGTCCGCGCTGAAGGGCCCGCAGGAGGTTTGGACGCCGCCGGCCGCCAATGGGGCCGAGAGAACGGCGTTGGGGTTTGCGGCCGAAAGATTCATGAGGCCGAGACAAGTCTGAATGTTTCCAGCATTTTCATCGTGCACGGCGAGCAGATGGTGTCCTTGCGTGCCGACATACGACGCGCGAAGCACCGTGGACTTAGTCAACTGGCGCTCAATCGTCAAATTGTATTGATCGGCATACTGTGTTTTCAGATGCGGATCGAATTCTCCGAACAGCAGAATGGGACGGAAGGCCGACCAGTCCACGCAACCATTAGGACCTGCCGGCTGGAAGCACGGAGTATTCGGCGTCTGGTTCAGAACAGGGCCGAAGACATTAGGGTTCTGGGTTCCATTTTGGAGCAGGAACGGCGTATTAAAGTTCGGATTCGAAAGATCGATGCTGCCGCCAAAAGGGGGTTCCGCGCTGAACTGTGCCAGCACAAGCTGTTCGATCGGATTATAGAAAATTCCGTATCCGGCTCGGATGCTGGAATTTCCCGGACCACCGGTCAGCTTCGCGAGCCAGCCCTCCGTCCATCCGGGACTCCATGCAATTCCAATGCGCGGTGCGAAGCCCTTGTAGTCGGTGGTGGTTAGGCCGCTTGGAACGCCTTTATCCCCAGGAAACACCAAGCCCAGCGGGAAGACCGAGTTGGCGGGCCCGGTCTCACTGCAATCCGTGCTGCCTCCTGCCGCTGCGGAGATGATTCCGGCACTTGGGTTGCTGGGATTGTTCAAATTCAGAAGGCAGGGATATTTCTGCGTCGCCTGGCCGGGGCGGAAAGTTTGAAGACGGTTGCCGAGGTCGTGATATGGGGTATTCAGTTCCCATCGCAGACCGTAGCTGAGCGTTACGTTGGGTTTCAGCTTGTAGCTGTCCTGCGCGAAAAGATATAAGCCGACGTTCCGGTCATTCTGGTGCTGCGCCGCACCTTGCGTGTACTCGTTGGGCGTACCGATGAAATAATCGGGATAGGCGTCCGTATTACCGGCAGCGTTGACAAAGCCTACATCGTTCGTGATGGGGGAATCGCAGTTATTCGGGTTGGTGGGAGCGCAAAGGTTTCCATCGGTCAAGAAGGTGTAGTCACCATTGATGTTGAAGTAGTAGAACTGATTGAATTGCTGGCGGCGGAAATCTCCGCCAAACTTGACTGTGTGTTTGCCGAAGGTTTTCGTGAAATTGTCCGTGAATTGAAATGTGTTACCCGCCTGAGGCAATTCGCCTTCGGAGTTGTTCCCTATCGTAAATCCTCCTAATACGGTTATGTAGGGAACGCCCTGCCTTCCTGGAATATTACTCGTTATGCCGATCGGATTTGTTCCGGGCGTCGGAAACTGCGCGTTTGTCTGTGTAAAGCAGCTACTCACCAGGGCGGCGCCGCAAGAGTCTTGAACGCTCGCAAGGGTGTTTGTGGGATGGTTATTCCCCTGCTGGCCTTCGCGAAAGTAATTGAATCGGGCTTCGTTTACCGCCGTGGACCCGATGGTCCAAGTATGGCTCAAATTCCACTGCTGGACCCGCGTCTTATTGAGAGCCCCGAAACCCGGAAGAAGACCACCGGGCTGCTCGAGTTGAAAAGTAGAGTAAGGAACATTGCTGTTAACGTCTTCAAAATAGTAGTAAGCGCTAAATTGCTGGGCCGCATTGATTTTGTGGTCAAAGCGAACTGTGAATTGATCACCACGCTCCCGCTGATCACCAGAGGTAGGAATGTTGCAACCGTTGTTTGTACAATTGGGACCCGTCGCAAACGGAGCTACATACTTCTGATAGAGAGCAAGCGCCGTAGGATCGAAGCACTGCGTGGGAATTACGTTGTTGGCAAAAACGGCCTGAAAAAGCTGTGGAGTATTCCCGGCCGCTGCGGCAGCGAGTGCCGATTGCCCTCCTGGAGTTAGCGCAGCGACGCAACCCGAACGGGATTGGAGGTTCTGCGCGAATGCTTGATCCGTGATAGAGCCGGTGAACGGATTAGTATTATCGAACTGTCCCGCCGCCTCGTTGGGCGTTGGAAACACTACGTCCCCGGACGACTGTCCCTGAATCAGCCGGTTCCCTTCATACGATACGAAAATGAATGTCTTGTCTTTCTTGATGGGGCCACCCAGAGTCGCGCCGAATTGATTCTGTTTGTAGTCCAGTAGAAAAGGATCGAAATAGCCCTTGGAATTGAGGGCCTGGTTGCGGAGGAACTCGTAAAAATCGCCGTGCAGACTGTTCGTGCCGGATTTCGTAACCACGTTTACTACCGATCCGGAGTTGCGCCCATATTCCGCGTCGAACGTGTTGGTGATCACTCGAAACTCTTCGATGGCATCCGGCGAGGGCTGAATCGCCGGGGCGTTGATGAATATGTCGTTGCCGTCGCCTCCGTTCACCATGTAATTGTTGGAGCGGCCGCGGCCGCCGTTCACTGACACAGCTCCGGCGTTATCGCTGCCCAAAAACAAGTCCGCGCCTAACTCCGACTGAACTCCCGGCTGCAACTGGAGCAGAGAATACGCATTACGCGTGGCCATAGGAAGTTCGCGAATGGCTGTGTCTGTCATCACAGCGCCCAGCTGCGTACTGGTCGTTTCAACTTGCGCAGCATTCGCCTCTACCGTAACGGTATCGGCGGATCCGCCGACCACGAGATTTACGGTAACCAGATTGACGTGGCCAATGGTGACGACGATGTCCTTCTCGACGTATTTCTTGAAGCCCTTGGCATCGGCGCTCAGTTCGTAGGTACCTACTGCTAATTCCGGGATATCAAACGCGCCAGTGCTATCGCTCGTGACGGTGCGTGTAGAGTCCGTTCCAGTCATCTTCACTGTTACGGTCACGGCCGGGACTACCGCTCCGGATTGGTCCACAACTGTTCCGCGAATTGTTCCGTTGGTTTGTGCCCAGGCCGTTCCGCTCAAAAGAGACGCCACAAACACAAATAGACACACACGCGCCCACGTTTTCGAAGTCATCGCCGCTCCTCTAGGAAAAGCTGGCGCCACACCAACCCCCGAGACGCCTCACCCCATTTTTCGGTTGCAGCTTTCGAAAAAACCTTACTATAATCCGGGAACCTTAGAAGAAGGCCCAAGGGTTGTCAAGGGGAAACTGAATTTGAGGCGACCTCAGAAACGCGCTACGAAAAATGCGCATGCGCACGGCTATTTGCGCATTAGTGATGTCGCGCGCATCGTGGGCGTTTCTCCCTCGATCCTTCGTACTTGGGAGAATCTGGGCCTGGTCATCCCTACCCGCACCGACAGCAAGTACCGAATCTATACGCATGCCGACGTTCGCATTTTGAAACGCGCTCAATTCTTTCGTCGGGCGCGTGGGATGAATGCACCCGCCATAGTTCACTTGCTCAAAACTCAGAAATTGTTGCCGCACGCCAGCCAACGGCCTAAGGCCAGCCCTGTCGGTTCGCGTTTGCGCCGTTTGCGATTGCAGCGGAAAGCCTCCCTTTCTCAGGTGGCGCGCGCGACCGAGGTTTCGGTTGGATTCCTCAGCGCGGTCGAACGTGGACAAATGACTGCCTCGGTCGCCACCCTTCGGCGGCTGGCCCGTTTTTATCATGTGAATATTCTTTCTCTTTTTAATCCGACCGAAGCGAATCCCGGTCGTGTGAGGCCGGCGGATAGAAAAGTTCTGGAAGCCGGGCCCGGCGTGCGAATGGAGCTTCTATCGTGGGGCAACGCCGCGATGATGGAGCCGCACCTGTTTCGCATTGCTCCCTCGGCCGGCAGCGGAGAATCCTACGCTCATGATGGGGAGGAATTTCTGTATATCATCCGCGGCTCCCTCGAAATCGTTCTTGACGGTGGAGAAAGACAGAGGCTGGAAGAAGGAGATAGCTTTTATTTCGAAAGCAGCAACGAGCATCACTGGAAGAATCCCGGCAAAAAAGAAACGCTGGTGCTTTGGATCAATACGCCTCCAACGTTCTAGCGCTCGCTGCGAGCTTTCGATTTGGAGATTCTCTTGAACCGACAGTTTGCAATGTACTTGATGAAGAAACGACCCGCGCTGATGTTGCTTTTCGCGGCGTCGCTGATTTTTGCCGCCGCTTGTGCGAAGAAAACGCCGACACTCAGCCTGTTGGTATGGGAAGGCTATGCGGATCCGCTATTCGTGCGAGCCTTCGAGGAATCGCACCATTGCAAGATCACCGCCGCATACATGGGCACCAGCGACGAGCTCGTCGCAAAGCTGCGCGGAGGTAGCGCGAGCAATTACGATGTGATTTCTCCTTCGAGCGACGTGGTGACGTCTATCGCGGCCGCAGGCCTAGCGGCTCCCCTTGATCTCTCAAAGCTGCCGTCCTATCCACAGCTTTCCGACCGTCTGCGCAACGCGCCGTTGGTCCGGATCAACGGCAATGTCTATGGCGTCCCGTTCGTGTGGGGACCGAATCCCCTGCTGTACGACACCACATTTTTTAAGACTCCACCGGACAGCTGGTCCGTCCTATGGGATTCCAATTTGAAAGGAAAGATTTCCGTTTGGGACGATTTATCAACCATATGTATGGCTGCGCAGGTCCTTGGCTACGACAAGCCGGACCCGAGCCACCTTTACAATTTGACTGACCAAGAACTGGACAACGTTAAGAAAAAGCTGATCGAGCTGAAACCAAATATCAGGAAAGTCTGGGCCACCGGCGGCGAACTCACAAACCTCTTCGAGAATCACGAAATCGTCGCCGGTATGGGCTGGCCGTTGATGACCAACAACCTTCGCAAAGTGAACTTCCCCATCGGCGAAACGATTCCCAGCGAAAACACCACGGGATGGATCGACCATCTGATGATCACGTCCGCAAGCGAAAACAAGGAACTGGCCACCGCGTTTCTCGAATACATGATCGAAGCTAAAACTCAGAAATTGGTCGCTGACGTCACAGGCTACGATCCCGCCAATCCACAATCGGCGCAGTTCATGACCGAAGAGCAGAGGAAATCTCTGCACCTCGATAACGTTGACGAATACATGACGCGCATTTACTTCTGGCAACAATATCCACGCCGCGATAAGTACAACGAAATCTGGAACGAAATAAAGGCAGCCCAGTGATTTCCGATTCGCTTGGCTCTGGTGGCGTCCGCCACTTCTTTCGAGCCTCTGCCTGCGCGCCGTTCCGCCGTTTCTCTTCACCTGGAGATCGCGCTTGAACACCGCCTCACATGCTTCCGCGGACCACGCTGCTGCGGACGCGTTGCTTTCCATTCGCAAAGTCGAAAAACGATTCGCTAAGCGGCCGGTCTTGTGCGGAATTTCCCTCGACGTTGCCTCTGGCGAGTTTCTCACCGTCCTCGGCGAGAGCGGTTCGGGCAAGACCACTTTGCTTCGCTTGATTGCGGGATTTGAACAATTGGATGGGGGCGAAATCTGGATGGCTGGCGAGCGTCTTGACCAAACGCCCGCGTATCGCCGTCAAGTCAATACGGTGTTTCAGAGCTACGCGATTTTTCCGCACCTTTCAGTTTTTGACAACGTAGCATACGGCCTTCGGGCCAAGGCCGCACCACGCGGTGAAATTCCGACTCGCGTTACACAAGCTTTAGCCATGGTAAAAATGAGTGACTTCGCGCAGTCTGCTCCCTCGCGATTAAGCGGCGGACAGCAGCAGCGCGTCGCGTTGGCTCGCGCACTCGTCAATCGCCCCCGCGTCCTGCTGCTCGACGAACCGCTTTCCGCGCTCGACGCGAATCTGCGCCGCCAGATGCAGGTTGAACTCAAATCGCTCCAACGCGAAGTCGGCATCACCTTTATTTTCGTCACGCACGACCAGGAAGAAGCGATGGCGCTTTCCGACCGCATCGCCCTGTTGCGCGCGGGGAGACTCGAACAAGTTGCCGAACCACGCGAGATTTACGGCTATCCTGCTACGGCCTATGCCGCCCAATTCATCGGTCAAACGAATCTTTTGCGCGCGGAAGTGCGCGATGGGATCGCAACCGCGGGCCCGATCGCATGGTCGTCGACCGGACCGTCCGGAGCCGCAACGTTTTCTCTGCGGCCCGAATCCATCCGCTTGAGTTCGCCATCTCACGCGGTCAATGCCGCCGACGTCACAGTTCATTTCCGTGGCCGGATTAAGAATCAAAGCTTTGGCGGCGCAATGGACCTTCTCGAAATCGATTGCGGCAATTCACATTTGATACGCGCACGCATACCCAGTCCGGGCCTGCTCGATGGCCTGCAAGAGTTTGAATTTTCCGCAGGCGACGCCGTGCGAGTTCGCGAAGGAGACGCCGACTAGTTTATGTACTCGCGCGCATACAAAACAGCGGTCACAATCCCGCCTCTGGTGTGGGTCACGGCTTTCTTGCTCATCCCTTACGCGATTCTCTTCTGCTACAGCTTCTGGTCCGTTTCATCTCTGCAAGTAATAGTGCACAACTGGAACTTGCAGAACTATGCGCAGTTGTTCCGTAACCCGCTCTATCTCACCGTGTTGCTCCGCTCAATCAGAATCGCTGGTGCGGTCACTCTATTGGCTCTTTTGCTTGGCTATCCACTCGCTTACTACCTGTCGTTCCACGCCGCAAAGCGAAAGGACTTGCTCTATCAGCTTGTGATTATTCCGCTGTGGGCCAGCTATCTCGTGCGCGGCTACGCCTGGAAAACGATTCTCGGCAGCGACGGCGTCTTAAACGGATTCCTGCAATATCTTCACATCACCCATCGGCCGGTCGAGTTCTTTCTTTACAGCCCGTTCGCCGTAATTCTCACGCTAACGCATATCTACACGCCGTTCACCTTTTTGCCCATCTACGCTTCGCTCGAACACGTTCCGCGCAACCTGGTCGAAGCCTCGCACGATCTTGGCGCGTCGCCTTTTTCCACTTTTCTGCGCGTGATTCTGCCGCTGTCGCTTCCCGGGATTCTAGCTGGAGCCACGTTCGCCTTCGTCCTCACCTTGGGAGATTTTCTT
>Ga0302176_10001003_pt1 | contig 14472 bp, 14 predicted proteins | sample I_Palsa_E1_1_FD_198787 | JGI IMG/M metagenome (GOLD analysis project Ga0302176, IMG submission 198787) | Peat permafrost microbial communities from Stordalen Mire near Abisko, Sweden - I_Palsa_E1_1 | ecosystem: Environmental > Terrestrial > Soil > Palsa > Peat permafrost | place: Sweden...
CTTTATATGGATTAGTTGCTACAGTTATTTTAGCTATAGTATTTACAGGTTTCCAAGGTATAGAATATACTGTTTCTTCTTTTACTATAAGTGACGGTGCTTTTGGTTCATGTTTTTATTTTGCTACCGGTTTCCACGGACTGCATGTAATGATAGGAACAGCTTTTATAGCAGTAGGTCTATGACGGGTTATAGCCTATCATTTAACTGATATGCATCACCTAGGACTCGAGTCTTCAATACTATACTGACATTTCGTTGACGTTGTATGATTGTTTTTGTTTATTTCTATATATTATTGAGGTTCTTAATATTTTTAATAAAAGAAAAATTAAAAAACTACTTTAATAGCTTTCTTTGTGCGAAATCGCACAAAACAATATTAAAAACTTATTTAAAAGAAAAACAACTTAAAGGGCGAGGTATTAATGTAATAGTCTTGGATTTAAAAACAAATAAATTTAATAAGTACGTATCTATTGCAGAAGCTGCCAGAGCACTAAATACTCATACTAAGACAATTTGAAGAAAGATTCAAGATAATAAACTATACCTTGATCGTTACCAAATAATAAAGTATACTGAAGATATAGATTATAAATATAAACATATTAAACTATATTCTTTACATACTATTTATTATAATATAATTCCTAAAGATTATAAATATGTATTTAAAGTAATTAAAAATAGTAGTATTTTAATTCCGTATATATTATTAATAATTTTTATTTGTATTATGTTATATGTTGTAATAATGGTATGTATAGATTTATATAATATATATGTTTATAATCTTAATGAATTTAGAGCTAATCATTTAAAATATATACTAGAGCATAGGTTTACATCTAATAATATATCAAGTAACTCTAAATTACCTGTTATAATAGATAAAATGAGTAAATTTAGTGTAGATAGTCCTTGGTGCTTCGAAAGAAGCGCAGAATGACAATTTAAGTATACTCATTTTTATAGTAATTTAAGTGACGTATTAAAGATAAACTCACCTATTTTGTCTAGTAGTAATGTTAATTTGGATTTTTCTTCTATGGTTAGTAATTCTGTATGCTTTGGCGAAGCCACTGCAAGAAATAATATTGTGGATAACTCTCTTATTACTTCTTCTCCTATTATTAGTCAAGCTAATTTTAATGGTATAAACTCAGTTGTAAGTATAAACCCTGTGGTAAACTTTGAGCCAATTTATCGTGATTATACAAATTCTTTAGGTATATATAGCAATAGAGATTCTCTTACATTAGCTACGAATGATTTAGCACTAGTCAAGACTAAGGAATTATTAAATTACCAATCAAATATATTATATTGTTTAATAAATGGATTATCCCCTAGTTTATATTAATATAATGCTATGCCCTATTCAATCGTATTAGTGTCCTAGTGTATTAATTCTCCTACTTATTATACTAGTTATTTTTATGTTCCTGTCATGGTACCCCCTTTTTATTGCCCTAACTTTAGTTAGTATTAGACATGTTTAAGGATATATTAGTAATGGCAATGGTATATCTTAAATATATATCTAATAGAGACCTTAGTTTAATGGTAAAATATGAGACTTTTAATCTTTATGACGTGGGTTCGAACCCCACAGGTCTTAAACTCTTTACTTTTAAGTATATAATAGTAATGTGTATGTTATATTTTTGGGCTATTATTAATACCCTTGTCTATTGAAAAAGCATAAGATCAGTAGAATATTTAACTTAGTATAAAAAAAATGTTTCCCTATCCCGAACTTTATAAATAACAGAGGAATATGCCTCTTTTTTAAAAACTAAAAAAAAAATGAACAATATAAAATCTAAATTAAACTCTTATTCTCTAGGAAGATTAATTGAAGCTGAAGGCAGACCAACTAACACTAAACTTTGTCCACACTGAGTATCAGGTTTTTCTGATGCTGAGTCTAGTTTCTCTGTCAGAATAACTAGAGATAAAAACCGTAAAGCCGGTTGACGTATTTCACCTGTATTTACTATTGAATTAAATAATAGGGATATTATACTATTAAAACGTATATGAGCCTTTTTTGGTGTAGGCTCTTTTACTGAGCGAAAAAATGGAAAAGTAGTATATTATGTTCAGTCTTTTGCTAACCTTACTGAAGTAATAATTCCTCATTTTAACAAGTACCCTTTACTAACAAAAAAAAGAGCCGATTTTATTTTATTTACATATATAATCAAACTCTTAAATACCAAAGAACAAGCAACTATGGTAGGATTACAAAAAATTATAGACATAAGAGCTTCAATGAATAAAGGTTTATCCAGTCACTTAAAGATAGTTTTTCCTAACGCTAATCCTATAGCAAGACCTATAATAGATTTTGAGGGTATACCTCATCCTAATTGATTAGTGGGGTTTATAGACGGAGAGGGTTGTTTTTATGTAGCTACAAAAAAGAATAAGTCTAAACTAGGCATTCGTGTTGCTATGGCATTTACCATAAGCCAACATTCACGTGATTATTTATTAATGAGCAAGATAATATCGTACCTAAGTTGTGGTAATGTTGAAAGGCCTAAGGGTAGGTCTGAAGTTAGATTTGTTGTATATAAATTTAACGATATTTGGGTTAAAATACTCCCTCTCTTTAAAAAATACCCCCTACAAGGTGTTAAAAAAGCAGATTTTCTTGATTTTAATGAAATAGCTAAATTAATAGAAAATAAATCTCATTTAAATCCAGAAGGATTAAAAAAAATTTGTCTTTTAAAAACTGGTATGAATAAAGGTAGAGTACACTTAAGATAAAAATAAAAATATGCGGTTATCTGTTAAAGGCTAAACATGCTATCTTCCAAATAGTTAATGCCAGTTCGAATCTGGCTAACCGCAATATTATAAAATATATACTTTTAAGGGTATAATAATGATGCATATAATATTTTTTTGTTGCCTAAATATGTTTAGCTATGTGATAACATATACTTTAGAGAAATTTGTCTCTTTTCTGTGTAATAGATAATATAAAAACATGAATAATAATAACAATAATATGGATTTAGGAAGTTTTATTTTTAATGTTTATGGGCATATTTTAATTGGTTTATTGGTTTTTCCTCCTATATTATGGGTATTATTAGGCTTAGAATGATTACTATCCGGTTAAAGTACATTACGGTAAATAACCCTAACATTTAGCTTCTTCAGAGAGTTATGTCTCTTTTTTAATTAATTTTATAGTAAAAACATGAATAACCATGAAATAAAAAATAATCTTAGTAATACTTCAAATAGTAGGGTAGATAGTATTAGTACTTTTAATATATTTAAATTGATATCTAATACTTTTTTTATCTTACGTTTTTGCCTATGGTTAATTATAATACTAAGGCTATTGGCAATGCTATATGTAGAATTATATTGACAAATTTATATGGTTGTATTTTATTAATAATAGTCTTCCTTATTGAAAGAAAGAATAAGATCACTATTATAATATATTAAGTATATAATAGTGGCATATCTAAATTGTTTCCTACCCTACCTTATACATAGAGGAATATGCCTCTTTTTTAATTAAATATAAGTAAAAATAACATGTTGTGTAATATTACATATAAAAATATTTTAGAAAAAAAACCCGTTATTTTATTGGATAATAAAAATAAAAGTGGGGTGTATAAATTAACTAATATAATAACTAATGAATGTTATATTGGAAGTTCAAGTAATTTAAGTAAAAGGTTTTATAGATATTTTTCTATAAACTATTTAAAAGATAAAACAGAAAGATATAATAGTCGTATTTATACAGCTATATTGAACTATGGTTATAATAAATTTAACCTAGAAATACTGGAGTATTGTGATAAAAATTTATTAATTAAGAAAGAACAATATTTTATGGATTTATATAAACCTAAATATAATATAGCATTAAAAGCTGGTTCTTTATTAGGTTTTAAGCATTCAGAAAAAACTAAATTAAAACTAAAAAATCGTAATAATAAAACGGGACACCGTACTATATTAATTAATAAAAAAAATAATCATATAAAAGAATATAGTTCAATTAGGGCAGCAGCTAAAGATCTTAATATTAGTCATACAACTTTATTACGCTATATTAATGGAAATAAGTTATTAAAAGATGCATATTTTTTATTTAGAAAATAAATTCTATTCTTATACCTATAAAATACAGCTATTGTTTAAGGATTAAACAAGAGATTTTAGAGGTATTTTCTTTTATAAAAGTATGATAGGTAAGTTCTAGTTTAATTAGGATATAATAGTAATGTGTTTGTGTTTTCTTATTAGCTTTCCTCTTTTTATGTGAAACAAAATAGGAGTATGCTTATATTTCTTTGTGCTGATTTTCAAAAGCAAGAAAACTCTTATTTTTTTTTATAAACGGCTATAGGTTAATGGTAGACCCACCGCCTTCCAAGCGGTTTGTGCTGATTCAAATTCAGCTAGCCGTAACGATGTATACTTATCAAATTTATAATAAGTATATAGTTCTTTATCTCCAAATTATAGTCTTATGTACTGCAACATTAGAGGGATATGCCTCTTTTTAAATTAAACATAGTTAGAACAATAACATGAAAGATTACCAAATAAATACAAACAATACTGCTAATATATCGAAGCAATATTAATACTATTACTAATCTTAAGGATACACCAGGCGTAAGTATTAGCCTGGTGGAAGGTAGTAAAAATGAATTTAGTTTAGACAAGATAAGAAAAATAAAATCTACATCCAATAACTTTGAATTCGATATAGATAAAAATGATATTCTTTTTGTTTTAACACGTAACAATAGCACTTATAAAGATAGCGTTAATAACATGATAAGTAAAATGTTTATAACTAAGGATTTAACTTCTATTAATTTAGATATGTTAAGTGAATCACTATCTTGTATGAAAATAGAAAAGTTAAATATCATAGCTATTAATCCTAAATGTGAAGTCAATACAATTACTTGTATTACAGCTGATAAACCTGCGGATAAACCAGGGGAGAAACCTTCTTTTGTTAATTATTTAGAACTAAGTCCAGAATGCCTTGTTAATTTATTATTGGTTGATGATGAATTTTTAAAAAGAAATAAAGAATATTTATACTTATTAAAGGATGGAAATTTTAGGGACATAAAAGCTTTATTTAACCAAATACAAGGTTGTAAAGTAAACGTATGTAAAGGTAATTCTCAAAAAAGTCATAATATAAGCCCATTAGATTTTAGATTATCTAGCTATTTAATAGCTTTATTTTCTTTTAATTATAAACAAATTTCTTCCTTAAATGCTTTTAGTGATATAGGCAAGGATAAATATTTATCTTGATCAGACGATTTTAAATGCCGTCCAAAACAAGAAAAATTAAAAATTAGAAGGGTTTATGACAATAAAAACTGTTAATCTTATATGCCCGTCTTTTAAATAAGGTAGAGGGATATGCCTCTTTTTAACCTATAAACATATATTTCAATGAATCTTTACAAACTTATACGTATTTTTTACCATAAAGTTGTTTTTTTAATATATACTAAGCTTATAGCTAATTTTCCCCTTAGGTTAGATTATGCACGTAGTATTGATATTAAAAACAATAAGCTTAATTTAATTTTATTTACTCTAGAAACTTTAAACATTTCTGAGTTTAAAACATTATTACTTAATTTAAACCATTTAAATATTGCTACTTCAGTTGAAGATTTTTTGGATTATACATCCCCTAGTTTTATACATCTATTTGATTCCGAGGGTAATCTTGTAGGATGGTATAGATTCCTTATCCATAAGCCTAACTGTGTAAATGCTGAACTAAATTTCCACATCTTTGCTAGTCATTTTATGGATGATATAATTAAGCACTGCGTCTATGATACCATGATAAAGAATGTTCCTACAAATAAATATAAGTTTTATATACATATTAGCAATAATTCTATATAAAACTTACAATAAGGTTAAACTCAGCTTTAGAGGAATCTGCCTCTTTTTTTATTTTGTTATAATAACATATGAACAATAACAATAACTTCAATGAAATCTTAAATTTGACTATTACATCTAATAATAGTATTGCTTTTAAGTTATCAGATTTTAATTTACCTACTTTTTATAATGAATTATTAAATTTCCATACAAGTTATGACTTAGACAATAAACTATTTTTTGCTTATCCTTTTAATGAAAAAGGATTATTAGGTAAAAAATGTTATATAAGTGGGTATATAGATACTTATCGTCCATTGTCTATACTTACTTCTGGGTTTTTAACTAATGAAGATATAGAGTTTTTCTTTCGTTTAGAATACCAAATGGATTGTGAATATGCTTATTTATATAAATATAATATATTAAATTCATATATAACGTTAAAAAGAGCTCTTGCTTCACAACTAGATGAAGAATACTCATCTGAATTTTGTATATTTGAAGATAAGTCTAACTTTTTTATATTTATAAGTAAATATGATATATCTAAGTCTAATTTAGAAACCATGATAGATAATTATTATAAATACTTATAATATAACCAGAGTACTGTACTCTTATTCGAAAGCAAGAGCATAGCAAAAGTTATAATCTCTTATAATGTATATACCTAGTTTACTTTTTATTTTAGAGGGTTTTGCCTCATTTTTAAATTAGTTTTATATAAAGATGCTTAAGTTTATAATTATAAATATATATGTACATTTAAACCCTAACAATTTTATTAATTTGCTGTGCCTTTTATTTAACTGATGAAATTAATTATTGTCCTACTTTGCATACAACTGTATACTGCAAAGTACGATATAGATAATTACAAACTCTTATAAACTTCTTATTGCTAACAATGCATAAATTAAAATATGCTTTAGAGGATTTTGCCTCTTTTTTAACTTAATACTAAGAATAAAAAACATGAATAAAATTTATAAACTACTACAGTATCTTATTTTATTAACGCTTATAATTTTATTTTTTGACTTTTTTGATATTTCTTTGATGGATAGTTGTCTATGCGATAGTGGTTCAACTAGTGCTTCGCAAGATAATGTTGACGATCATGTCTATGATATTGATGAAAGTAACGATAATAATAATGATACAAGAACTAGAGATTTAGCTAAATTACATATTTTGGATAGAATTAGGCGAAGATTTTCTTGATACTGTTCAGGAAAAAATAGCAGTAGATTTAGTTCTTATGATGAATTTAAATCTACGTGAAATCCTAAGACTAAAGTATGGAATGAAGTTAAATCATTCATAAAAGAAGATATTAGAAAATCACGTGCCGAAGCTTTTAAAATGAGACAAGAATCGGAAGAAAATGCCAAGTGAAGAATGTTCCAAAAGACAGAAGCACGTAGACTTGAAAATCTACAGAGGCTTGAAAGACATAATAAACTTTATTCAGAATACCCCCGGCAAGATAATTCTATATTTAGCAGAGGTATTTCCATTGGTTCTAAATCAAAAAAGTAATAATATTTTACTAAAAATATGTATATTTTTGAACCTTATTATTGACCCTTATTTAGAGGAATTTGCCTCTTTCCTTTTTTTTTTATGAAATACAATTTATACAGATGAAAAATTACATAATAACATACATATATGTATATTTTAATGCTTTTTACATAAGCATAACATTAAGAATTTTAATTTTTTTATATACTTTTTATTCAACAGGAGAAGTTTTCCATTGCGATGATTATTCTCCGGTAGAAAATACAACAACTGGTACTTCGCAAGAAAGCGCTTGATGTACTAGTTATCAAACTAGAAATTATAATAATCAATATACTACTACACATAGTGACGGTACACCCCTTTATCAACCTTATAATGAGGGGTTACAACCTACTTCTAGGGGCCATCGGTACGAATTACCTGATAATGAAAGATCAGTTAGGTTTGAAGAACCTCAGAGAAACCTTGACCAATTTACAGCAGAGTTAGACGGAAGGCCCATTTATGCTAGATATCATTATACCGATATGCAAGGTAAGGATTATTATAGTTATTCTTATGATGGTTCTACTCAGATAGGGATAATTGAACCCACTAGATCTGAAGTCGTAGGTAATGGGTATTATCAAGGTACTGGTTGAACTATTGTTGACACAAGTCCCACAACTATAACTAGACGTATTTATAACAAAGTAAAAACCGGTATAAAAAATCATATTGCCAAGAGCAGTGATGAAGCTTTACGTCAACGTCGCAGGGCTCAAGAAAAGTATTATCAAGATCGCGCACGAGCAAAATGTATGGAGAGGGCTATAAAAAATCAAAGATTAAATGATTTGTACTCAAAATATCCCCGTGAAGATAATTCTATATTTAGCAAAGGGGTTCCCATTAGTTGCATAGCAAAAAAAGTAAGAAGATTTGACTAAAATTTAAATCTTTGATTTTTGTGCTTCGCAATATGTCACTACATATATTGTGTTTTCTTCCTTTATTAACACTTATTGTACGTAGCAAAAGCAAATTAGCATAACCCTATTATTTAGTTAGAGGAATATGCCTCTTTTATAATCTTTAATATATAAGACATGCTAACATTAATATATAAAAATATTAAATCTAACTTTAATTTTGAAAATATCTCTTTACATTTAACTAAATTTTGATCAAATGAAGTGTGCTCTGCAAGAAAATCGGGTTATTCCAAAATTTGATTAACATTGATAGTTGATACTAAAGATAATAGATCTCTTACATTAATAAAAAACTTACCTTTTAATACAATGGACTATACAGACGTAACTATTGTATTAAAACAAATACTTTATAAAATTCATGGTAAAAAATATATTATAAAAAATATAGTTTTTAAATATTATTTTGAAAATAAACTTAAACCCGACTCAATTCTTAAACGTTTGCTGAGTACGCCTTACGAAACGCACACACAGGGAGATTGTAAAAAATTAGCTGGTATTTATTCTATGCTTAGTTTGAATGAAAGACCTGAATATGGTGGTACACCAAGACCCCCTGAGATAGATAAAAAAAGACTTTTTATGGCTATTATCTTTATGCTTGGGTTATTTCTTATTTTAGTTACTATGATTATATTATACTTAGAAATAAGTTTATTTAAATCAGAATGCCTTAATGCAGATATATTTAAACCTTGTACTTTTGAAAATTATGAAACACTATCCTTTGACGAAGCTATTGCAAGTAAAGAAATTCCTTGTAATGAATTTATAAGGAAGAAATGGTCTATTTTCGATCCAATTATAAAATTGTTTAACTTGTGTGAAGGAGAAAAATATAATAGTTTTCCTAACACGTTTCTTGCTTCGTACCCCTATAATTCCTTTGGGGGGAAGTCAGTTGAAACAGGTTCTTTTTGCTTAGGTGAGTACATAGTATACCATGAATTTTATAAAGTATTTGCTCTTCAAGACTACATAAGGGTTGTATCTGAATTCTCTGAAATAATTAATATTATACATAGTAATGCTCAAGGTCAAATCCCAATATTAGTATAATTAATATAAGCTAATAGGAAAAGTTTCTTTTCCTAAAGTGATATATTTGCTAATATTGTTTATTAAACACTTACAGAGGGATATGCCTCTTTTATGTATAGAATAACAACAAATGAAAAACAATAAAAATAATCACAAATTTAAACCGGTTTTTAATCCTATTTTTCTCTTTAGAAAAATTTTTAATAAAAATAATATTAGTAAAATTATTATTATTTTTATTGTTGGTTTTATTTCTAGAATTTTTATAAATTATTTTTATAATGTTAATGTATTTAGGGATTTCCTGCACCCTTTTTCTATAGGGTATTATTTCTTTTTTGCTTCTTTTGTTGTCTTTATTAATGAATTGTTTTCAACCTTTAATTTAAGTATTTTACCAGGTTTTGTTAGGCTTTTTGCTAGTATTCCTCGTTTTTCTAGTCTTTTATCTAGTTTAAGCTTTTTTAAGTTTGAATATTTTAAGTTATCTTCTTGTGCTAAAGCAAGACATTTTTCTAAATATTTATATTCTAGTGCTTCCTTCGGAAAAGCAAGGTATTCTTATCATACTATTACTGATGCAATGACTTCTTGCGAAGCACAAAAGCAAGATAAAATATTAAATGATGTTCAGCATACTTTAGGTGATTCTTTGGTGTTACGTAAAAATTTTGGTTTTTATAGTAGTAATATTAGTAATAATACTAGTTCTGGTAATACTAGTAATAGTACCAGTTCTAGTAATTATTCACCAGCTGCTTCGCAAGGAGGATCATTTAATAGTCTGTTATCAAATGAACCTGTTGACAGATTATTACCTAAAGAAGATGTTAATAGATTAAGAGAATCTACTGCTATACGAAGAAGAGATGCTCTTAATAGAAGTAAAGAGTCTGGAATAAGTAAAGGTGAAATGGCTAGATTTAGATCAGAAGAAAGATTAGCCTCTGCTCAAAGATGAGAACAAGAGCGTAGTTTATATCCTAAATTATCTCATCGTTCGTGGGTTATACAAATAGACGGACCTAGAAGGAGAGAAAGAGAGAATTTATTTAGACGTAGTATTTCACCGACAAGTAATAATGTTTTACCCTCTATATCTCAGTTACCTATATTTAGCTCTTCATATGATACTACTAGCTTTGAGAGACCTTATAGATTACCTCCTATGTTAAATAATCAAGATAACCTTAATAGTACTGATAATAACCAAGGCAATAGTAATAATTACACTAGAAATAGTCAAGGTAATAATGATTATACTGATACTAATCAAGGTAATATTAGTAATAGTAATAACAATGATGGTACTAATAATTAATATCATCATACTACTCATATTGTTAATGTTTAATTTGCCGCATAGGAGAGGAATATGCCTCTTTTCTAGAACAATATTTAAAATATAAAACAAAAATGCAAAAAATGACCTTTAAAAACATTAATTGTAATTTTACCTTTGAAAATTTGTCCCCATGCTTAACTAGCTTTTGATCATCTGAAATAATAAACTCGGGTGAATACGAAGTTTTCATATGTTTAACCGTTAAAACTAAGCATGAATCTTTTAATATTATAGACTTTGAACCTTTTAATACAAAAGATTATACATACATAGAAAATCTATTAAAAAAAAATATCTATTATTCCTCTATATTCCCGAAATACATTATAAAAGATTTAGTTTTTTACTATAAGTTTGGAAGTGATTGTTAATAAAACATAAAACTATAAAAACTAATAAGTGTTTAAAGCCAATTTATTTCTTTTTACTCTACAGAGGTATATGCCCCTTAAATAAACACAAAAAATAAATAACTAATGAATTTTTTTTAATAACCAATAATGTATTTAAGAGCATAGTTTAATGGCAAAACCGTAAGCTTCAAACTTACTGTTTTCAGTTCTTAGGATCAAACCCTATATTAGCTTATATTGATTAATATAAATTAATAGGAAAAGTTGCCATTGGCAAGGTACGGCATTTGCTCGATATTGCATTATGTACTTGGACGTTGGAATCGTCTCTTTTTCGGGTATAAAAATATTATGGCGGAAATAAAAAAAAAATAATATCTCTTTGGAATATTAATAATATTTTTATAACAATTAAAAGAAAAATTTATAATAGGCTCTTGGTCATTATAAAAGGAGAAGTCGCTATCGGTAGAGCAGGATCTCTACTAAATATTTATGGGTTAAAGTTCCGCAGGTCTTAGATTATATACTTTTAAGGATATAATAGTAATGGTATAACGGTATACATCTAATAATATTATATTTCATAGTTTAACTTATGCAGTATTTTTTTTTTATACTTATATTATTTTTAAAAATAAGCGGCTATCTTCTAAACATGTGATGCCGGTTCAAGTCTGGCTGACCGCAATATTACAAAGTAATAAAGATTTATTAACAAGGAAAAGTTACTATTGGTAGGATTTAACCCTATGTTAGTTTATATCTATATAAATTAATAAAACTTATAATATAATAGTTTAGGTCTAACTATATTTTAGCTTATATTAATTAATATAAGCTATAAGGAAAATTTGGCATTGGTAAGCTATGGTATTTGCTCAATATTGTGCGAAAGCACTTGGAGGTTCAAATCCTCTATTTTCCGAATTTAAATGCATTATGGCGGAAATAAAATAAAAATAATATCTATTTGGGATATTAATAATGTTTTTATTAAAAATTAATTTATAATAGGCCCTTGGTCGTTATAAAAGGAGAAGTCGCTATTGGCAGAGCAAGGTATCTACTAAATATTGTTGTGAATAACAACTAAGGGTTCGACTCCCTTCTTTTCCGGTTTTATTTTTAATTATATAAACTATTAAAGAGTATAAGTTAATGGTAAACTTAGAAGCTTCAAACTTCTCATTCTCCGTTCAAGTCGGAGTACTCTTGTTTAATTATCTATAAGTTTACTATGGTACAATATATATTTATTTAAAGGTTCTTTAGCTTAATTGGTGAAGCGTATTCTTGATAAGGATAAGATTTGTGGTTCAAGTCCACAAGGAATCATAAAGGAAGTTGGTCGAGTTTGGTTTAAGGCAGTTAGCTTGAAACTAACCAAATAGTAATATTTCATCAGTTCAAATCTGATACTTCCTGTACTATTAAACAATAGTGATTACAACAACAGTAATAGCATAAATATAGCAATAAATACAGCTACATGAGAGGAATATGCCTCTTTTTTAATTTAAATTTTAATAATATAAATTATGAAAGATAATAACAGTATAAATACTTTAATTTTTAAAGATAATATTAAGTACGACAACGATGATGATTATGACGATGATTACGATGATGATTATGACGATTATTACGATGATCATGAGGATTACTTTAATGAATTTGATATTCGCCCTACTCCTGCTCATACCTATGATGATTATGACGAGGGTTATTATGATGATGATTATGACGATGATTACGGTGATCATGAGGATTACTTTAATGAATTTAATATTCCCCCTACTCCTGCCCATACCTATGATGAAGATAACGAGTATGAGCAAGAGGATGATGGAATAAAGCCTTGGATGTAAAACTTATTTAAGCTATTAAACAATAGTAATCACAACGATAGCGGTAGTAAAAATGTAGCAATAATCATAACCCTTGTCTTGCTCATTTTCAAAAGCACACACATAGAGGAATATGCCTCTTTTTTACTAATTAAATGGACAAATAAATGAAAGACAATAACAAGATTATCCCTATAGTGACTTATAATAATATGGATATAAATAAATCTATTATATATAAAGAAAATAGAGGAAAATCCGGTATCTATCGTCTAAATAATATAATTACAGGTAAAAGTTACATAGGATCTTCTGTAAATATTACAGATAGATTAAGGACATATTACTCAAAAAAAACTATGCTCGCTAAAGTTAAAACTACAACAAGTATTATATATAACGCTTTGTTAAAACATGGTTACAGTAACTTTACTTTGGATATATTAGAGTATTGTGAAGTAGATATGTTAATAGAAAGAGAACAATACTATTTTAATATATTAAAACCAGAGTATAATATATTAAAAGCAGCTAATAGTAGAATAGGAAGTAAACATTCACTTAAAACAAGAGCCTTAATTAGTCTTAAGTTAAAGGGTGTAAATCATCCTTTCTTTGGTAAAACACTCTCACAAGAAACGAGAATGAAAATGTCAGAAGGAAATAAAGCATTTTGATTAAAATTAAATAAAGATAAACTTAAACGTGTAATTAAACCTAAAAGACCTTATACTTTATCAAAAATGTCTTTAAGAAATCATGGCGTAACTGTTAAAGTATTTGATATAAAAGGTAATTTAGTTAAAATTTTTCCTACTATAGCAAGTGCTGCGAAATCTTTTGGTCTTAGTGCTACTACAATAAGAAGAATTGAAAAAAAAGGTACTTACAATAATTTTTTATTTAAATTTGAGCCAAAAGATTTTAGAGTATGAGTCTATAATTCAAACAAACAACTAGTTAAATCTTTTACCAACAATAAAGAAACATCTGAATGATGTGATATACCCTGTGGTAGTTTACTTTATTATATAAAATCAGGTAAACTTTGAAAAAATAAGTTTTATTTTTATAATATATTTAATTTAGCCAATATACAAATAATAAATAAACAATTAGAAGAACTAACAAAAATAAAACTTAAATCAAATGAGGATTTTTATACGAGTAATGATAATAATAACGATCATACGGACAAATAAAAACTTATTATAATAAAACAGATTGTAGTCAAATCAGGTTACGACACTCCCTTTGGGCGGGAGACTTTTCGGGCTCAAATCCCGACGATCTGAACAAGCCGATGTACTAATATAAAGGATAATTATTAAAAGTATTTATATATATTTTGTATTAGGATATAATAGTAATGTGTATGATATCTAGTTCTTCCTTTTTATACTATAATGTATAGGGAAGTATATAAAGAGACTATTAGGGATGCC
>Ga0302176_10001005_pt1 | contig 14465 bp, 13 predicted proteins | sample I_Palsa_E1_1_FD_198787 | JGI IMG/M metagenome (GOLD analysis project Ga0302176, IMG submission 198787) | Peat permafrost microbial communities from Stordalen Mire near Abisko, Sweden - I_Palsa_E1_1 | ecosystem: Environmental > Terrestrial > Soil > Palsa > Peat permafrost | place: Sweden...
TCCACGATGATCCGCGCGCGCTTGACGAATATCTCGCGCACCCCCTCGTTCGCGATCAGATCGAGATACCTATGACGGTAGCGCAAATCCACATCAGCGAGCCCGTGCCACTTTTCGGGAAGTGGCAGAAGCGCTTTCGTCAGCAGCTCGATGGTTTCGACCCATACGGTGAGTTCATTCGTCTTGGTCCGAAAGAGGCGGCCGGACACACCGACGATATCTCCAAGATCCAGCGAACGGAAAAGCTCGAAGGATTCCGGGCCGACCACGTCCAGTTTGACGTAGATCTGCAGCCGTTGCCCCTGGCCTAGAATGTGAGCAAATCCGGCCTTTCCGTGAGGCCGAAGCGCCACTACCCTGCCGGCGACACGGACTTGCACTGTGTCGGATTGCAATTCTTCCGCGGTGCGCGACGCATATTTCTCCGAGATTTCACTCGCGGTGATTGTTGCGTCGTACTTGTGGGGATATGGATTGCGCCCTTGCGCAGCTATTTCCGAAAGTTTTTTCTTGCGCTGGAGAAATTGGTCGAGAGGCTCGAATTCCAATCAGAAGTCCTTTCCGGCGAGTCGAGCGGCAGTATAGCGGTCGGGTTCCAACAGCGTCAAGGAACGCGCGCTGAACTTCTGGTATAATCCCACCCATCGCGGAGGCCTCCTAGGTGCTATCCCGGTTGCAGGCGTACCTTTTTGCCCACCGTAGTGTGTTACAAGATTGGATTGGCGCGCTTCCACCACGTCAAATGCAGACATTCACAACTCTGAGTCAACGGTGGAATTCTGGATACGCGATGGGGAGCGTGGCACTCGAGGGTGCTTTCGAACTGCGCGTCGATGGAAATGACCGTTGCGCGTCCCAACAAGCTAAAATCGCCGGCGAGCTGCTAGAACGTCTTGCTGACGATTTGATTTCTGGCTGCAGGATTATGGAGGATGAAGCAACGCATTTCGCGGATGTTCCGTCGGTCGATCCGCTCGATCCTGCGAACTTCCGAACTCCTTCGATCCTGTGGTCGCTTTCCCTTAGCCGGCTTCTTCACCAAGTTGCATTCGGCGCGCGCCATCGCTTCTTCCATAAGGTGCGCACGCTGGAGCGAACTGTTGAAGTACTCGCCGATGAGTTTTCCGAGGTTCTCGAATACGCCGTCGCCCGATCGTCACCAGCCGACCCTTGGGACGCACTCGAGCGCCTCCACGATGACCTGAACACCTGTTTGCGCGAGTCCGAAGTCGTCCTTAAGTCCTTTCTCCGAGCTTTGTCTCCCGAGTTTGCCCTTCCCGTGTTGGCGCGGCTCGAGGCGCCGGCCCAGCGCCGTGCTCGCCCCGTACGACGGCGCATTGCGGTTTCGGCCTAGACGCGCGGCACGATTCCTAAGACAATTGAATCTTCGAGAGAAGGGCGCGAGCTCAAAAGCAATTTCCGGCCGCGTCCGAAGGTAGCTTTACCTTGTGACAAACGAGGTAGTGCTTCCCAGGCACCTGCAAGTACAACTTCTAACGCAAGCGACGCATCAGGTGTAGTTATGGATGCGTCCCGACGGGATTTGTGACCCGAACGAGACGAATCGAGACGACTGAGATGCCGGAGGCGGAGGCCATCCGGCGTGCCCAACAGGGCGACGCTGCCGCTTTCGAGCGCATCTATCAGTTGCACAGCCGGAGGGTCTACTCCCTTTGCTTGCGCATGGTCAGCAATACGGCCGAAGCAGAGGACTTGACCCAGGAAGCGTTTCTTCAACTATTCCGGAAAATCAGCTCTTTCCGCGGAGAGTCAGCGTTCTCGACTTGGCTGCATCGCTTGTCTGTGAACGTTGTGCTGATGAAGCTCCGCAAGAAGCGGATGCCGGAAACGTCGCTTGAGGAAACAACCGACCCCGACGAAGAAACCGGCGGGCCGCGGCGCGACTTCGGCGTCGCGGATTTGCAGCTGACCGGGTCGGTGGATCGAGTGAACTTGCAGCGAGCCGTCGAGCAATTGCCGCCCGGATATCGAGCGATCTTCGTTTTGCACGATGTGCAGGGCTACGAGCACAACGAGATAGCTGAAATCATGGGCTGCTCGATCGGAAATTCGAAGTCGCAGCTTCACAAGGCAAGGATGCGGCTCCGGGAATTGCTTCACGAGACTTTGCGGAATCAGGCGCGTGAGCAGCGGCAGGCGGTGAAAAGTGAAGCCGCCGGTGAGGGCTAAGAATATGCCAGCCATGCAGTGCGGCGATTTCGAAGATCATCTAGAGATATGGATGGAAGGCCAACGCCCTCCGGAGGTCGAAGCGCATTTTCGTACGTGCGGCAAGTGCCGCGGGTTGTTGGCGGACCTCGAAGAGATTCGCCTGTCCGGCCGGGCGTTGGGCGACGCTGAGCCTCCACCACGCGTCTGGACGGCGATTCGTGCCCAGATCGAAGAAGAAGGACTTACCGGCGCTCGCGGCTGGCGGAATTGGCTGCCTTCGTTCGGCATGGTTTGGCCGCGTCCGGCGGTAGCTGGCGCGACGCTCGCCGTTCTGGTCGCCGGGGCTTTTCTGCTCGGCATCGAGGCTCGCAATTACAATAATGCGCAGCGATGGACCCAAGGCACGGAAGCAGCCACTCGGCCCATTCAAACCAATCTAGGAAACTTCGAATTGCACGAGGTTTCCGCTCTGCACGGACCGAATCAGGTAGTAAACGCTTCGTTCCAGAAGAACCTTCAGATCGTTGACAAGTATATCGCAATGTGTGAAAAAAGCGTTCGCGAGGAGCCCGAGAACGAACTCGCGCGCGACTATCTCTACGGGGCGTACCAGCAGAAGGCAGACTTGCTCGCTGAGATGAGTGAGCGCGGGGAGAATCCGCAATGAATCTGTTCCAGCCAGTCTTGGGATTCCGTATCGTAAAAACGACGACCGTGCTCGGCACGATGCTGATTTGTGCGGGAAGCTCAGTTGCAGCGCCACGCCATGTCGAGCGGCGGTTCAAAGTTGACGCACATCCCATCGTCACTATTCATAATCCGAACGGCGTCTTGACGGTCAAGGCGTGGTCGAGGCCAGAGGTCAAACTTGTCGCAGATATTCAGAGCGACAAAGTTGATTTCGACGCCGAACAGTCCGGCAATCGTGTTGAGGTCAATGCTCGTTCCATCTCGTCGTCCATCAGTCCGGAAGAACTTCGCGCCGATTTGGAGATCTTCGTACCTGAAGACACCGAACTCCAAATTCACAATGACTCTGGTTCAGTTGATGTGGCCGACGTTATGGGCGATATGGCCGTGGATACCATCGCGGCGGGCGTCGCTCTCGAGGACGCTGCCGGATATCTGACTATTAGGACCGTAGGCGGATCCATCCAATGCGTGCGCTGCGCTGGCCGGCTTGAAATCACCTCAGTCAGCGGCAATGTAAAGCTCCTCGAAATGCGTAGCTATAACGTGCGCGCCCAAACCTGGGCTGGTGATATGTTCTTCGACGGCGAATTCCTTCCCAACGGCACGTATCGGCTCAAAAATTACAGCGGCTTGATTGAAGTGCGCTTTTCGCCGGCTGATTCGTTCGACCTGAGCGCGACTTCGGTTCGCGGCAAAGTCGATAGCCAGGCCAATCTTGCGCCTCCGGCGCACAGCCGCAGTTATGAATCAAAGTTCAGCCACAGCTTGTTCGGCGTGTTGAACCAGGGCAAGGCGAAGGTCGAGCTGGTTTCATTCGATGGTACAATCAATATCCACAAGCGCGATTAGCGCGACGCTTCCCTGAACGCCAGACACGACAACCCGCTGCCTTCGGGCGATCACCGATCAAGAAGGCTGCTCTGTTTGACGGGCTTCATGGGCAGTGGCAAGTCAACGGTCGCACGTCTCCTCGCTCGCCAAATCGGCTGGGTTCACGTTGATCTTGATCGCCGCATCACCGACTCCACCGGCCTTTCGATTCCTCAAATTTTTGCCCAAAAAGGCGAACCAGCCTTTCGCCAGATCGAGCATGAGCAATTGGAAAAATCGCTCGGCGAAGCGACGTCGCTCGCCCGCGCCACTGTGATATCACTGGGCGGCGGCACGACGGCACAACCGGCCAACCTTGCGCTTCTCGAACAGCACGCTGTGACTTTGGTTTGGCTCGACTGCCCGATCGAAGAACTTCTGCGCCGTTGCGCTCACATCACCAATCGGCCGCTCTTTCGGGACGAGGCGAGCTTCCGGGAACTTCACCGCCAACGCTTGCCGTTCTACGAACTGGCTCATTTCCGTGTCGAGGGTTCAACGGAACCCCTGCGCGTCGTAGCGAAAATTCTTTCACTCGGAATTCTGGATACGGTGCCCGCATGATTCCAATTCTGTCTCAATCACTCCATCGCGGCCGGGGACAATTACTGCTTGCCGGAACCTTGATTCTGGCGCTCGCTACAGTCGCAGTCTCGAAAGCGCGGCCAGCTACGCTCACGCCAGCTAGCACCGACGCTGTCCTGATTCAAGACAAGGGCAAATTCAAGATCTCCGTCAACGGCGCTGCGCTTGGAACTGAGGAGTTTGAAATTCGCCCGAGTGGTGATCGTTGGATCGCACAAGGCAGCGCCGATGTTCGTCCGCCCGGCGGCCAAGAGGCGCACGTTACCGCTCATCTGACTCTTCAACCCAACGGCATGCCCGTCAGCTACGACTGGAGCGCCCAAGCATCAAAAAAAGCCTCTGCAGAAATCCAGTTTCAGAACAGCATCGCGACCATCATTCTTCGGCTCGATAACGCCAAGCCATTTACTCAGCAATTTACCTTTACGTCGCCGCTCATCGCGATCCTGGACAACAATCTTTATCATCAGTACGCGATCCTCGCGCGGCTCTACGATCGCGAGAAGAAAGGCAGCCAGACCTTTTCAGTGCTCGTGCCCCAGGAAATGACTCCGGGCAGCGTTACTGTAGAATCCATCGCTCCTACGAACGGGAGCAACGCGGCGGAGATGTTGCGCGTTCAGACGACCGACATCGAAGTGGATCTTTCGCTCGATGCCAAAGGGCGCCTGATGAGGCTCGTCGCTCCCGGATCAAACGCTGAGGTTGTTCGCGAGTAGGAAATCGTCCGTCAATTCATCGTCTTACGCAATCCTCTATTCGTTCTCACAAAATAAAAAAGAGGCCCGGACAGCCGTCCGGGCCTCTTGTGTATGGCTCCAACTGATTGACTAGAGTTGAGCGCGATTAATAATCTGCGGCGGATCAATCGGACGAGGCTTTTCGATTTCGATCGGCATGGTCATCGCCGATCCCTTCCGAAGAACAGACAGACTTACGGTCTTCTGTTCGCCCTTTTCGCGTAGCTCAGTCCGCAGATCCCGCAGAGACTTCACCGGCTTGTCATCAACCTTCGTGATGACGTCTCCGGCCTTAAGTCCCGCCTTCTCAGCCGGCGTTCCGCGCTTGACGTCGCGTACCAAAATGCCCTCGCCGTTGGGCGCGCCAAAGTACGCGCCGAGTTGCCCGTTTAAATCTTCGGCGCTGATTCCAAGTAGCGGCGTGCGCATGTCCATTACTTCGGGTGCCACAAATTGGAAATCGAAGTCCGGCATCACAAAAGAAGATGGCGGAGCGAGATGCTCTGGATGCCGAAAGACGCGTACGTTATTTTCGATCTCGTCGCCGCGATCCCCGATCACGACACTGAGGGACTGCGCACTTCCATCCCGGGAAACTACCAAACTAACGCTTCGCCCCGGAGGTGTCTCGCGAACCAGCCTGCGGAACTGCACTCGGCCTTCGACCGTTTGGCTGTCGTAGGTCGTGATCACGTCGTGTTCTTTCAATCCAGCCTTGGCTGCGGGGCTGTCCGTCTCAACCTGTACGACTTCAACTCCGCGGACAGCGCCGAGCTTCAATTCCTTTGCCCGGTCCGCTGAGATTTCCGCTATCTCGATTCCGAGCCAGCCATTGCCCTCGCCGTCGTCGAACAGCATCCCGCCCTCGGGATTCAGTTCCAATACTTTCTTCTCGGCTTCCTGCATCGCTGGTTCCATACTCTTCATATCCAAGTCGAGATTCGCCAACTTTGCCTGCAATTCGCTCAGCACTTTTCCCTGAACGAGATTCGCGTCGGCCTCGGCGAGCTTGGCCGAAAGCTGAGCCAACTGCTGAGCCTCGCGATCCAGTATCTTCGCCTCGGCAGCTTGCGCCTGCGATTCGAGTGGCGATGGCTGAGGCGCAGGCTGTGCTTGAGGCGCCGGAGCTTCCGATGGTGCCGTTTGTCCCGGAGCCCCAGTTGCGAACACAGCCAGGACTACAGCCAATACGCCCGTCCCTCCGAGCGCTACACACAGTTTGTTACGCATGTCTCTTCCTCCTTGTTCCATAGAAAGTGGCACGCCCCGTTAAAAACTTTGTTAAACACCTGGTCGTTCGAGAAGAATCCGGATGCCGCCGTTGACGGTCCGCAATGTGATGGCGCCGCCGCCGGAGCCCAGCGTTCCGTGAAAGCCACGTCCTTCGTACGAGCCGCGCACGATTCTTGGAAGGTCAGAATTCAATTCGCCGTTTAGGCTGCGAGCTCGAATGTCGCCGTGTGCATTCGGGGGAAGCCCGAGCAGAACGGAGCCATTGATCGTTTCGAGGACCATCGGCGCTCCGTCCTCAAGGCGCGATAGTTCAAGGTGGACGTTCCCATTTGTCGTGTGAGCGCTGAATCGGCCCGCGCTATCCATCACTTCGACGTTTCCATTCACTGAATGCAGTTCTCCGGAGCCTTCAACGCCGCGGATAGACACGCTGCCGTTGACCGTCGCGATATCACTTAGCAAAACGCGATAGGGCACACGAATCTGGTAGTCCACAAACACGGGCACGCCTTCGCCCTGCGGGTAGCGGGTGTGAACGGCCACACCATCTCGCGCCGACTCAACTTCGATATGCACGCTATCCAGATCGCCATCATCACCGTCGGTAGTCTTCACGGCGCGAACTTCGACTTCATCGCGCTCCCAGCCTTCTAGTTGCACCGAGCCATTTACATTTGAAAGCGCGAACCGTCCACCAGAAGGCAGCGGATAACTCTGTTCAAAAACTTGAGTGAATGCGAATACTGATGAGGAAACGCAAAGTAAGCAAGCAGCGGCGATGACAACGCGAATCGCTGCCCTTACACCACTTCCGGACTTCGCCCGCAAAATGCTTGCATCCACGGTGCACCCCCGCCCCGAGAATCGCATTTGGCCCGAAAACAATTTACTTCCGCGGACGGCGACCCGTTTACGGTCTAGTGGCTTTCCTTGGAATCGTCGTTCGAAGTCTGTTCCTGAAATTCCTTTTGAATTTCGACAAGCCTCTTTTGGAGTTGATCCATTTGCAGCTTATATACCTGAAGCTGGCGATTGGCGTCGCTCATCACGATCCGGATGTTTCCCGCGACGGTGCGCAAACGCAAGACTTCTCCGCCTCCATTCAGTGTGCCGGCCGCGCGCACGACGCGAGATCCGTTCGAAACATCGTCGTAACTCACCTTAAGAGGAAAAGCTGGATCCACGACGAGGCGGTGGTCTTCACCTTGCTGTATCGCTGCGTCAATCGTCAGCTGCAATTCCTTCGGAATGTAGACCACGATATCGCCATCGGCGGAATGCAGGTCGCATCCGGCAGGAAGCTTGCCGTCGGGACCCAACCACGCCGTAATCCCGCCGGCATTCGTGGAGGCGCGCACGGCGCTATTCACTTGAGTTAGGTAAATGCTTCCGCGGACCGATTCGAGATTCGTGGGCCCGGACGAGCGCACCACTCGAATTCCACCACCGCCAGTGCGGGCGTGAACCTGTCCACCCGCTTCTCCGACTTCGATCTGTCCGCCGCGAGTATCCGCCGTCAAACCGCCGCCCGATTTCTCCACAGAAATATTTCCGCCCTCACCCGTATCAAGTTTCGCGATGCCGCCAATGGAGACAACGCGAATGTGTCCCCCGCCGGTGTGGAGGCTCGCGTTACCTGAAATCGCGCCCGCAGTGATGTGGCCGCCGCCTGTACTGGCGAAGAAATCGCCGCTGACATCCTTAACTGTTATGTGTCCGCCGCCTGTCTCGAAGTGAGCGAATCCATTTACGGATCCAGCCGAGATATTTCCGCCCGAGGTGGTGAGCAGCGCGCGGCCGTCCACGTCCTCGGTCTCGATATTGCCGCCATGGCTGGTCACATCAAGGTTGTAGGCGTCGGGAACGCTGACGTCGAAAGTGACCCACAGATGCCCGGTACATCCGTTCCCGGAGATTTCTCCACGCAAGGAAACGCCGTCTGGCGTAGGATGCGCTGCTAATTCAAAATCTTTAAGTAGCTTCTGCGAGTCCGGGTCGCTCGCGTCGGTTCCGAGGGTGATGTGGTATTCAACTTTGCCCGAACTTCCAGTGTGGACGCGCACATTGCCGAGTTCCGTGACCAGGTGCAGCCGTTGCCCATCGTGCGTTGGCAGGCTGCCTTTGATTTCCCGTGTTACCTTCGGACCTGGATCGGTTGACGCGGTCACCGCCCGGCACTTTGCTGCAAGAGGGAGAGCAATTAATACCGGAAGAATTGCGGCGAGAATTACCGGCACAGCGATTCGTGGCTTGTAATTTCGGGGGAGCTTCCGCTGGATCATCGAATCAATCGCTCTCAGTTCGTGAATTTAACGCGCCCCGTTGCAGTTAAAACTTCTCGGCCGGATTTAGCGCTTGAAGCGTCGCCGCGCTCTGCAGGCGAATGTAAGTGCTCGAATCCTTCTGCGCGCGCTCCCGCAGCACCGAGAGCAGATGCGCGTCCGCCGGCACTTGACCCTTGTCAGCCAATTCCCGCAGCGAATTAATTGCCTCAATGCGGACGCCGGGATTCGCGTCATCCACTAGCGCACCTAACATCGCGTTTCGTACCGATTCCTGCGAAGCCTCTGCGCTCAGCGCTTCGAGCGCCTTCAAACGCACCGCGGGATTTCGATCGGTATGAACCAGTTGGCAGAGCGCCTGGCACACGTCTTCGTCATGAGTGCGCGGCTTGAGTAAATCAACAGACTCAATCCGCACATCGGGATCAAATCGCTGGTTATTGCGGACCACGTAAAGCAACAGTTGCTTCACACGATCGTCGGAAACGCTGCCATGCACCAGCATTGGGCGCTGCGCATTGAGCTGCACTTCGATTTGTGGCGGGGCATCGCCCGTGTCGGAAACAAGATTGATGCCCGTGACATCCGCAGTCCGAAGATCCTGATCGCTGAACGGGATGATTGATGCCTCGCTGACCGGCCGCGGCGTGCTGTCTGCGTTCCCGGTGGCCCCGGGGCTGGCAGGAGCCAACTTGTGGCTGAACCATAGCGGCGAATAAGTGCCCGCGGAGAAACCAATTAGAAGGAGCAACACCGCAGCAGCTGCCGGATGCATCGTAAGCCAACGTGCCGGCACCATCGCATCAAACCATGGCCCGAATACTCCGCGGCTATTCGCAGCGTCGGCATCGTCAAGAACATCGGTGAGATTCGCGCGGCACTCGGCCAGCAGATTCGCACTCGGCTCGGGCCTCGGAGCAGATTCGAACAACGCCTTCATTCTTTGAACGTCCGCCAAATACGCGGCGCAAGGTGCACATTGTTCCGCGTGCGCCTTCATTGCGATTTCGTCGCCGCGCTCCAGCTCCTCCGCTTCGAACAAGTGCATCCTTTCGGCGTATTCTCTGCAGGGTTCGAAGGCGGGCCGTGCAGGCATGCCGTTGTTTGTTTCCGATTCCATATTCCTTGACCTTCTAACCTTCGTTCAACCTTGTCAAAGTTCGCTACCGCATCTCGTCCAGGCTTGCTCGAAGTTTTCGCGTCGCCCGAAACAGCGAATTCTTCACCGTTTCTTCCGACGTACCAAGCATCTCTCCGATCACGCGGAGCTTCAGCCCCTGGTAATGCTTCAACTCAAATACGACTCGCTCTCTCGGCGACAAACGGTCAATTGCCTCTTGGATCCGTTGCCCGAGTTCTTGCCCAAGAACCACTCGCTCTGGATTCGATGCCGCATTACGTTCCGGCTGGCGATCGAAGAAATCGCGCGATGTTCCGTCGAATTCTTCGCTGACAGGCGCCTGATCTTCTCGCCTGCTGGAGCACCGGCGCAGATGATCGAGCGCAACGTTTGTGACGATCCGGTAAAGCCAGGTGTAAAAGCTGCACTCGAACCGGAAGCGATGGAGATTCCGGTAAACCCGCAAGAAGCTTTCTTGGTAAATATCTCTCGCATCTTCGCTGCGATGAACCAGATTCAGGGCGAGCCGCAACACTTCTCGGTCATAGCGCCGGACGAGCTCCTCGAAGGCCAGACGGTCTCCCGCCTGCGCATCCCGAACGAGCGCATGATCGTCCGAAATCTTCACCGCTGCGTGGCGCGCATCTCGCTCGAGTGCGACGCTCATCCCCATGTTGAATCCCACCGGTTGCGATTGGCCGACAACGCCAGCCTTTCTATCGTGGTACGAATCGCAACTGCCCCGGTATCTTGCCTTTCTCCCTGCCCCCACAAACTTAGACGCGGCTGCCAACGCAGAGTAAGCACTCAATTGCCCGGAGTCGCACAGTCGTCCCAAGATCGGGACGCACCGCAAATTGATACGTTTCATAAGCTCCCGCGCAGACGGATTAGCCCGTAAACCCCCACACAGACAATAAAATCCAAGAACACGCCGAGATCGGCATTAAAGAGTCTGTGTCTCAGGAAATCTGGAAGGTGGGGCTGCAACGATAGATAATAGATTGCATTGCCCAAAAGTATCGCTACCAAGTATTCCACCCAGGTCCTCGCGGTGGCCCCCAGATATTTCCGTGGCGTCGAAGCATCTACAGGTCGAGAGCGCACCAACCACCCCGATGACGTGCCTTCTCCGCTATCAAAGCCAATATAGGGCGTTTGCGAAATCGAAGCAAATCCGGACCTTTGCCGCTCCCTCTCGATGCCAAGCGAATGCGCTCGTCACTTCGGCGATGATATAAGAAAAGGTAGACTGCTTAGGCGGCTCCAGACGATGGATGTAACTCTTAACACGCCAATTCTTGGCTTGCGCGGCATCGGCCCACAGCGCGGCGCTCAACTCGCCGAACGCGGATTTCACCGCGTCGGGGATTTAATGCAGCATCTGCCTTTCCGCTACGAAGATCGCATCCGCTTCACTCCCATCGCTGAGGTCATACCCGGTCAAGTTCACACCATTCAAGGCGAGGTAACTTCCGGCAGCACTGTGCGTTTTGCGCGTGACCGCAACGCGATGTTTCTGATGAAAGTTCGCGATGCTAGCGGAATCCTCAGCGTCCGTTTCTTTCACGGAGCCTATCTCGAAGGGCGCCTCAAGCCCGGCACATCCCTTGTCCTTCACGGCAAAGTTGACATGGATCCATATCGCACGTCGCGGCGCGAGATGATCAATCCACAGATCGAAGTCCTCACGGCTTCGCAGGAGAGCGCGTCCGCCGATTCGACCGAAGTCGGCCGCATCGTTCCCATTTATGAAGCGATCGGTGGAATTAGCTCGCGAATGATTCGGCGCCTTATATATGGTTTGCTTCAAACTGTTGGCGGCGATATCCCCGAGACGCTTCCGCCCGAAATGCTCAAGCGTTATGGGCTGCCAACTCGCCGGGAAGCGCTGATGTACGTTCACTTTCCGCCGGCGAATGAAGATCTCGAGATACTCAACAGTTTTCGCAGCCCGGCGCACGCGCGAATGATTTTCGAAGAATTCTTCTTTTTCCAGCTCGGTATCGCGGCACGCCGCAAGCAGGAGCGCGAACAGACAGGAATTCCGCTTCAGGTTCGCGACGATCGCATCCGCGGGGCTCTAAAACGAATCCTCCCGTTCAAGCCGACCGCGGCGCAAAAAAAAGTTCTCGCGGAGATCGCTGCCGATCTTGAACAAACAAAACCGATGAGCCGTTTGCTCGAGGGCGACGTCGGCAGCGGCAAAACGATCGTCGCTCTCGAGGCCGCCGTTATCGCGATAGAGAACGGATGCCAGGTCGCGCTCATGGCACCGACGGAAATTCTTGCGGTGCAGCACTATCTATCCGCGGGCCGAATCTTTAAGGCCGCCGGCTATCACGTCGAACTCCTCGTAAGCGGAATGAAACGCAGCGATAAAACCGAAGCGCTCGCGCGCATCCGCAGCGGCGAGGCCCAATTCATAACGGGCACACACGCTTTGATCGAAGACCCAGTCGAATTCTCGCGCCTGGGATTGGTTATTGTGGACGAGCAGCACAGGTTCGGCGTTCTGCAGCGCAAACGGCTGATGGATAAAGGCTCATCTCCGCACGTCCTGGTAATGACTGCGACTCCGATTCCACGCACTCTGGCGCTCACCGTTTACGGCGATCTCGATGTCTCCGTGATCGACGAAATGCCTCCCGGCCGAACTCCCGTCCAAACTCGCTGGAATGCCGAAGAGCAACTTCCGGGCGTCTGGGAATTTCTGCGGCGCGAGATAGGCCAAGGGCGGCAGGCATACATCATTTATCCGGTGATCGAGGAATCGAAGCAGGAACTGAAAGCTGCGACCGCGGAGTACGAACGGCTATCGAGAGACGTGTTCCCAAATCTGCGCATCGGACTTCTTCATGGACGGCTTCCTAGCGAAGAAAAAGAAGACGTAATGGAACGATTCCGCCGCCGCGACTTTCAGCTGCTCGTCGCCACGACCGTGATTGAAGTCGGCGTCGACGTTCCGAACGCAACTGTGATGGTGATCGAACATGCGGACCGTTTCGGTCTCGCGCAACTGCACCAGCTTCGCGGCCGAATCGGACGCGGCACCGAGAAATCTTCGTGTATTCTCGTCGCACCAAAAAACATCATGGGCGACGCACGCGAGCGTATCGAAACCATGGTGGCTACGACAAACGGATTTGAGATCGCGGAACGCGATTTGAAGCAGCGCGGGCCTGGCGAATTTTTCGGCACCCGCCAGCACGGCGATCTGGCGTTCCATGTCGCACATCCGCTGCGCGACCATAAGCTGCTCGAAATTGCGCGGACTGAAGCCTTCGCGCTATCCGAGGATCCAGCCCGAGTCGAGGAGTTGCGAAAAATCACGGCACAACTCGGCCCCGAATGGTTCAAGCGATACCGGCTCGCGGCGGTTGGCTAGGACGGAACACACGTATGCGCGTCATTGCAGGTAAGTATCGAAGCCGAACGCTTCGATCGCTGAAAGGCTTGGAGCTTCGCCCGACGACCGATCGTCTCCGAGAGACACTTTTCAACGTCCTGGGCCCGTTAATTCAAGATTCATTTTTCGTGGACTGTTTCGCGGGGACTGGCGCTGTCGGAATTGAAGCGTTCAGTCGGGGAGCGCGCGAAGTGATCTTCATCGAAAAGCACCGTCCCGCTGTTGCCGTCATTCACAAGAATCTTGATTCTCTCGGCATTCGCAGCAGCGTTGAAATGCGATCGGGAGATGCGCTGGACGAACTGGAAAAGCTGTCGAAGCGTAAGCTCTTGCCAGACTTCATCTACCTCGACCCGCCCTACAAGCTCGCGGAGGAGTACGAAAATATCTTGGAATTCCTGGACTCGGTCCAATTGCTTGCCCCAGAAGGCCGGGTCATCGCCGAGCATACACGCCGGCTGGAATTGCCGTCCTTCTTGACGCGGCTCGAACGCTCACGGATGATTGTGCAGGGCGATTCAGTCTTGAGCTTCTATCGCCTCGTCCGTGCCGCTTGATTTTCGCCGTTCTCGCCCCCGCCCCGGCGCATCTAATCGCGATGTATAATGACGGCCTTCATGCTTGAACTTAAAGACGCGGCACAAGAATCCGCCGAGCCGCTGAATTTTGGAGTCAATTGGGAGCGCCCCGGCAGCTCCTTTTTCAGCAGCCTGAAGGCGGTGTTTACCGGACCCAAGGCTCCCGAATGGTCAGAAGCTGCCGCGGCGGATTCTCCAATGCGCGTCACGTGGATTCGCGGTCGTGTGCCTGGCCGGGCGATCACGGCGTCGTCGTTCTCGCATGTTGCCTTCATATTCATTCTTTTGCTTCCGATTTGGAAAATGTTGCGTTGGGAACGGCCAGCGGTGATTGCGCCTGACATCCACCTCACGTGGGACGTTTCCGTGCCTGACTTGCCGCCGATTTCGCCGACGGTAAAATTGAATCCGATCAGCGCCCCGGACGAAAGTCCCGCACCGATAGGCGCGGATTTCGATCATCCCCGGCAGACAATCTTGTCCGAGCCAAACCAAATCACTCACCCTCGACAAACGCTGATTCAGCCGGATGCACCGCCAGATCCGCCAAAGCTAGTCCCACAGTTGCCGAACATCGTGCAGTGGGGCGCGGACTCCCCAGCGCCGCCAAAGTTGCAGATCGCGCCGTCCGATATAAAGCCGATTCTCCGCACCGCACGCAAAGAGACCGAAGACGCTCCGCAAATTCGAAGTGCAACTGCGCACCCAGATTCACTCGACCTCGCAAAGACAGAATCGCCGGACGTGAAAATGCCAATCAATCCGGCGAGCGCGCCCGTCGCT
>Ga0302176_10001009_pt1 | contig 14454 bp, 11 predicted proteins | sample I_Palsa_E1_1_FD_198787 | JGI IMG/M metagenome (GOLD analysis project Ga0302176, IMG submission 198787) | Peat permafrost microbial communities from Stordalen Mire near Abisko, Sweden - I_Palsa_E1_1 | ecosystem: Environmental > Terrestrial > Soil > Palsa > Peat permafrost | place: Sweden...
GGATTAGGCAGACTGAGAGAGTCCGCGTCCTGGAGTTACCGGGCGTGGTTTCGATTGTAGGAGCCGGCCGACAGCCAACGCCCCTCCCCGATACGGACATTGAAGCCTTGCGGAGCGGCCTACCTTTAACGAACGCAGAGCCCCATCGGTATCCCGAAATCGGCGATCGGGTCAGAATTACTCGCGGGCCCTTCGAAGGGATGGCAGGAATTCTGGTGCGGAAGAAAAACAGTGTTCGAGTGATCCTGACACTCGATGTAATTATGAGAAGCATTTCAGTGGAGGTGGAAGGGAAAAATCTGGAAGTCCTCAATAGCGAATCCATTTTGTCGTCAAGTCTGCAATTTTATACCTCGCAAGTTCATCAGTAACTGCGGGTCGTTTTGCTGAAAACCACGATCCAGTTCGTGGACCCGTCTCCCAGCTTCATCGTCGTCCCTAAGTCCTGTACCGTTTCATCCGGCATCTTTGCTCATTAATCATGGGAATACCTAGCCTTAGTTACCAGGCAATGAAAGAACACCCGGAGTTTGCCGTTTCCGCGGTTGCGGAACAAAAGGCGATGCGCTGGGAAAGTTCTGGATTGCCCTCTATTTTCCTATTCATCGTTGACTTCGTACTGGTTTGGGCCGGGGCGGTCTTGGCTTTATTGTTCAGTTCTGTCACTTTCCAGCCTTCTCCAACCGCCCGCTTCACGATGGCGGTCTCTCGTCACGGCGCGATTCTATTCCTGTACTCCATGCTGTTTGTGCTGTCTGCTTCCGCTTGGCGACTCTACGGGCGCGCGAACCGTGCTGAACTCTTGCGCCAGACACTAGATTTACTGAAAGTTTTCTCCTCGGCCGCAATCGTCCTGGCCATGTTTATGTATTTCTCCCAAAACAGCAATCCTTCTCCGGTTGTCCTGGTTGGCGCCTTCGTGTTTGGTTTTGCCTTGCTCTTCGTATGGCGCGGATTCCTGCGGATCTCGGGGTTCAACGGATTGAACGAGCCGCGCAACGTGCTAATCATCGGGGCTGGGGCGGCCGGCCAGGAACTGCATCGGTATCTCGAGAATACTCCGCAACTCGGATATTCGGTGAAGGGCTCCATCGATCGACGGTCCAGCTCACGCGATTCGGCTTCGGGCGGTTCTTCGTTTGGACCGCCCGCACTCGGTCCAATTTCTGAACTGGATGCCATCATTCGAACTCACTTTATCGATGAGATCCTTATTACCCTTCCAGGAGTTCGCGACCTGGTACGGGAAGTCGTGGTGCAGGCGCGGCGATCGGGTACCCACGTGCGGGTTATCCCGGATCTCTACGATGGGCTGGTTGTTGGTGCTCCCATCGAGTCCATGGGCAAATTTCCGGTAGTTACCTTACACCGCCGCGCTGTTCCGGAGCTGCAATTGATGATCAAGAGGACGGTGGACATAGTCGTTTCGGCCTTCGCGCTCATCGTATTCGCTCCGGTCTTCGCGGTAATTGCGATTCTCATTAGGCTAGATTCGAAGGGTCCGGTGTTCTACAACTCCACTAGGCTGGGCAAGAAAGGTAAGACCTTTGTTTGCCATAAATTTCGAACTATGGTCGCGGACGCGGAGCAGCGTAAAGAGTCGCTTCATCATCTCAATGAGCGACAGGAGATTCTCTTCAAGATTTCAGACGATCCGCGTGTGACCAATCTCGGTCGTTTTCTACGAAAGTGGAGTTTCGATGAGCTGCCTCAACTGTGGAACGTTCTAAAGGGTGAGATGAGTCTGGTCGGGCCCCGTCCTCCGGTGCCGGACGAATTCCAGCAATACGCCCTCGAAGATCGTCGACGTTTGGAGGTCACCCCGGGCTTGACTGGCCTGTGGCAGGTCGAGAGCCGCCACAGTGCTTCATTCCGCGAGTACATCCAGCTTGACCTGAAATACATCGATTCGTGGAGTATTTGGCTCGATTTTCGATTGATCCTAAAGACATTTTATGTCGTATTTGCTGGAACCGGCCGATAGCGCATGTCAGCCAACTAACTCAAGTGTTCGCGGTTCCCCGCCGCATAAAGGTAATAAACTCGCATGACAGACAAACAACAAAGCATCATTCGAACCTCTCGGGCCCAGCTTCCTGTCCCTGCGGCACCGATGGAACGCCGCACTGTAGCTCCTCAACAGTTATCGATCGCGGATTTGTGGCGTTCCCTCACGAAACGGAAATTTACGATCCTGGGATTCGCGCTTGTGGTTTTCGCAGCCGTTGCCGCATACACGTTCCTAAAGACTCCCGTGTATGAAGGAGTAGCTCGTCTGCAAATTGACCCCAGTCGTTCCTCCAATTTTGGTCTGGACGAAAGTGAAAAATCAGGGCCGGTGGATGTCGATAGTCGCGTCAAGACGGAAGTCGCGATCATCCAGAGTAATACCGTTGCCATGCAAGTGATCGATTCTCAGAAGTTGTACGCGGCTCCACAGTTTGCCGGCTCCTATGCGCCCGCAGGGGACGTCAAGAACTTCGCCCAGTTGACTCCCATCGTGAGGCGAAAATTACTGGATAAGTTTGACGACAACCTCATAGTTAAAGTCATTCCCAGCACACAAGTGGTTGAAATCCGCTTCCGCAATACCGACCCTGTCCTGGCCAGTGGGACCGCCAATTCCATCATCGACGAATACATGCAGCGGAACTTCCATACTCGGGTCGATGGCACAGCTCAGCTGTCTCAGTGGCTCTCCCGACAAATGGACGAGATCCGGGTGACCACGACGGCTGCACAGGAGCAGTTGGCCGCTTTTCAGAAAGACCACAACCTGTTAGGGACGGACGAGAACGACAATGTGGTTACCAATCGACTGAAGCAACTAAATGAAGAGCTCACCCAGGCCGAGGCGGATCGGATTGTGAAAGAAGGGCGCTACCGGCTGGCGGCTTCCGGAAATCCAACGCTAATTGATTCGGCGGTCCCCAACACTACACTTCAGGTTCTACGTACCCAACAAAGCGAATTACAGGCGCAATATGCGCAGCTCAGCGCAAAGTTTGGAAACGGGTATCCAAGACTGCGCGAGCTGCAAACGGAAATAACGGAAGTGCATGCAGCGATCGATCGCGAAGGCGCAAATATCGCCACTCGTCTCGCCAATGAATACAATGCGGCTGCCACCGCCGAAAACATGATCCGAAGCGAATTCGAGAAGCAAAAAGGGCAGGCCTACAAACTCAACGAGAACGTTGCGCAGTACGCAAACTTGAAGCATCAGGTCGAGTCTGGCCAACAGATTTACGATGTCTTGCAGTTGAAAGTAAAAGAGGCGGACATTACCTCCGGGTTGACGTCCTCCTACGTCAGCATAGTGGACCGTGCTCAATTGCCCGATAAGCCGGTCGAGCCCAGAAAAACGCTGTACCTTGCGCTTGGTCTCGGAGGCGGCTTATTTGGAGGGGTCATTTTAGGGCTTGTACTGGACTCCTTCGACGACACTCTCGGTACATCGGAGGAGATCGAGGCGGTACTGGCCCTGCCGGAACTTGGTTCAATTCCCTTTCTACCGGCACTCGCTAAGAAGGGCCATAAGCGGCTGAGCCCGGCGAACCTGCTCGGCTTGCAGGGCTCCGAGGTGAATTCGATTTCGGTTTTGAAGCCGCACTGTCCGGCCGCGGAAGCCTATCGAGCGCTCGGAAGCGTGATTCTCCTCTCTTGTTTGGATAATCCTCCAAAGGTGCTGGTGGTGACCAGTGCGATGGCCGGCGAGGGGAAATCAACCGTAAGTTGCAATCTTGCCGCAGCTTTGGCGCAGCGAGGCAGGCGCGTTTTGTTGGTCGATGCAGATCTGCGATGTGCGTCGATCCAAGAACAGCTGGGTATGCGGCCTGGGCGGAACACCGTTTTTGCGACTGGAGCAACGCAATATTCTCGGTATCAGCCAATCAAGAGCCTGCCGACCTTACAGGTTGTTCCTACCGGATTCCGACCGACCGACCCCAGCGAGGTTTTGGACAACGGCCGCGTAAAGGAACTCATGGCGGCCTGGAGTGCAGAATATGATCACGTGATCATCGACACGCCACCGGTATTGCTTTTTGCCGACGTATTAGTGATGGCGGCCCGAGCCGATGCTGTTCTTTTTGTAACGAGAGCCGGGGTATCTCGCGCCAAGGCCTCTTTGCGCGCGCGAGATGTGCTTTCTCGATCAGGATGCAACATTATTGGCTTTGTGCTGAATGGTTCAAAGCGCCGCGAATATTATTACGAGTACCCTGCTGAATATAAAAGGCTGATCAGCAGCGATTACGCGAACGCGAATCAAAGCGAAGCGAGCTGACGGCCGGAGGAATCGACCTATGTTCTTGAGAGCCTGTTTATTCTTGACCTTTTTGTGGCTAATCGCCGTTCTGCCGGTTCCCGCTCAGAACGTCCTTCCGGCTAACACTTCGTCGAGTAGCGGTCAGCCTCTTGTTGGCGCCGCCGCCCACCCGTTGCAGCTGTCCGCGGGAGATTTGTTAGAGCTGAAAACGCTGGGTACGTCAGACCCGGATCTATCACCAAGGCTTCGAGTCAGCGAACAGGGGGCGATCGCGGTGCCCTATGCTGGAGTCTTATCGGTGTCCGGCATGACAGCGGACGAGGCGAGCCGCGCCATTGAAGCGCGCTTCCGAGAGCAAGACGTTTTAAAGGATCCCCATGTTTCGGTGACGGTCCTCGAATATGCCACTCAGGGCGTGACCGTTGCGGGCGAAGTTAAAAACCCTGGTGTTTACCCTCTATTAGGTTCTCATGCTCTTCTCGACTTGGTTTCTGCGGCGGGTGGTGTCACTCCGAATGGCGGCAAAGCGGTCACGATTACCCATCGCGACGATGCTGACCACCCACAGGTCGTAAATCTAGCAAGTAAAGCCGGAAGCATTTCAACCTTTAATGTCGATGTGCACCCGGGGGACACGATTGTCGTTTCCCACGCTGGAATTGTTTACGTCCTTGGAGACGTGGCGAAACCAGGAGGATTTCTGATTGAGAACAGCGATCGCCTGACCGTATTGCAAGCCATTTCCCTGGCGCAGGGCACCAACCGAACCGCTTCCCTCGATCACACCAAGCTGATTCGAAGGAATGGTGGCGCTCGCGAAGAGTTGCCGGTTCCACTGAAACAGATTTTGGCCGACAAGGTCGCCGACCAGATGCTTGAGGATGGGGACATCCTCTTCGTTCCAGGTAGCGCCGCGAAAAATGCATTGCGCGACATGGAAAGCATCTTGCCCTCCGCAGCCGGCGCCGCAATTTACCATGTCCCATAAAGATTTTGTCGCAAGGAGATGAATTGGATTTGTGTGAATCAACGCCGTCGCTAGCCGTTGCGGGCGAAGCCCGTGTACCAACGCCGCTGCTGTCGAGGCCCGGTGGAACATTGCAGGGCCACTCCAAGGAACGCTATCGACGTGCGGCCTGGACGGGCCTGACTTCGGTCATCGCGCGAGGGGCCTCGCTGCTCTCTGCGTTGGCCTCGGTGCCGCTAACGATCGGGTATCTCGGTACGCAGCGGTTCGCTTTGTGGATGACCATCAATTCCCTCATGGCCATGCTGATGTTTGCGGACTTAGGATTGGGGAATGGATTGTTGACCGCAATCTCTGAAAGCCACGGCAAAGACGATCTGGCGATGGCGCGTAAGTACATTTCCAGTGCCTTTTTCATGCTGTCGTCGATCGGTATATCTATCCTTCTTGTTCTTGGCCTGGTCTACAAAATCACTCCCTGGGCGCGGTTCCTCGGAGTCCGGCCGGGAGCTGCCTGGCAAGAAGCCGCACCGGCTGCCGCACTATTCTTTATCTGCTTCGCCTGCAATCTTCCTCTCGGCATTGTGCAACGCATACAGATGGGCTTTCAAAGCGGTTATACCAGCAATGCCTGGAGCGGACTCGGCGCGTTGTTGGGATTCATCGGGGTGATCATTTGTGTCCTCGCAAAGGCTGGAGTGCCGTGGCTGGTCTTGAGTGTTGGAGTCGGTCCGATCATTGCAACGATTCTTAACGGCATCCAGCTATTCCATTCTCAGCCGGGCTTGCGGCCGAAATGGAAAGACTTTCGGTGGCATCTACTCAAACAATTGTTGGCGGTAGGCAGTGGGTTCCTGATTTTGCAGAGTGCGCTGGCCATGGCGGTGGGATCGGATAATTTTGTCATTGCCCACCTGTTTGGGCCTGATTCCGTAGCCGAGTATTCCGTTGCCATGCGTATCTTCACCGTCGTGCCGGTTTTGCTGTCCATGCTGATCATTCCTCTGTGGCCAGCGTACGGTGAATCTGTAGCGCGAGGAGATATCTCCTGGGCGATACGCGCCTTTAAGCGCGCGATGGTCGTCACCACCGGGGTCACTTTGGTTGCTGCGATCTTTTTAACGCTCTCGGCCCGATGGATCATTGCGCTTTGGGTCGGTGACAGATTTCATCAGAGCCCGTGGCTTTTGAGCGGAATGGGCTTGTGGATGGTTGTGAACGCCCTGGCGATCGTGGTTTCCGTCTTTCTGAATGGAATCAACCGAATCCGAGTGCAGGCGGTCTCGGCTATCGCCATCGCAGTTTCCACTCTGGCGATGGAACTGCTTGCGGGCCCCAAGTTGGGGCTACCAGCGATCATCTGGTCGACGGACATCAGTTACATTTGCTTCGCCTTGATTCCCATCGCGATTTTCTTGCCGGGACTTCTCAAGCGCTTGGAACTGAATGGGCGATCGCCGTCGCAGGTACCAAGTCCTGAGCCCGATCTTGTGATTGGCTAGTTTTTGCCTTTCGACGTTGTTCGTTTGTAGCGAACTGGAACTGAGAATCGTGCAATCCCCTAACATCGTAAACGTGACTCGCTCGATTCTTCGCAACCCGCTGAGTCTATATCTGCGTTTCGTGCTTGAATCGGCTAGAAACCTTGGCAGGTATCAGGATTTTCGGCAAGGTTACATGTCGCGAGTGGTCAATTGCGAGATCGAGCCGCACGTCCGGGTTTATCCAAAAGCTACAGTCATGAATTGCAAGATCGGGAGTTTCAGCTACGTTGCAGACGAAGCCAAGATCTTCGGTGCGCAGATTGGCCGGTTCTGTTCCATCGGCCCCAATTGTCGTATTGGTCTTGGGAAGCACCCGACGCGCGGGTTTGTCAGCACCAGCCCAGTATTCTTTTCAACCGCCCGGCAATGTGGCTCTACCTTCGTGGACACGGATCGCTTCCAGGAATCTTCTCCTGTCCGTATTGAAAATGATGTTTGGATTGGAGCGAACGCGACGATCCTGGATGGTGTTCGTATTGCCAACGGCGCAATTATCGGCGCCGGAGCGGTGGTGGTCTCGGATGTGCCCGACTATAGCGTTTTCGCGGGCGTGCCGGCGCGAATCCTGCGCTTTCGATTTAGTGAAGCAGAAATCGCTTTGCTAACCGAATTCAAGTGGTGGGAAAAAGACGTCGAGTGGATTCAACAGCATCATAAAGCTTTCCAGAATATTCAACAATTCATGACCATGGTCGGATCCCAGACCGAGCCGGACCCGGATCCCTCACCTGAGCCCATTCACTTAGCCTCGCAAGCAGTGAACGGGAGCTGTTAAGACCAGGCGCTCAATCAATGCCCACAATCGAAGAAACATACAACACATCCGCATCCCCCTGGTCGACGCCGCCAGCGCGGGCGAGTTTTTTCCCGCCCGTGGAAGCAATTAGCATCGCTGATATTTTTTGCCTGTTCGTTCCGGTATTCCAATTCGTACAGTTTCAAGCAGCAGGTTCGTTGCTTCTGTCCGATCTGCTGATTTTGGCGGCACTGCCCATGGCAATCGCGCGTCACGCGCCGCGGCTGCGACAAAAACCGATGCCGATCCTTTTGGCATTGGGACTTTTTTGGCTGATTGCTCAAATCACTACGGATCTGATTCGGAATACTCCACCAGAAGACTATTTTCGTGGTTGGCTCAAAATTTGCTTCGTGCTTGCAAACTTTACGGTGGTATGGCTCGTTGTGTGCACCAGCCAGCGCAGATTCGTTCTTTACGGCGTCGGACTTGCGATTGGAACGCTATTGTCTTTCTATATGCACCCCTCAGAAGACGCGCTCTCAGCCCCGTGGAAGTTTGGTATCGGAATTCCTGTAACCATGCTGGTAGCCTTGTTCGCAGCACAATTTAGAAAACATCGGTATCTCGGTATACTTTTGCCGCTAACCCTGTTGGCAGTGGTGCACGCCTTCGAAGATTTTCGCATCCTTGCGGTCATTTCCTTCATCAGCGCGATCTATTCGCTTTTTTTGATGTCAGCAAATCGGGAACAGTTTGGACGGTCTCGCTTGGCTCTACTGGCACTGACTGTCGCCGGCGGAATCATGGCTTTCACGGTGGTGTACTCGCACTACGCGGAATTAGGTGTTTTTGGCGAATATGCACAACAAAAGTTGGAGGCGCAGAGTGGTGAAGGAGGACTGCTTCTGGGCGGCCGCAGTGAGATTCTCGCCTCTGGACCAGCCATTCTGGATTCTCCTTTACTAGGTCACGGATCCTGGGCGCGGGATTCAACGTACGGTGCCATCCTCGTCGACCGGCGAGCGGACCTCGGCTACAAGAGTTTTCAAAGCGGCAAGAGCGATGACCTTATTCCGACCCACTCCTATCTATTTGGTTCGTGGGTAGATGCAGGTGTAATGGGCGGTGTGTTCTGGCTCTTCATGTTGGGTTTTACTCTCAAGACGATCCTCAGCGCCTCCGGCACCGAGCCATTGCTTCCGTTGTTTGCGTTCTTGGGTCTTATGTTGTCCTGGGATACCTTATTTTCGCCCCTTGGTACACCCACACGATTTGTAGCACCCTACTTCATGGCCGCGATGGTGGTTTTGCGGTCGTTCCGAACTACCACTCCATCATTCGAGCAGGTTAGCTAATGCGCCGAGTTTCCATCGTCACAATCTCCTTCAATCAGGCCCAGTATCTCGAGCGCGCGATCCGCTCGGTCTTGGAACAAGACTACCCGGAGATTGAATACATCGTAGTCGATCCGGGTTCAACGGACGGGAGCCGCGACGTCATTGAGCATTATAGATCGCGCATATCGAAAGTCATTTTCGAACCCGACACCGGGCCCGCCAATGGGCTTAACAAGGGATTCGCGGCGGCGAGTGGTGAGATTTTTGGCTGCATGAACGCCGATGATGCCTACCTACCCGGGGCAGTCACCAAAGCGGTTGCGGCTTTCCGTGCGGCCCCGGGCGCTGATCTTGTTTACGCACATAGCCACATTGTTGATCAGCAGGGCCGCTTCGTGCGGCGCTCCCGCTCGGTTCCCTTCAGCCTCCGGCGTTTTGCGTATGGCGGGGTTGTGGTGATGCAGCAGTCTACTTTTTTCCGGCGGCAAGCTTTTGAGAAGGTGGGCGGTTTCAACGAGAAAAACCGGACCTCCTGGGATGGCGAGCTCCTCGTTGATTTAGCACTGATTGGAAGCCGCTTCGTCATGGTCAATGACTATTGGTCGCTGTTTGCTGTTTATCCCGGATCCATAACCGCTTCGGTGAAATACAACCAGCAGTACCAAGCGGATCATGCCCGGATGTTTCACGCCATGACCGGGCGCGAGTACCAGCGGACCAGTAAGGTCTTATTTTCACTGGCCCGCATTGAAAAGTGGCTTCGCTATCCTCTCGTTCCGCTCTACCGAATGATCGATAAAACGACCAGCGGTTTGAAATTGTCCGAGTCACCTCAGTGAAAATTCTTCACATCGTTCGTTCCGTGAACCCCGACGACGGCGGTCCTATCGAAGGCATCAAGCAGCTCGGAGCAAGCTTGGTGGCCGACGGTCACCAAGTGGAGGTAGCCTCGCTCGACGATCCTGCTGCGCCATATTTGGCATCATCGCTGTTGCCGGTGTATCCGCTCGGTCCGACGCGTTCCAAGTATGGCTTCAGCCCGCGGTTTGCTCCGTGGCTTCGTGCCAACGCAAGCCGCTTCGACGCCGCCATTGTGAACGGAATTTGGCAATATCAAAGTTTGAGTACCTGGCGGACCCTTCGCAATTCCAGCCTTCCGTACGTGGTATTCACCCACGGAATGCTTGACCCTTGGTTCAAAAAGCAGTATCCGCTGAAGCATCTGAAGAAATGGATGTATTGGCCTTGGGCCGATTACCGCGTGCTGCGAGACGCCCATGCGGTGCTATTCACGTGCGAAGAAGAGCGCCGTCTGGCCAGCTCTTCATTCTGGCTGTATCGCTGCAATGAAGTCGTCGTTAGCCTCGGCACCGCGAACCCAGAAGGAGACCCGGATCTCGAACGGCAAGAGTTCTTCGCCCGGTATCCAGAGCTGCGCGGTAAGCGGCTCGCCTTGTTCATGGGCCGAATCCACCCCAAAAAAGGCTGCGACCTACTCATTGAAGCTTTCGCTGAAACCCTCGCGCACCAGGCAGATTGGCAATTGGTAATGGCCGGTCCCGATCAGGTTGGTTGGCGAAAAGAGTTGAGTGATCGTGCAGATCAGCTGGGCATTTCTTCGCGGGTGACCTGGACGGGAATGCTCGCTGGCGCGGTGAAGTGGGGGGCGTTGCGCGCCGCAGAAGTCTTTGTGTTGCCGTCCCATCAGGAAAACTTTGGCATTGCCGTAGCCGAGGCGCTCGCTGCTGGGGTTCCTGCCCTTATCTCCGACAAGGTAAATATCTGGCGTGAGATCAAGAACGACCAAGCCGGAATCGTTGCTGACGATACTTTGGCGGGGACCTGCAAATTATTTCAGTCCTACCTGGGGATGACCGCCCATCAAAGACAGATGATGCGAAGTCATGCCCGCGATTGTTTCGAGCAGAGATTCGAGATCAGAAAAGCTGCCCAAACGCTGCACGCCGTGCTGTCGAGTGCAGTGGCACTCAATTGAGCAGGCCGAATCGGACATGAGCCAAGCCCAAGCCACCTCACTGGTACGCGAACCCACTCGTGTTCAGGATTCCACTGATGTTGCTTCGGATATCCGTAGTCTACCACCCAGCAATTATTCCGTCCGAGTGGCAACGACCTGCGAACAAATTCGGGCACTTCGGCGATGGTGGAAACGGTGGTCGGGCTCACTCGATTCGGATATTGATTATTTCCTATATTCGCTCGCCCACGATCCGTCGATCGTGCGCCCGTATGTGTTGACGGTCTTTAACCACGGGATTGTCGAGGCAATGCTGGTAGGCGAAGTGAAATGGTCCAGAGCCTTTGCCATCGTATCCTCCTTACGAATTCCTGGCCCGAAAGCTAAGGTGCTCGAAATTAAGCAGGGCGGCAGAATCGGCCAGCCTTCCCCGGTCATTGATCGAGTCCTCGCCTTGGAATTGCTCAAGGTCATCGAAAGCCGCGAGGTCGATTACATCTGTTTTGATCGCTTGCCTTTGCATTCGGAAATTTATCTCCAGATACAGCAATCTTCTAGATTTCTGGTCAAGACCCGAGTCCCCCATATCTTTTCTTATTCAGTGTTGCGCTTAAAGTCTCCCAAGACCAAAGGATCTCGGATTTTCCCTGGGAAGGTCTATCGGGAAAATCGCAGGAGAGCGGGGGTTCTGAACGACGCGTTTCCAGGACAGGTTCACTTGAAGTGTTTTTCCGGACCCGACGAATTCGACCTAGGCATGCAGGACGCCATGTGTGTCGCAGTGACTACCTGGCAGTATCAACTCGGCCTAAGTCTTAGCGATACGATGCAGACCCGGGAGAGGTTTCGCTTTTTGGCCGAGCGAGGATGGCTGCGCATCTATGTGCTCTATATCGGGGATACCCCATGTGCATTCTTGATCGGACAAGTTTACGGAAACACATTCTATTGTGAATATGCTGGCTACCATCCCGATTTTGCACGTTTCGCAGTGGGCTCGCTGCTGACAGCTCGCGTTTTCGAAGAACTCGCTGTCGTCGATGTTCACCAAGTGGACTTCGGAGAGGGCGATCAAGAGCATTATCGTCAGCTCGGATGCCAGATGTCCGAGGAAGGAACAGTTCATGTTTACGGTCCTACGATGCGTGGGCTGCTTTCGAACGCGTTCTTTGGGATCACTCAAATAGTTCGAAGAGGCGGGCGTCGCACCCAGTCGATCTTACAGCTCGATCGGTTGAGTAAGGTCTGGCGAAAATATTTGATTTCAAGACGACGCTCGCGAGCGACGCAATGGAAGGCGGCTGTCGACCAGAACGAAGGGAAGAATTATGTTTAGTGCAACGCAGCGCGCACAAGAGCCGGCTGAAGTCTCAGCAAGCGACCCTTATCTAGCTCCGGCTTTCCCTTTGAGAAACCGGCTGATGCGAGCTGTTTGGGGTCTGGTTTATGTGCTTTTGTTCCGCTTCACTCCCCGACCTCTGCACGCCTGGAGGGCTTTTTTGCTTCGCTGCTTTGGCGCCAAACTGGGCAGCAATTGTCACATCTACCCGCGCTCCCGCATTTGGGCGCCTTGGAATTTGCAATGTGGCGAGACGACAACGATTGGCGATGAAGCGATCATCTACAATCCCGCGCCCATCGTTCTCGGGAGCCACGCGATTATTTCTCAACAGGCTTATCTGTGTGGCGCAACCCACGACTATGATGATCCAAATTTCCCGCTGCTAGCGTTTCCCATTTCGATCGGTTCCTACGCATGGGTCTGTGCCCGCGCGACTGTACAACCAAACGTCAAGGTGGGGGAAGGCGCGGTGCTCGCGCTCGGCTCGGTCGCCACCAAAGACTTACAACCTTGGACCGTTTATGGTGGAGTTCCTGCGAAAAGAATTAAAATGAGAATTAGGCGCAACTAAAACCACCGTCTTTGACCGCATGTATTCAGCGAACGAAGTTTTAACCTGCACGAAAGAATGCACCAAGCAGTTTCATCGGCTCGTCATTGAACCCGCAACACTCAAGTGTTGGTCGGCCTCAGGCTAGGTTTCGCTAGTCCGGCCGCTCCGCTGCCCGTCGCTTATTCATTTGCTAGTTGATGTTCCCGTGAGGTCAAACCCCATGATTTCCATTCTCATCCCTACCAAGAATGAAGAGCAGGATCTCCCCGGCTGCCTCGAGTCGGTACGTTGGTCCGATGATATCCATGTTGATGATTCCTGCAGCACGGATGCGACTGCCACGGTTGCCTCGGGTGCGGGAGCCAAACTCTTTGTGAGGCCGCAAGGTAGTGGAACGGAACTATTCAATGGAAACGAAGCCGAACATAAGAACTGGTCGCTCACCAATCTCCAATTTAAATATGACTGGGTACTGCATCTCGACGCGGACGAGCGGGTTACACCGGAACTTCGTGCGAGTATCGAGGCTGCCGTCCGCAATCCTGGCGACAAGGTGGCGTTTCGAATCCGGCGCAGGGACTTTTGGGGAGATCGCTGGCTGAAACACGCCCAATTATCCTCTTATTACCTTCGGCTATTTCGTCCGGACAAGATGCGCTACGAACGTTTGATAAATCCGGTTCCAATTCCCGATGGTCAGGTTGGGGAGCTCACCGGCTATCTCGACCACTACCCATTCAGCAAAGGTGTCACTGCCTGGTGGACTCGCCACAATCACTACAGCTCCTTTGAAGCCCGACAGATACTCCGTAACCGCAGCGTGAACCAGCATTTCGATCTGAGTAAGGTGTTCTTTGGTAAGGACCATAATCAGCGTCGCTTTCACCAAAAAGAGCTGTTTTATCGGATGCCTCTTCGTCCTCTGATCAAATTCCTATTTCTCTATGTGTACAAGCGAGGCGTTCTCGATGGATCGGCCGGTTTCCGTTACGCCATGCTGCAGGCGTTCTACGAGTACATGATCGTACTCAAGACCAGGGAACTCAGTGAAAAAACTCTGGTCCCTGCCGCCCTTCGCCATCCAGCGTCACAACCCACAACTGCCAGTTTTGAAAATCTTCATGCAAGTCCTCGTACCAACGATTGATCCCAGCAGGCCAGGAGGTAACAAAAAATGAAAATCTCAGGACAACGTGTTCTTGTGTGTGGTGCCGGAGGGTTTATTGGAGGACATCTGGTGAACAGCCTTCAGACCCTGGGAGCGCGTGAAGTTCGCGCTGTCGATAGCAAACCTTTTGACGAGTGGTATCAGAGGTTCCCGGGCGCGGACAACATAACCCTGGACCTGCAGGAGAAGGAAAACTGTTATGCCGTGACCGAAGGTGTGGACGCCGTATTCCAACTCGCGGCGGACATGGGCGGAATGGGTTTCATTGAGAACAATCGGGCATTGTGCATGCTGAGCGTCCTCATCAATACCCACATGCTGCTTGCGGCAAAAGATCAGGGTGTGAAGCGCTTTTTCTACTCTTCCTCTGCATGCGTCTACAACGGCACAAAACAAACCAACCCAGATGTTGTCGCACTCAAGGAAGAAGACGCCTACCCGGCGCTGCCAGAAGACGGGTACGGCTGGGAAAAACTCTTCGGCGAACGTATGTGCCGACACTTTCAAGAGGATTTTGGTTTGCAGTCTCGGATTGCTCGGTTCCATAACGTTTACG
>Ga0302176_10001014_pt1 | contig 14406 bp, 12 predicted proteins | sample I_Palsa_E1_1_FD_198787 | JGI IMG/M metagenome (GOLD analysis project Ga0302176, IMG submission 198787) | Peat permafrost microbial communities from Stordalen Mire near Abisko, Sweden - I_Palsa_E1_1 | ecosystem: Environmental > Terrestrial > Soil > Palsa > Peat permafrost | place: Sweden...
TCCCATCTTGTCCTTGTCGAATGTGTCTCCCATACCGACCTTGAACGTTCCGGAGAGGACCGTGACGTTTTCGCGCTGGGGATGCCAGTGGGGCGCAATCCGATAACCGTCCGGCATTTTCAGGCGCACGGTGTAGTCACCAGTGGAAGCAGCTGGGTTGCCTTCGATTACGGCGAGTTGCGCGCCCGGGGCCACGAAGGGCGGTGGCGGACCCCACGGAATTGTTTCCGGGGTGAATGCGTTCGTGTCATGAGCACCGGGATGTGCGGCAGTGGTGAGCAACTGGCCTGCAACCCACAGTGTCCCAACGATCACCAGGGTGATGAACAGGGTTTTTTTCATGAGAGTCTTCTCCGAGATTCTTGATGGGGCATGATCTCGTGAAGTGGAGCGCTTCACAATGCAGCGGGTATCGCCTTTAGATATTTTTTTTATATCGTCGCACGTTATTGAGTTTTATTGGATAATGCTGGCCAAGAGTTCTCCATGGGGCATGCAAAGCGGAGTACCGGCGACGTCGAAGTCGACTTGGGGCGCTACGAACTGCGACTTTCCGGACGGCGGATCAAGATCGAGAAGAAGCCCATGGACTTGCTGATCTTTCTGCTTGAGCGCCGCGAGCAGATGGTGCACCGCGAAGACATCGTCAAGAAGCTGTGGCGCTCCGACCTGTTTATCGATACCGAAAAAAACGTCAACAACATTGTGCGGAAGCTTCGCACCGCGCTGGGTGACAACGCCGATAAGCCACGTTTTCTTGAAACAGTAGTCGGCAAAGGATATCGCTTCGTCGGCCCGGTTCGGGTGATCGATGCGAAATACCCGCTCTCCGATTTTGGACGAAACTCTGTGCGCGCTGATGCCCGGAAAGATGGGAGCGAATTGGCTGAGAGGTCTTCCATCGCCGTGTTGCCGCTGTTGCTGCTGGAGACAGCCGCGGACGACCAAGGCTTGTGTCTTGGGTTCGCGGATTCGCTCGTCTCGCTCCTCGGCAATCTATCGGGCGTGGACGTGCTGCCCACTTCGGCAGCTCTGAACCTGCCTCTTGAACTAACACCCTCGGAAATCGCCTCTCGTCTGGGAGTGCGATTTGTTGTACACGGCGCCATTCAGATATCGCAAAAGGGCAGTGGCGCCTTTCGCTGGAGATGCTCGACACCTACCTGCAGCGCCCCAGCTTCACGAAGAAGTGCAACATCGACATGGATCGCCTTGCGGGTCTCGAAGGCGATATTGCGAAGCAAATCACCCGCGCCCTGAACCGGCCGTATAGTCCGGCGGCGGTCGAGCAGCGGCCACGCTACAGCAGGGATCCTATAGCATATGCGGAATTCATGCGCGGATACCGGATCACGAACTCCAGCGATGCGTCGATGATGGATCAAGCGAGCCACCATCTCACCAATGCAGTGACTCGCGATCCGATGTTTGCCCTCGCTCACGCGACCCTCTCATTCGCATGCACAACCCGCCATTTCGAATTCGACCCCGCTAGCGTGTGGCTGGAGAAAGCCGAATTCCACTGCCGGCGGGCGCTCGAAATTGACGCGAGTCTTCCCGAAGGCCACGTCGCGCGCGCGTTTCTGCTCTGGGGACCGGCGAAAAACTTCCAGCATCTGGAGGCGATTGCCGAACTCAAGCGGGCTCTGGCTCTGCAGAACAATCTGCCTCATGCCTACAACCGCTTGGGCAGCATCCTGGCGCATATCGGACTGCTCGATCACTCGCGTGCGATGTTCGAAAGGGGACGGCCTTTTCAACCCCGGAAAGCGGTTAGCCCGAGCGTCGTACAAGTTTATGTTTGGAGCCAGCAATACGACCTGGCGCGTCAGCAGATTCAAGCCTGGCGGACGGAGAGCCCCAGCAACAAGTACGCGCTTTATTTTGCTCCCTACCCTGCGATGATGACGGGGGATTCGAAAGAGGCGAGCCGATTGATGGAGGAAGCGCTGCAGTTTGTGCCGAACGATCCCCTCATCATCAGCTTACAAGGTCTGCTCTATGCCTTGATGGGTGACGGAGAAGCAGCAGTCGCTTGTGTGACCAGAGCCTGTTCGAGTCCGAAATCCTTTGGACACGCACACCATACCTATTATCAGATCGCTTGCACTCTCGCGCTGACGGGAAGGCGCGAAACTGCCTTTGAGTGGCTTGAAAGGAGCGTCAGCACGGGGTTCGCGTGCTGGCCTTTCTTCTTGAAAGATCCTTGCCTAGCGAGTTTGCGCAGCCTCCCTGAGTTCGAACTTCTGATCAGTGCCTTGCAGGCCAAATACCCGGACCATCTTGGACTGCTCTAGTAGGGAAACAGCATCAGTGCACAACCGTCCGGTGCTCCCTGTTTTGTTCCGGATATATCGTCGGCAAACAGGAGCCCATCACTCGCCGGCAAACAGCGGCCAGCCAATATGAAGTTGGCGTTATTCGTGCTCTTCCTCCTCGCTAACTTGCCTATTTAGATTAACTATGGTTAACTATCAAAGATAATCACTAGTTAATCAACCCGGAGTTTAACGTCGGGATGTTTGTAGCCTGTGAGGGAAGCAAAATGAGTCTAAAGACATGACGCACCTCCATCGGCTGGTGCTCATTCTCGCGGTTGTAGCCTCTCTGCCTCCTTCTCAAGCGGTGGCACAAGGCGAAACCACGAGTGCCATCGTTGGCCAAGTTCGGGATACAACCAACGCGGTCGTGCCGGGTGCCACAGTGGCGATCGCCAACCTCGAGACTGGACTGAGGCGGAGCGCCAAGACCGATGACGCTGGCCGGTTCAACTTCCCACAGTTAAAGCCCGGGATCTACTCGGTTAAAGCGGAAGCGCAAGGCTTCGAGCCGCAGCAGAATAACAACGTCATTTCGGGCCTAGGCCAGAAGCAAACAGTGGATTTCACGCTCAAGATCGCTCGATCCAGTGAGGTGGTTGAGGTCAGCATCGAGGCTCTACTCATCAACCCGGAGAACGCGAACACATCCACAACTCTGAATACTTCGGCGCTGGAGGACCTTCCGAATCCAGGCGGCGACCTAACCTACCCGCTGCAGTTTTCCCCCGGAGCACTCATTAACACGGCCGGCAGCGGCAACGATTTCGTAGGCGGCACAAACGGCTATGGTAACGTGGAATTCAACGGACTGCCCGCGCTGTCCAACGGCTACATCGTCGACGGGCTGGAAACGAACGACCCGCTCACGAATCTCAATAGCGGCCTCTCAACCAACCTTGTCCTGGGATTGAATTCGATCTCAGAAGTGACCGTCAACACTCTTTCCTATTCCGTGGATCAGGGACGGTATGGAGCATCCCAGGTCAACTACGTCACCAAGTCCGGCACGAATCAGTTTCACGGAAATCTCTATGAACTGTGGAACGGTTCGCTTCTGAACGCAGCGGACTACTTTACCAATTCGACGCCCGGAAACCACAAGCCCGGAGCAACCGTGAACCATTTTGGAGGCAGTGTCGGTGGGCCGATCGCGCACGACAAACTGTTCTTCTTCTTTGATAGTGAATGGGTGCGGATAGCACTGCCTATCGTCACACCGACGATCGTTCCCAGTACGGCGTTCCAAGCATACGTCTTGCGGCAACTTTCTGGAGGGCAAACACCCGGCTGCGGGTCCAACGATCAGAATGGGAACTGCTTGTTCTATCAACAGATGTTCAACCTCTACCGAAGTCCCAACGGTACACCCACGGCGATACTGGGCTGCCCGCTTGGCGCCGCCGGGGATGGTTGCGCCAACCGGCAGAGCATCTCGCACTCCAGCGACGACCACGAGCAGGTCCAGACCGTCCGTCTCGACTACAACGCCGACCAGAAAGATACGGCATGGTTTCGTTTTCAGTCGGACACCGGGCTGCAAGCCGCGTACACGGATCCCATCAACCCGGTGTTCAATGCGCTTTCGCCGCAACCTCTTTATTCGTTCGCCGCAGGACACACGCACGTTTTCTCGCAAAACCTGGTGAACTACTTCAACCCGGCTTTCTCCTGGTATGAAAGCTTGTTTGGGCCAAGCAACCTTCAGAAGACCCTTTCGGCTTTCCCGATCGTATTGCAGGGTAGCGGCGCGAACGCCTTCACTCCCGTTGGAGGTCTTGACAATACTTGGATACAAGGCAGGCGCGCCTCCCGGTTCTTCATTAATGACAACCTCGCCTGGAGCCGCGGCGCTCACGAACTACGGTTTGGAACGAATATCCGCATCTTCCGCCTGAATGACTACGACTTCGGGGAAGGCACCGTTCCTACTGTGACCTACGCGAACTTGCAGCAATTTATCGATGGGGTGGCAAACACCGCGTCGGAGACGTTCCCTTCGCACTTAAACGAGCCCTTCAACTTTCTCAATCTCGATGTCTACGCGCAAGACACCTGGAAAGCGACTCGCACTCTGACTTGGACGTTTGGACTGCGCGACACATTCAACTCCAATCCGCTGAATCCTCATGATCAAGTCGCCCGTCTTCGCGGCTCCTTCAGTTCTATTCCCCATGAGAATCAACCGTTGAACACCGTTATTCAGACTCATCTCGGCAATCTGTTCTCGTCCACGCCGGTGGCTATTTTGCAGCCGAGAACGGCGATTGCGTGGCAGTTCGAGCCGAAATCGGTACTCCGCACCGGCTTCGGGATTTTTAGTGACATCTTGCCAGGCACGGTGGCCGACCTGATCGGCACGAATCCGCCATACGACAAGACATTTCAGGGAGGATTGCTTGGCAGCGTGGGTGGCACAGCCGTTGCGCCCGGAGCGCCCAACAGCGCAATCGGCGCAATCTTTGCCGCAAATCAGACTTTTACTGCCGGATTCCCCCAAGGCCAGTCTTCTCTTCCACCGGTAGCGATCACAGCCGTTCCAGATGGCAAACTCCACGCGCCGTACTTCATGGAGTGGAGCCTGGGAATCGAACATCAATTCGGAACGAGGGCTAGCTTACACGCACAATATGTCGGGACGCGCGCCGTGAACCAGCCCTACTCAACACAAGTCAACGGTTACCAAACCGTATGTCAGGGCTGTTTTGCACCATTTCCCTATCTGCAGCCTACTGATGCGCGATTCGCAGCGGTGACACAGTTATCCACCGGTGCGAACAGCCACTACAATGGTCTCCAACTGACCGCGATGAAGCGACTCGGCCATGGCTTGCAAGGACAGGTCAATTACACCTGGAGCCGTTGCATGGATACGGTCTCGAACGGAGGATTTCTTCCGTTCTCTGCGGGAGGGATTCTTTCGCCTCTGCCGGGAGATCTGGCCCGCGATTATGGTCCTTGCGACTACGACATCCGGCACAATCTCAACGCGCAGTATGTGTACCAGTTGCCGATTCGAGTGCGCAGTCGTACTGTGGGCTACGCGCTCAATGGATGGCAGATTTCTGGAACGATGTTTTGGCATAGCGGAGTTCCGTTCTCGGTGTTGAGCACGCCTTATTCGGCAAACGGAAACGGAATCGTGCAGGGCAGCGGGCCGCAGTTCGCCAGTGTCGTTCCCGGCGTCCCGCTCTATGCGCATCATCGAGTCCCCGCCGTGACTCAATCAGGCACGATTCAGTGGTTGAATCCCGATGCTTTTGCATCAACGGTTGATCCGAGTACAGGGCAGTGCTCCGGCGGCGACGACCCGCAGCATTGCCAATTCGGAAACCTCGGCCGCAATTCGCTGCGCGGTCCCGATTTCCTCTGGAGCGACTTTTACCTGACAAAATGGTTTCCCGTGACCGAGCATGTGAAGCTGCGGTTTGAGGGTCAATTTTTCAATGTCTTCAACCACCCGAACTTTGGGCTGCCAAGCATGGTGCTGGCCGGTATTCCCGGAAAGCCTCCCACGCAGACCGGCTTTGGAGCGCTTACTTACACAACTGCTCCGCCGACCGGCTTGTTGGGCGTCGGTTTGGGTGGCGATAGCAGTCCACGAATGATCGCGTTTCAGGCGCGGGTGGAGTTCTGAGCGTACACGGCGATTCTGAATGGTTGGTCGGCAACTCTTCCATAAGAAAGATTAAGGGAAAGCTGTGTCTGTCATCCGGAGGAAAATGTTCTTTCCTTCGATTAATCACGTTTTCAAGGGGTCACCGGTACCGGGTTGGGCGACGACTGGTTCTTGTAAGCCTTGCTGAAACGCACACGGAAGAACCAGTAGATCAGCAGGGGTAGCGGCAGAAGTGCTGGTAGGGTCAGGAATATGGCGCCGCGCAGGAAGGCCGGGAAAACTTGCTGCTGACCCAGGAAGAAAGAGCCTGTCGCAATGAAGAGTCCGTAGCACATGCGCCACAGGTGCCGCGTGATGCGTTGCCGGCCTGAGATTCCGCCGCGTGCGAGCATTCGGATGTCCCCTGCCGTGGCGAGCAGCAGGATGGCGCCGAAGAAGAAGCTCATGCCGGCTGGGGCAGTAGTTTTGTCGACGCCGTCGGGATTGTGGAGGGTGTAAACGCCCAAGGCGATAGCCGCAACCGCGCCGGCGAGACCGATGAAAAGCGCACTCCAGTCAATCAGACGTGTGCGTTCACCTCGACGTCCGGCAAGCCAGGCCGTGCCGATTAGGTAGAAGGTGCCAACGCTGCCGACGATGTTGCCCTGCTGGGATTTCAGGATGGCTAGGCAGAAGGCGCTGGTGGCCAGGGTCAGCATGGCAACGGTGAACACGTTGCCGGATGCGCGGTGAAGGTTGCCGCCTTTGCGCACAGCCATGGCGACCGTGCCGGTGAGCAAGCCTATGCTTCCGGCGAGGATATGCAGAATCAAGAGCGGGAGCCGCATTGTTCCCATCCTTATCGCCTCGACCCATGCAGGCTGGCTGTGAAGACAGGATAACCCGCTGCCGGGTTGAAGTTCGAATCCTTGTGGCGCGATCCAAGCCGAAGTGCTGGGATTAACCTCATGGTGTGCCACGGAAAAGATATCGGCGCACCGGATTCCCGGGAGCTTACCTCAGATTCTTCCACCAAGAGGAAAGCGATTCTGTGCACTTCAGCTCAGAAATTTAAATGCAAATCCGCAGAACAAGCACTTGGGCAAGGTCGGCCTTCGGGAACCGCACGCCGACGCAAAAACCGATGATCTTACCGGGCCATCCGCCGTGAAAGCACCACGAAAGGAAATACAACGACTTGCAAGAGGCGGGCGGCCACCCAAGTCCTTGCTAACACGGGTTCAAATCCCGTCGGGGACGCCAAGCTTTTGGATCCATGTTTACGGACCTGACAGCTACTTCTCGGGGATACTGGACGACCTATACTTATGAGGCTCTGGGCCATTTACTCATCGTCAAGCAGAACGCGCAGGCCGCGGCCGGGGAAACATACGCGTCGTGCTGTTCCAGTTGTCATTGTGTCTGCGTTCCCAGATGTTCCTCAAACCTTGCTAACGATTGTGGACGGCTTTGTTCAAAAAGGAAATGAGCCGGAACTGATTATTGGAGCTATCGCCATTGCCCTTGCCCGAAATCGGTGACTCGGTCGCAGAGCCTATAAAACATCTCGCCATACAGCGAACCCTGTATAGAGGGAAGTTCGGTTCGAGCCTACAATCCCTTGGTTTGCTTTTCCTGTCGGGCTGGCGTCTCGTCTTCTTCAACTTTGAGCAACGTGGGTAAGCGATGGACTCGCAAACTCGGCCTACAGTGCCGTGCGCAAGATGACGAATCACTCACAGTTAAAGCTGGGCAAGATGCTTTTTAAAGAAGCGGATTTAGCATTTCTCGGTGTTCAGTCGGGTACGGAAGCTCTGAAATTATTTCGCGCTAGAGATGTAGGAGTGGTAGTTCTTGACTACTGGATGTCGGGCATGAAGGGCACGGGAATCGCGGTGGAAATGAAGTGACAGCGGCCCAAGGTTCCGATCATCGTTTTGTCCGGATTCGGCTTGTTGCCGGGTGAAGCCTCATTGGTGAATGCGTGGTTTCAGAAGGGACGGATGCAACCCGACGAACTTGTTCGTGAAGTCAGACGGCTCCTCGATCATTCCAGTGACACGCAGCAGAACGCTACTGCATAAATGAAGACGCCGAGCATCAAACCTTGGTCAACAGCGGGGCGCAATGTTTTTGTGGCTGTGACGTTTTCGCTGTTGCTTGCCTCGATCCCAGCCGCCAGTTCCGAGGCCGCACAACAGTCTAGCAATCCTCTAAAAGAGCTAACACTGGAGCAACTAGGCAATGTGGAAATTACAACAGTGTCTAAAGAGCCAGAACAGGTGTGGAAAGCCGCCGCAGCTGTTTTTGTTCTGACAAGCGAGGATATTCGGCGCTCAGGTGCCACCAGCATCCCTGAAGCACTGCGCCTCGTGCCGGGCGTCGAGGTTGCGAGGATCGACTCTGATCAGTGGGCCGTCGGAATTCGAGGCACAGAAACTAACTTTTCAAAGGCTGTTCTGATCTTGATCGACGGTCGTAGTGTCTACACTCCTCTTTATGCGGGGGTGTATTGGGATGTTCAGGACGTTTTGCTGGAGGATATCGACCGAATTGAAGTGATCCGTGGGCCGGGAGCAACGATTTGGGGACCAAACTCGGCAGACGGAGTAATCAATATCATCACAAAAAAAGCTTCGGACACTCAGGGAGTCTTAGCCTCCGCTCTTGGGGGAAATGTAGACCATGTGATAGCAGAAACCAGGTATGGAGGTAGCGTGGGTGACGGACTTAGCTATCGCGTGTATGGGAAAGGATTCATCCGAGAACCAGAATATCACCCCACAGGCAATGATTTCGACGGATGGCACCAGGAACGGGCAGGATTTCGCCTCGACTGGAGCCAAAATACTCGTACCGACTACATGCTGGAAGGAGACGCTTACGGAGGCACGTCGCCTGCAGAGACCGGCCCTTTGAGCTTCGTCAACGTTGTTTCGGGTGGAGATATCGTTGGCAGGTGGCGGCACACGTTTGAGAACGGATCCGACATTTATCTCGAAGCTTACTTCGACCGAACGATTCGCAGCGGACCGCTTTATGGCGAGACTCGCAACACGATTGACATTGATTTTCTTCATCGTTTGAAAGTCGCCGATCGCCACCAGATTACTTATGGATTCGGACTGCATTGGAGTCCAAATCGTTTCGTTCAAAAAAGTCCGATTGTGAACGTTGTGCCAAACGTCGACACCGACTACATACATACCGGCTTCGTTCAAGATGAAATTCATCTTCTGAACGATAAGCTGTCCGTCATCGCGGGAGCAAAGCTAGAAGACAACAATTTCAGTGGTTTTGACATTCAGCCCACCTTGCGCGGGTTATGGAATCCCAATCCTCACCAGAGTTTCTGGGCTGCGGTAACGCGTGCGGTGACCACGCCGTCGCGTATCGAAGAAGGTTTCCGACTGTCCGGCGGAGAAATCTCCACGAATCCACCGACGTACTTGCTTGTCTCAGGCAATCCTAATTTTAAATCAGAAACTGTTCTAGGCTACGAGGGGGGCTATCGCCAATTGCTCACTCCAAACCTGTACATCGATTTGGACGCGTTCCACAACAACTACGACCATTTGCAGAGCTTTGGCGTTCCTACTTTAATCGGCAATACGCTGACGATCTTCTACGAGAATGCGATCGCAGGAGCTACTAATGGCGTTGAGATCGCTCCGAGCTGGACCGTAAAACCGTGGTGGAAGTTGTCTGGTTCATATTCCTATGTGGGGATCGATTTCCATGCCGATGCGCCCGGTTCAAATATCAGTTCAACCGGATCAGTGTCAACCTATGAAGGCTCCAGTCCTGCTCACCAGGTGAAGATTCAGTCCAACCTCAATATCGGAAAGCGATTCGAATTCGATCAGACGTACTACCATGTGAGTGCTCTCCCGGCTCAGAATGTTCATGCTTACCAGACCATGGACGGCCGCTTTCAGTGGAACATTCACAAAGAGTTTAGTTTCTCTGTGGTCGGACAGAATTTATTTCAGCCTTATCACTATGAATGGGGTACGGGCGACCCCACTGAGTCTCTGATTGGGATTCGCCGGGCAGCATACCTCAAACTGACGTGGGAAACGTCTCGATAACCAACAGGCAAGAGTTCGACACTGTGAACACCCGCTGGCAATCAAGAACCGCTCGGTGGGTAGGCGGAGTGGTTCGAAGACGTGTCCGGCATGCGGTCCCTTTCAAGCTTCAACCGTATGCGATCCGTCTCGTCCTGCTGATTTTTATAAGCGTCGTCTTTTCTTGGCCTCAAAGCTCCGGCCCGACCGAGATACAGATTAAGGCTGCATACCTTTACAACTTTGGAAAGTTTGTCACTTGGCAACCGGATCGAGTGGCAAACCTTGACTCCCTCGAAATCTGTGTCCTTGGAAAAGACCCTTTCGGAACGGTTCTGGACGCAACTGTTGCAGGTGACAAGATTGGTGGCAAGAAGGTTATAGTGCTTAGACCTTCGAGAGTTGAAGAAGCAAACTCATGCGGCATTCTGTTTATTGCTTCATCGGAGCAAAAACGACTGGGCGCTATTCTCACCGCGGCCCGACATTTGGACGTGCTCACGGTAAGCGACATGCCACATTTTGCGGAACAGGGAGGAATGATTGGATTAGTTATGCAAGCTGACAGGATTCGATTCGAGGTAAACCTCAGCACTGCGGAACAGTCACATTTGGCGCTTAGTTCAGAATTGCTGAAGGTGGCAACGAGAGTAATCGGGAAGGGTGCGCCGGGAAGTTAGCATGGCAATCGAGTACAGGCAGTCAATCTCGACGAAGCTCACCTTGATGAATATGCTCGTGAGTGGTGTGGAGTTGCTGCTCGTCTGTGTGGGATTCTTCGCGTATGACCAGATTACGTTCCGGCAGGGCTCGGTTCGAACCCTCTCGGCACGGGCCCAGATAATCGCGTCGAATAGTGTTTCGGCCCTCCTCTTCAACGAACCTCAGTCCGCATCCAAACCCCTATCACTTAGGAGTTCGCCTAACATCGTTTCGCCCGGCATTTTGACTATAGATCGTAAGCCGTTCGCACAGTTACACAAGGGAAACTGGGGATGAGGTTGTGAATCTTCCCCCTTTGCGGCCCAGTGAGGTTGAGTTAAGCAAATTCGATGATGTGAGTTCGCTTTGGGATTGCTGCCGGAGCGGGTCTCGTTAGTGCGATTCAGAACTTCCATTGTTTCCCGAGTAATACCCAGCCCGGGTTGCGACGCGCAAGGGAGTGGAGCCGTCGAGAGCCTGAACCTGAATCGAGTGGTAAACGCCCGGAGTGTGCGGATTCGAAGAGCGATAGCCGATTACGTATTGATTCCGGATGTCTCGCGCAATCGCGCTCGCAATCGATTGCACCTCGTCGAGACTGGATGGAAAAAACGCCGTGCCTCCGGTTTGCTCGGAGAGAGTGCGCAGAGATTGCCGAAGACCGTCGTCTGGCCGCCCCGTCTGCTCGAGTGCGATGGTGTAGAGGACGGGTCCGTTTTTCGATTGCAGCTTGTGGAGAGCTTCCTGGAACGTAGCCTGGCTCGCGTTGTCACGCCCGTCAGTCACAACCAAAAGAACTTGCTTTTGCAGTGGGGAAGTTTTGTGCAGGTGATCGACGGCTCCGATGAGAGCATCGTAAAGGGCAGTGCTGCCTCGCGTCTCCACACGCTGCAGAGCTGCTCTAAGTTTGCCTACGTCCTGGGTGTAGTCCTGGTCGAGAAAGGCATCCTCGCCGAAGTTGACGACGAATACGCGGTCCTCCTGCTGGCTTGCGTCCACCAGTCGCAGGGCTGCGTCGTTAACCTTTGCCCGCTTTGGCAGCATTGATCCCGAGTTATCAATCAGAATTCCCAGAGCGATGGGAACACGCTCCTGGCGGAAGGAAGTCACTTCCTGGAGTTTACCATCTTCGTACGCCGCAAAGTTCTTGCGGGCCAAGCCAGTGATCAGGTGATTCTGATCATCGACCACGGTGGCATGCAAGATGACTTCTTCGATTTCTTTTTTAAAGACGAAGCCATTGGAGTCATCATCCTGGGACGGGGCTGCATCCTGGGGCGGAGTGGTATCGGGCGCCGGGGTGCTGGTGGTTGGCGCTGCTGCGGGAGGGCCTGGGTTCTGCGCCGTACTCACGCACGCCAGTGCCAGAAGGCACACTGAGAATCGTGAGATCCGGAATGAGATTCGGATAAGGGTTCTTCCGCAGTGACCCGCGCCCCTCTCCACCCTTCTATGCGTTGTGCAAAGCACGGCGCACCCCCTTTTGGATTCCGAGAGACTGGATGAATTTCAGAGGCAGAGGGTTGGTTGGAGTTTTGAGCTCCGATGCTATTACCAATAGCTGAAGTTCAGTTCGTCGAGCCACACCGAGTAGGACGTCTGCTGGTAGTCCCCGTCCTGCTGATAGCTGAGGTGCTGTAGGCGAGAACGCCAGGCGCAGAATAGATGCCTATGGCGGAGACTCCGGCGGCGCATTCGGTGCTGGCGCTCGCAACGTATTGAACCGTGGTGCCCACGTGGCTTCCGGGGGCAGCGGCGGAAACCGTGACGCTGGCGAACGCTGGGATTCCTGAACACAGCGCCAGCAGCAGGGCAAACCTTCTCATAAGCTCACTCCGGTCGTAGGGTACGGCGTAGCGGTACCTACAGGATTTTGGGATGGGTTGTGGATGATTCTATGTAGAGCCACCGCTGCATGCAAAGAAGATTGGTCAAGAAAAATAATCGGAAGTTCTAGGACCGGCTCTCGAAATCAACGATCATTAATCAACGATCATTAACGGATCACCAAAGTTCGCTCAGGCTAAGGTTTTTTACCCATATGTCGCACCGCGATACTGCATCTTCTGTTTTCTTGACATCTTCGGGGCGTATCCTCCACATCTCATGCATACCTCGATTTGTACCGGGCGATCGGTCCTGATGAAAGGTCGGGGAGGCGTCTTTACCGTTTCAGGTGGGGTAATTTTGGAAGGAAGGACGGACGTGGAACTGGGAGCATTCGTGATGGTTCCGGGCGGGGACGACTTCACAGGGTTGCGTGAGGCTCAACCCCATGGCCTAGCAGCCTTCGAAAATCCGCGAGCGCTTTATTCCTCGCGGATGCCGATACTGGGCAATGACGTCTTGCAATCGTGGATGGAGCGCGTCCGCAAGCTGGGAGTGCAAAGCCTGTGGCTTGCTTCCGGTGCGGGTGTGGAGGCCGCGACCAGCGCTCTGGCTCACTTCGCCCGCCAGGGAATCAAGCGCCTGCTTGTGATTGAGCTCAAGTCGTATGCGGAGATGGATCTTGCCGATTTACTTCGCTTTCATTGCGAGCGCCGAAACCCGGTGACAGAGGCCCACGATGCCAGGGGGCAGCTGGGAGTACGGCTGCTGGATCGTCCCTCGGTGCGTGCAACCGGGGAGGAGCACGACTCTTCCTGTCCTCCGACCGAGAGCGTGCGAAGTCCTTATCAATTTAGCGGATATGCCAAGCGCATTTTGTCCGCCGGGGAAAGACAGGAATTGGTCGGAGATGGCCTGACGGGAGCGTGCGCAATGCGCCCGCTAGGGACACAGATTCGCGAGCAAGTGTGGGTCGGAGAAGGCGTGAAAGTCGCGACCTCGGCCCGTGTCATCGGCCCAACCTATATCGGTTCGCACACAATCGTCCGGGCTGGCGCCACCATCGGTCCATTTGCGTCAGTGGAGCGCGACTGCGTCGTGGATTGCGGAACCACGGTAGAGCGATCCACAGTCCTACCGGATACTTACCTGGCGCCGGGCCTGCTCATTCGGAACGGTCTGGTGGATGGGGGACATTTGGAACATTTGGGCTGGAGAGCAGTCGCAGATCTGGAGCAAGCAGGTTTGGGGGGTAGGATTCCACGGCGTGCATCGCGGAGAGAATCGTTCAGCTCGGACACGACTGACGCCTGCTCGCAAGGCGACAACGCCTTCGCGTGGAACCTGGGCTCGTCTTCCGCCGCGGCGCAGCCTTGGCTGGAGGTACAGCTGTGAAAAGCGCATCTATGAAAGGTTCAATTATAAGAAATGGGGCCACGAACGGGGCAGCCAGCATCCTTCCATTTCCCTCCGCGTCGAGCTCTGGGAGCTGCCGGGCGCAGCGGAACGACTTGCTCAACGCTCTGCGCGTTTCCGAATCTCCGGTGATTGTGGATCTCTCGGATCGCCGCACCTTGAGGGTTGAAGACATTGACTTGCTACTGGAGTGCCTGGCGCTAGTGGCGGGTCGAGATACGCAGGTGGTGTTCGTCGCCGGCTCCAACACAAACCGCGTGCTCCTCGAAGTGACCCGCATTTCTTCGCTCGCGCCGGTATTCAATTCAATGAAAGAAGTCTTTGCTCATCCGCAGAGGGCAGCAGAGCGCGATGCGGAAGATCCTTCTAAAGATCATCAAGGTGCGAGTCAATCTCAAACAGTTTGGAGTGCGTAAATGAATCAGACAGGTCACGCATATTCAAAATGCTTTTTAGTCGTCATGTTGTTGGGTGG
>Ga0302176_10001020_pt1 | contig 14339 bp, 19 predicted proteins | sample I_Palsa_E1_1_FD_198787 | JGI IMG/M metagenome (GOLD analysis project Ga0302176, IMG submission 198787) | Peat permafrost microbial communities from Stordalen Mire near Abisko, Sweden - I_Palsa_E1_1 | ecosystem: Environmental > Terrestrial > Soil > Palsa > Peat permafrost | place: Sweden...
GAGGGTTAGAGCAACATTGGTCAGCCAGTTACCGGTCTGGGAGATGGTTTGGCCGATGAAGAACAGGCGGAAGTTCCGCCGCCGGAGGGACGACAGAGTGCGCTGGACGAAACTGGGCCCCTGGGCAAGGCTGTCGTCGTCCACCGGATCAGGCTATGCAGGCCGAGAGGATCACGGTGATCTCAGCCGTGGGACTCAACGTTCGTAATCGCCGGTCAGCCAACCTCTGGCGATCACCGGTACGGAGAGGGATGGGGTTGCCCCGCTTTGACGGACAGGGCTGATGGCTTGGTCAGGCTACCTGTCTGATGGTCTGCTGATTGGATGTGGCTTCGAATTCGGCGGGGCTGAGGTAGCCGAGGGTGGAATGCAGGCGGGTGCCGTTGTACCAGCCGATGTATTCGACGATGGCGCGGCGGGCGGCCGCCCGGGTCGGTCAGGGCCGCAGGTCAATCAGTTCGCCTTTGAGTGAGGCAAAAACGATTCGGCGAGGGCGTTGTCCCAGCACTGGCCGGTCCGGCCGAGCGCCAGGACGACCTGGCAGTCCTCCGCGAGCCCAGCGAATTCAGCTGAGGTGTACTGACAGCCGCGGTCGGAGTGGAAGACCACGCCGGGGGCCGGGTCGCGGGCGGCCACAGCGTTGGCAAGGGCATCGGAGATCAGCTCGGTGCGCAGGTGATCAGCCAGAGCGAATCCGACGACCCGGCGGGAGGCGATGTCGATGACGGTAACTAATAGGAAAAGCCAGCCCTCCCAGGTGCGGATGTAGGTGATGTCCCCGCACCAGCGGGAGTTGAGCTTGCTGGCATCGGCGGTGAAGTCCCGGCGGATCGCGTCCGTGCGGGCGGCCGCCACCGGGTCGGGGAGGGTGGTCTTCTTCCACCGCTTCGGTGCCCGGCCGATGATCTGGGCCTGGCGCATCAGCCGGGCGATCCGCTTGCGCCCGTGCCGGTGCCCCTGGTGGCGCAGCTCAGCATGGATCCGCGGCGCGCCGTAGCGGCCCCGGGAGTCCTTGTGCACGGCCTGGATCTGGCGGCCCAGCTCCGCGTCTTCCTGCTCTCGCAGTGACGGCCCGCACTGGTGGTCATAGAAGGCGGCACGGGAGACCTTCAGCAGCTCGCACGCCCGCTTGACGTTGCGCCTGCCCTGCTTCTCCGCCTCGATGAACGGGTAGACGTTCACCGGGTCTCCTTCGCGAAGAAAGCCGTCGCCCGCTTAAGGATGTCCACGTCCTCCCGCAGCCGGCGGTTCTCCCGCCGCAACTGCGCCAACTCGTCGCGCTCGCCGCTGGTCAGGCCGCCATCCTGGCGCGTTCCGGCGTCCCGTTCCGCCTGCTTGACCCACTCCCGCACCACGGTCTCGGTCAGGTCAAAGTCCTTCGCGACCTGGCCAACGGACCGGTCGCCGTGCTGGCACAGCTCAACGATCTCGGCCTTGAACTCCGGAGTAAACGAACGGCGGCGCCGGGGCTTCTTCCCCATGCTCTCCATGATCGGACATCCTTCCGGGGACAAACCCCTGATGATGGATGTCCGTCAAAGCGGGCCAGGCCCAGTCCGTCGTATCTCATTCATCTGGCCCGCAGCGGCCGGGGATGTATCACACGCACCGTATGTCTCCTCTGAGCAGACATCAGGCCCGCGTCAGCGGGCCACACAGGGAAAGCGCACCGCGCCAGCTGCCGGCGCCGTATGCCTAAAAGCAGACCCATTGTGGCGGGCCTGCCCGGAGGAGGCGGCGTCGCCCACGCCGGCACCGCGATCGCGATGGCTATCAGGCGGCAATAGATGCCGATCACCGCAGGAACAGTTAAAGCTCAGAAAGTGAGAGCTCAGAAAGCGAGATGGGACCGATGAGCTGGCTTGACGAGATGGAAGCGGCCGACTCGGCCTACCCCGGCGACGTTTCATACCCGGGGGCAATGACCCACGGCGGACGGGGCCTGTACCAGCTGCACGCCGACCTGGATGACGGGCACCTGAACGCGGCCAGGGACCTCATCGCCGACTGGTACGCCCGCCAGGCCAACCACGTCAACAAGGCCCGGCCCGGCGGTTCCGGCCGGGACTGGCGGCCGGTCCGCGACCCCGAAGCCAGCGCTCGGCAGATCGGTCTCCGCGCCAGCATCCCCCAGCCGCACGAGTACGAGTCACCGGAATATCAGGCAGCCGCCGCGGCATCGAGCCGGTGATCTCCGGCCACGACAAGCTCGCCTGATGGACACGAACGACTGCCGCAGCTCTCGCGGCGTCCAGGCTCCGCCGAGCCGGGCGGCCCTGGTGATCTTCTGGAACTCCTTCCGTGCGTGCCAGCGGTCCAGCGGCGTTCCGTCCTGACGGCAGAACACCAGGCCGTGCTCCTGCCACAACTCCCCCGCCGCGAGCCGCTCGGCGGCCTGGCGGGCGTGGTGCGCGCGGAGCGCCTGGGTCGCCCGGGTGGGCAGTTTCAGCACGCGGCGGCTCTTGCGGGTCTTGGTGTCGCCCTTGACCCCGCACGGACCGGTAGACGGCCACCATGCCAGCCGTGAGGTCGACCTCGTCCCAAGTGATCGCCCGCGTCTCCTCGGTGCGGACGCCGGGCAGCAGGGACAGGACCACGTAGGCAGCGCGCCAGTGGGCACCGGACTCGACGGTCTCCAAGAGTGTGACGGCCTGGCTGAGCGTCATCGCCTTGGATGGCCGTCTTTCCTGCCTTCGGGCACATCCGCCAGGCTCGCCACGTTGCGGCGGACCTTGTCGCGGGCATGGGCCTGGCGGATCGATCGCTCAAGGATCTGATGGACCAGGCGGAGCGTCCGCGTGGTCAGCTCCTCGGCTACCCGAGCCAAATAGATACGGGCCGCCGTTAGCGCGGGTTTCCGCACCGGTTCTCTGACCTCGGATCGAGCGATTTCCAAGCAAGCTCGCACCTCCGCCAGCAACGCCCAGCTTGGCCATGGGGCCGATACAGCGGTCATCCCGCTGATCGGTTGGAGGACCGTCTTTTGCGGGCAGTGCCGATAAGGCCCTTCCCGTGCCTGCTTGCTGTCATCTGGGCTGATTCGAACCGGTCATTTCGCTCACGCCCACCAGGGCGCTCACAGGTAATGATCTTCATCCAGGCCAGGGCGTTCGCCGATATCGGCCCTGGAAGAACGACCTCAGGCCTGGTAAAACCCCAGGTAGTAGCAAGACCCAGTCCAGGCACAGCGGGGCCGAAGTAGCGGCGCGGAAGTCCGCGTTAGCAACTACTGGGCCTTGATGATTTTCCGGCTGCGCTGTGAATATCTTCTAATAGAGCGTATTGGCGCTGAACACCCACAGAATCGCGGCATCGGTTCCGCCCGCGGCGAACCATTGCTCGCCCGCGCCGAGCAGGAGTCGTCCCACGCCGGCGCCGATGGCTTCCGGGTGGACGAACAGGTGCTCCACCTCACCGACGACCGCGGCCTCGCTGAACACGACGTTGCCGACCGTATGGTTCTCGCCGCCGGGCCCGCTTCGCTTGGCCTCAATGAACCCGACGATACGGCCGCCGTCGCGGGCTACCGTGATCTGATGACTGTCCGGCAGCGAACCGACGTGATCGGTCCAGCGCGGGATCTGCACTTGGGCACGTGGAACCGACGAGGAAGTGCCGAGATCTCAAACCGCAGGTCAGCACTCGTACCGTCTGCATCAGTCAAGGTAAGGAAACTGGCTGCACAAGACCCGGCCTACTGGCCGACTCGTCCGCTGCGATCTCTGCCTGTGTCAGACGGTAAGGACGCGCTTGCCTGCTAGCGATCAGAGTCCCGCCGAACACTCTCTGGGCATTCACCCTGTCTCCTCGCGGCCTGTGCCCGAATCCCGTTCGGCGCCGATCTGGACGAAAATCATCATGGCGCCCCTGTCGCCCCGGTTGTGCCATGCGTGGCGGGTGCCGCGCTGAACAACGCAGCTGCCAGGCGTGAGATGCACTTCCTGGCCGTCATCGAGCTCCAGCCAGATCTCGCCGTCCGCGCAGAAAGCGTAGTCGATGGTGTCCGTCGTATGCATACCGGAATTATCCGGCTCGATAACGCCATGGAGGCCAGGCAGCAACCGTTCGGCCTCAGCCGAGATCTCGGCTGGATCGCCGACTGGCTCCGGCACCTGACGGCCCGGGGCCCAGCGGACGACCAGAAACCGCGTACCGCCCAAAGCCGGGAAGTATGGCTTGACCACCGCATCGTCACCGGCACCGAGAACGGGATGGCCGCCCTCGGTGCCCCAGAGCAAGAAGAATTCCAGGCCCGGCAGTGCCTGGACCGAAATCCCGTCGGGCCGATCATCGGAGGTAAATACTGACTTACCTTCCGGGGTAACACCGGTAACAACACGACGAGTTTCCATGGTCACCCCCTATGCACTGACTCTAATGGAGGCCTTGGTTGAGGCACGTCTTCGGAGGTAAACATTCAGCTCCCTGCGCCGGTTTGGCGGGGTTCGGTGATGTGACGTGCTCGAGCTGGGTCGCGATGCGGCCTTTCAAAGTCGGCCTGGCGTGGCGGCTTGACTACTGAGGGCCGGCGATGATGATGGCCGGTTATGGTCGGCTTGCCACCTCCTGCGTCGGGTTGCGCGTCGTGCGCTGCCCGTGACGCGGTGATCGGCGAGCAGGCCCGGGTGCTTGAGGAGCAGGCCGCCGCGATCCGGGAGCTGCGGGCCGACGTCGTGGCGCTGGCGGCGGAGGTCCGGGATCTGCGGCGTCGTCTGGGCCGTAACAGCGGGAATTCGTCGATGGCGCCTTCGGGTGATAACCTGCCCGGCCGCACATTGCCCGTCGGCAAAGCCGAAGCGCGGCGGGGGCGGGCGCCGACCCGGCAAGCAGCCAGGCGCCCCGGGATCGCACCTGGCCTGGTCCGAGAGGCCGGATGACATGGTGCCGCACTTCCCGGGGGGCGCGTGCGGTCGCAGCGAGGACCTGGCAGCTGCGGCTGACCTGGGCGTGGCCGCCTCGCACCAGGTCGTGGACGTCCCGCTGCAGACCGCGAAGCTGACCCAGCATGACTTGCACGAGGTGGCCTGTTCGTGCGGGCGGGTGCACCGGGCTGCCGCCCCGGCTGGGGCGGGAGCCGCCGGGACGGTCACCTACGGCCTGGCGCTGCAGGCGTGGTGTGTGTACCTGATCGCGGCGCACGCGATCCGGTGCACCGCTGCGCGGAGCTGATCGAGGCGCTGCACGGGGGCAGACTAACTCGTCCCTGCGCTGGGCGGATATACCTGGTCCGGGCCACCATTATGCGTTCGCTTAACTGTTTCTCATAATTCTTAATAGACAATTCAGGCAAGTGCGGCGCACCCTGAGGAGGAGAGGCCGCAGCGCAGCGGCCGGGACAGGGCCCGCGGACCGGACATTCGCACCTGGGTGCCGCCACCAGCGTGGCGGCACGGTCTCCGGACGCCCTGCGCCCTTGATGCAAGGTACGGCCAGGAAGCAACCATGAAAGAAATCCTTGACACCATCCTCGATCCCAGCAGCCAGACGGAAGACTTTGCGGCGCTGCCGCTCCCCGAGGCCTACCGGGCAGTCACCTTGCTTCTTCCACCCGTACTATTCCAAGCAGGAATAGGAATGACGCCCAGTTACAAGCCGGAAATTACTCCGTGAAATGAGGTCGCGGCTCGTGTTCTCGAGGATTCCCGGCAGCGGACGAAAGACGAACGACTCAAAGATGCAGGAGGAACGATGAACGAGGAAGCCAGGGAACTAGCCGAGGAGTGGGGATGCACTCCCTCGAACACCTGCTACTGGTACTGCGTCGGGGCAGCGCAGCAGGAGATTGATGACGATGAAGATATTCTTTGCCGGAGCTGAGAACTCAGAGTAGGGGAATCTTCTGGCCGAGCTGGGAGTCCAGAATGTCTCGCTGTCGTACTCAGTACTGTCCAAGCGTGTCAAGTTCCCAAGTCCTGGACTCTTGAATGGCATTTCCGGTCGAGCAGAATATTCTGCTGGATGCTGGTGGGTATGCGGTCAGCAAGGATGACTCGGCGCTGACCGAAGAGGATGTCTATGAGCTGGCCAATAGGTACATGGCATTCGTCTCTGACAACCTGACGTACATTGATCCGCTGACTGAATTCGCTCACACGACGGGTAACACCGTCGCTCTCGCGGTCGGGGGACGACGCGTAGACCATGTAGGCGGCCAAGGCCCGGCTCGCCACCGTTTCCTGCTGGCCGCGCTCGCGCCGGAATCGTCGACCCGCCCGGCCCGGTGGCCTGGGTCCGAGGCGGCCGGCCACGCAGGCCCTGATCCCGCGGCCTGGTGCGCTTCGGCCACCAAGCATCGTGGCTCGTGGCGCGAGGACCGGACGACGTGGCCCGGCCCCCGGGCGGGGACCGCGAAAAGCCGCCTCCCATGGGCAGCGGGCGGCACCATTCCATCGCGGATGCACGGGCGAGACCGTGGCCGGGCGATCCAGGTCCGCCAAACCGACAGCATCGGAGGTACATCGTGGGTGATATGAACGGGCAGGTCGCGGTGGTCACCGGCGGGACCCGCGGCATCGGGCTCGCCATCAGCGAGCGGCTGCTCAACCGCGGCGTCACGGTGGCGGCCGGCTACGCGACCAACCACGACCACGCCGGGCAGTTCGCCGACAAGTACGCCGACCGGGGCGTGAGCGTCCACCAGGGCAACGTGGGCCACAACGAGGACGTCCTCCGCGTCTTCGGCGAGGTCCTCGACCGGCACGGGCACGTGGACATCGTGGTCAACAACGCCGGCATCACCATCGACAAGACGGTGCGGAAGATGGATCCGCAAGAGTGGGACCACGTCATCCACGTCAACCTGTCCGGCGCGTTCTACACGTCCCGGGCCGTGCTGCAGCACATGCTGGACCGCGGTTACGGCCGGATCATCAACATCTCCTCGATCATCGGCTCGGCGGGCGGGTTCGGGCAGGCCAACTACGCGGCGGCCAAGTCGGGGATGTTCGGGCTGACCATGAGCCTGGCTATCGAGACCGCCGGCAAGGGCATCACGGTCAACACCGTCACGCCCGGGTTCATCACGACCGACATGACCGCGGCGGTCCCGGCCGAGGCGATGGCGAAGGTCGTCGCCCGGATCCCGGTCGGCCGGCTCGGCGAACCGGACGAGGTCGCCCGGGTGGTGGAGTTCCTGGCCGACCCCGAATCGGCCTACATTACTGGCCAGGTCTACCCCGTCAACGGCGGCTTGTACATGTAGGGACCGGGAACCACGAACCGTCCGGGCAAAAAAGATCGCCAGACCGGCACCGCGGAGCCGGACGGGCATGACCCCACCCAGCTGGGCCGCGGCAGGGCCCCCGCACCCGCGCCGCCGCGGCGCTGCCCCGGGGGGAGAGGCCGTGGTCAGGGGAACCGCGGGCCGCACCTGGGGCCGCGGGAGGCCTCTTCGATCTTGGGAAGGATGTCGACGGGCCATTGGCGGGCCATTACCCCGGTCCCGCTGGGAATGGTGGGGTCACTTACCGGTTGGTGGGATGTGCCGCGGCCGCACCACGCCGCCCGCGTGGGCCGTGCGGGCGATAGGCGGTTGGCCCGCCGGGTCGGCGCGCACCTGGATCCCCGCGCCGGAAGCGCTGCCGAGGCCGGTCCGCCCGTGTGTGACCAGCGGGCGAGCGAAGTCCGGGAGCACGCAGGTGCGCCGGTCCAGGTTCCCGCAGCGGGCGCTGGTCCACCAGTTGGGATATCTGACTGCGATGAGATCGCGGCCGATCGCCAGCGGCGTGAGCTTGGGACTTGCTGCGCTGGCCATCGTAGGGACCGGCCGCTGCGGTGCTGATGGGGGTCCGCGCCCGTCGCTGGGCGGGCGGGGGCGCCGGGACAGCGGCATCTGCCCGCTGGTTCGGGTTGAGGTCATGCTGGGCCGTCGGCTGACCCCGGGCCCGCGGAGCGGCGGTTGCCGCATGACGCGAGCCGGACAGCAGGCCGTAGGCCACGAACCCGAGCGCCACCAGGAATGCCGCCAGGACCGCCAGCGCCTGCGTCTTGTTCGGCCGGTGCCGCCCGCGCGTTGTGGCCGCTGTGCCCGGCATGATGAGTGTGGCCGGGGTGTCGTGGAAGATGTCAGCGAGTGTCAGCGCCTCCCGGATCAGCGGCTCCGCGGCGTCCCCGGTCGCCTTGGCTATGGCGCGGATGTGGCCCCGCGCGTAAAAGTCGCCGCCGCATGCGGAGTAGTCGTTGTTTTCGATATCGCGGATGAGTGCTTCCCTAATGCGGGTCCGCTGGCTGATCTCGGCAACGGTAAGGCCAGCCTGGTGGCGTGCTTGTGCTAGTGCCTCGCCGATGCCCACGCCGCGCCTCCACACATGTATCGCACCGCGCGCCGCCCGGATCACCGGGTGCCAATGGTGCGGACACCATCGCCAGGTCCCCAAATGCTACACCTGCGCGTTCTGCCACCCCGCGAGCCAGACTCAGGCCGGCGGCATTCGCCGATATGGCCGCTCTCACCCTCGGTTATGGGATCAGCCGCTCACCGCACCCGTTCGGCGTTCCGGGACTGTGACAATAAGTTGCGCCGGACCCGCAGGCCGCCACGCTGCATGTCCCGGTGACCGAGGGCGTTCGACAAGCCGTATCCGCCTAGTAGGGGCTCCTTGTTGTGCGTACGGGTGCTGATCGTCGGCGTGCGGTGCGGCCGGTGATGCGGTCGACGATAGGCCGCAGCGTCGCTGGCGAAGCCGGGCAGAGGCGAGCCGATGGAAGTGCTGCCACGAGAGGCTGAGGAAGGTACAGGCCGGGTACGTTGGTGACGTTGGTCTGCCGTCAGATCTCGTGCGGTCATGCAGGTCAGCCCCGGGGACAACCAGGCCCCGCTCGTCTGTCTCGGTGGGCCCCATGTCATCGAGCCTGCAGGCCAAGCCTGCTGCCTTTGCACGTCCTGATCATGCCCTATGAGCCGATTGTCTGGCGCGACCCGATGCACCCTGCCACCTAGCCCGGTGAGTCGGCCCGGCTGACGCCCTGCCCCGGCCCAGGAGACGTGTCTGGCTATAGTCAGGTCCCTGGTCAGACGGGACTGGCCGGGGTTGTCAATGTCGCGTGGGACGGGGGCGGGCACGCGTTCATCCTCGACAACCCTGATCACGGCGCGCCTGCAGCGGCAGCCGGTGGGGACCCTCTGGTCCCTGCCCCGCCCTTTGCAGGCTGCGCGGATCACGAGGTGATCACGCCAGGCTCCGCGCCGATGGCCGCCGCGAAGACGGCCGCGCCTGCGAGGTCATCGTTCCCGCTTATTGCTCCTCCAATGCGGACAGCCGATCTCTGCTATGAGTCGGCTTCCGGTCCTGGCCCTGGCGGGCGCTAGAGTTCAGGTCTTGTGAAGGGCTTGCGGCGCTCGGTGGTGCGGCTGCCCGCCGGGAAAGTCGGCGCGGCACTCGTGATGGTGCTGATCGCCGTGGTCGCGTGCTCGCCGCCGCCGGGGCCCAGGCCGCGGGCAACGGCCGCAACGGCGCGCCCGGCCACCTCGGCCGCGATGCCCCGGCCAGCGCAGCCGCCCGCGCCGGTCAACGTCTATGCGCACATCCGCCCTGGCATGATCAACCCGAAATGGCGCGGTGACCCGGTCAGGGTCTACGTGCCGGACAGCTTGAGCAATACCGTCACCGTGATCAACCCGCAGACGTACAAGGTCATCGGTAAATTCCCGGTCGGCGCAGAGCCGAACCACGTGACACCGTCGTGGGACGGCTCGGTGCTGTTCGTCAACGACACCGTCGGCAACTCCCTCGTCCCGATCAACCCGGCGACCGGGAGGCCCGGCGCGCCGATACCCGTCGCCGACCCCTACAACCTGTACTTCAGCCCGGACGGCAGATACGCCCTGGTGATGGCTGAGGCGCTCAACCGCATCGACTTCCGCGATCCGCGCACGATGCGGCTCCGGTCCTCGATGAGCGTGCCCTGCGCGGGTGTCAACCACATGGATTTCACCGCGGACGGCCGCTTCGCCCTGGCCAGCTGCGAGTTCAGCGCGCAACTGCTGTACATCAATATGCGTACGCACACGGTGGCCGCCTCGATCAGGACCGGGGTACCCACCGACATGATGCGAATCCGCGGCGGGAGCATGCCCCAGGACGTGCGGCTCTCCCCGGACGGCAAGATCTTCTACGTCGCTGACATGATCGCGAACGGAGTGTGGCTGATCGACGCCACACGCTTCCGCGAGATCGGCTTCATCCATACCGGGCTCGGCGCGCACGGCCTGCTGATCAGCCGCGACGCCAGGTACGTGTTCGTGTCGAACCGGAACGAAGGCTCGGTCTCGGTGATCAGCACGGCCGCCAACGCCGTCGTGCACACGTGGCGGATCCCCGGCGGCGGGTCCCCCGACATGGGCGGCATCACCCCCGACGGGAAGGTCATGTGGTGGGGCGGCCGGTACAACGGGGTGGTCTACGCCATGTCCACCACGGACGGCCGCCTCATCGCCAAGATCCCGGTCGGGGCCGGGCCGCACGGGCTGTGCGTCTTCCCGCAGCCGGGCCGGTATTCGCTCGGCCATACCGGCAACTTCCGCTGATCTTGAGCCCGGGTGGAACCGGTCAGCGGAGGTGGCAAAACAGTGCTCCCCCAGCGGCTGCGCCGCGCCAGGCGGGACCGGAGGGCGAGTGTCCCGCCTGGCGCGGTCGCCCCGCACCAGCGGCGGGGCGCAGCCGACCTCGCTGCGGCTCAGCGGTCAAGTGCCGTCATGTGGCCAGCAGCTCGGTCAGGGTGACCGGGCGCAGCCTCCGCCCGGCCAAGCCGTGCAAGATCGCGGGCAGGGCGGTCACGGTGCCGGGATGCCCGAGATGCAGGCTTATGATCGACCCCGGCCGCACCGAGCCGAGTACAGTGGCCACGACTGCGTCCGGTCCGGGATCGGTGTAGTCGAGCGAGTCCACGTCGTAGGACACGCAGGTCTGGTATCCGGCCTTGCTGGCTGCCTGCTCGATCAGCGCTGTCGCGTACCGCGTTTGCGACGGCCGGAACCAGCGGCCGATCGACCCGGTCAGGGCACGCAGCCGCAGCGCGCAGCCCGCGATCTCCCCATAGGCTCCTGAGGCGTCCATGGCCGCGATGTCCAGGTGATGCAGCGTGTGATTGCCGAGGTCGTGACCGCCGCGCAGGACGCGCCGCGCCATCTGCGGGTATTGCTCGAGCCAGGTCCCGACGGCCAGCACCGTGACTCGCGCTCCTGACCGCTCTGCCTCGGCGAGCAGCGCGTCGGCCATCGATGCGGGCCCCTGCCCATGAAAGGTGAGCGCCACCCGGGCCCGGCTACGTGACCCATGCACAACCTGCGCGCCGCGCTGAACCTCGGCGCCGCCGGGCGGGCTCACCGCCGGCGACGGTCCGGCAGGTCGTGATGCCGAACGGCTGCCGCGGGGAGGCGCACTGCCCCGGCGAGTGCTCGTGCACCCCGCCAGGCCGGCCCCGGCCGCGACCGCACCGCCAAGGAGCAAGAACTCTCGCCGCTCGATAGGCACGCCCAGAAGACTACTCACCCTCTGCCGTCCCGCCGCACCCATGCTGCCGACCAGCGCCAAGGCGGGCCATGCGCTGACCAGGGCACCAGGGGGCCGTGCCCGACGCCATGCGCGAGGTCGGGCGCCAAAACCGTGGCAACGATGCCCACGACAAGGCTCCACGCGGCCAGCCGTGGCACGGGCTGGTTCCGGCGACTGGCGTCTAGCACCGCCATAAACGCGGCCCAGATCAATCCATCCACCGTGAACGGCATCAGCCGCGCCGTCACGCCGGATTCGCCGTGCGAGCGCACCAGTTCGTACACGTGCTGGTAGGAGATGATCGCGGCGATGACGGCCACGGCCACCACCGCGAGCGCCGTCGTGATCCTGATGAGCCGGTCGGTCACAGGTCCAGCTCCTCGCGCCAGCCGATCACGAACGGGTCATCGTCGCCGTAACCGGCAGCGAGGCGTTCCGCGAGCACCATGGCCGTGATGGTCTGGTTCCGGGTGAACAGACGGCCCGGGTAGGACGAAATGATCCATGCGCCGTGTCCGTCGACCGCAGCATGTTCGCAGCAGTCCGCGGTTACGATGACGCGGCCGTCGATCTCCAGAGCCATGGAGTCGTCGTTGATCTTGGTTGACATCAGGAAGCCCCTCTCCCGCCCAAGGGGAGCCACGGGAGCCAGGAACGGGAGCCAACGCAAGTCGACTCGGCCAGACTGCGCGCGACGCCTTCAGAGCGTTGTCGCAGGTGACAGGCTCCCCGGCCGACTCAGTCCGACCGGTCCAGACGGTCCGTTCGTGACTGGGGGTCAAGGGGTCGCGGGTTCAAATCCCGCCGTCCCGACTGTTTTTCGAACGCTTCTTCGCCATGTACAGCAGCAGTACAGCAGTACCCGAGGAAGACTCTTAAAGTCTGCATGCGGCCTCTGAGTGGCCGCCCTGCGGTCGGCGGATCCTTGTCCACGCCGACAGGTAAGGGCATTCTCTCGGACAGGTTCAGTCGGGGATCGCCGCAGCACCCGGCGGGCTGTCAGCCCTGTCTTCGGCCTCGGCCTTGAGCCCTTCCGCAAGGATGATGGCGGCGCTGGGCGCAGAGCCCCAGCTCAGGGTCCGAAGGAAGTCTTCAGGCCGGACCAGGCGGCGCTCGTCGATCTCGTGCTGCGGATCCCATCGCAGGAGCTCGACCCGGGCCCAGAAGCGGGCCTGGTAGTAGCGCCAGGGCCCAGTCGGGTGGTCAGGATCGTCAACGCGCTGGCAGCCGATGTAGCGGCTCTCGACAATGCGCGCGCAGCCTTCCTCCATCACTTCCCGGTCCAGGCAGTCCTCCAGCGTTTCACCGGGCTCGACCCCGCCGCCGAGCAGGTTCCAGTACCGCTCGCCATCACCATCGCAGGCGCCCAGAACGATCATCCCGGCCTCGGTGAAGCAAATGCCGTATGCCTGATTGCAGTGCGGCGGTTCCGGATGGAACGGGGGATCGAACCAGGTGAAGGTCACCCGGTGGCCCCGGTCGGAGATCTCCTGGACGGATCGCGCCTCAGGTTCTGCCAGGCCCCTTGAGTAGCCGCCCGGCGGCATAACGCGTTCCACAGGCTCTGACCTTACGTGCATTCAGTCGCCGGGGAAGGACAAGACCTAGACACAGCGGACGAGCTCGCCGCGAAAGATCCGCCGTTCTGTATCGTCCGTGTGGAGATCCACTCGCGTGTCTGCATCGCGCATAACGGGTCGTGATGAGCGCAAGGAGGGGATCGTGAGCCTGGCGGCTTCTCGTCTACTGCGAAGACTGCCGCGTTCGTCGGCGGCGCCAGGTACAGGCCGATCACGTCGCGCATCTTGTCGATCAGCAGCGGGTCCGGGGAGATCTTGAAGTCTTCCGTGCGCCAGGGCTGCAGCCCGAACGCCCGCCAGATCCGGTGCACGCTGGTCGGCGAGATCCCCACCCGCTTGGCCAGCTCCCGTTTGGACCAGTGCGTGGCCCCCTCGGGCACCTCTTCCAGGGTGCGCACCACCACCTCCTCCACGTGGGCATCGCTGATCGTCCGCGGCACCCCGGACGCGGCTCGTCACCCAGCCCGTCCAGCCGGCTGGCCAGGAACCGGGCCCGCCATTTGGTCACCGTGTTGCGGCTGACGCCCAGCCGGCGGCCACGGCTATGTTGTCATGCCCTTCGGCGCTGGCCAGCACGATCCGTGCCCGCAACGCCAGGTCCTGCGCAGTGCTGCGGCGCTTCGCCCAGTTCTCTAATGTGTGCTGTTCGTCCTGCGACAACACCAGCGGCGCCAGCACGGGATCTCCCATCCTCCCAGCACACTGCACTCCGGCCGCCCCGTCATCATCGAACCAGTCAGCTGAAGCTAAAGGCGACTCAAGTGGTGATAGGGAACTCAAGACCGGGACACTAGACGTCAGCGAGCACCGAACCCTGCCAGCACCCGGCACTACCATCAGCGGCACCCTCCACCTCACCGCCGCCATCGACGTGCCGTCATGACCGCGGACATGGTGGTGGCCCCCCTACGCTGAGTGCGGATCACCTGCTGCGCGTATCGACGGAACGTTGTCGCGCAGCGCCAAGTCGAACGCGACGTTGGCCAGCGCGCCGTTCCCGGAGCTGCCAGGTTGCGAAGGCGAGGAGTCGTCAGACACAGGTAATGGCGCGAGGCGATGTAGGGACGGCAGAATGACGGGTGTATTCCGCCGACTTCTTTGAGGATCGGTGGCGCCGCTACCTGCACCCGTCGCTCAGCAGGGGCTGCTGGCCGGCGGCGGGGGTTCGGGTCGTCTCGGTCGTAGCTCGCCGGGAGGGGGGTGTCCCGTGCAGGCCAGACGGGTCGATGTGCCCGGGGCGGAGCGCCAGGCGCTGGCCCCAGAGGCC